>Ga0302309_10000657_pt1 | contig 38289 bp, 31 predicted proteins | sample III_Palsa_N1_1_FD_200453 | JGI IMG/M metagenome (GOLD analysis project Ga0302309, IMG submission 200453) | Peat permafrost microbial communities from Stordalen Mire near Abisko, Sweden - III_Palsa_N1_1 | ecosystem: Environmental > Terrestrial > Soil > Palsa > Peat permafrost | place: Sweden...
GTGGTAGAAAAAACATTTAAACAATCGCCGGGGGTTAGCGGCGTAATTTCGTGCATTACATTACTTTTCATGTTGCTCATCAGATATTCTCTTAAATACTTATGATAAACTGTTAAGTCATTTACCGTAATAAAGATATGCGTACAGCAGTATGCAATTGTGGATTAATAGGGATGCTAATGTCAACCCCTTGTATTTTATTATAAATACCTCATTTACAATAAAATAAGTTTTATTTTTGAGCGAAGCTGTTAATGCAGATAAAGATAGCGTCGACTAAACTTCCGCCTGGTTTTTTGTTTCGCTGTAAGAAGAAGGGGAAACGTTAAATTCGGATTTAAAGGCTTTCACAAAATATTTCTGGCTTTTAAAACCAACTTTATAACATATTTGCGAAACTGTTAAATACCCGTTTTCTAATAACTGGGCCGCGCGTTTTAAGCGCATATGCCGTATAAATTCATTGGGAGTTTTACCGGTTAACGCCAGTATCTTTTTGTAAAGCGTATACCGGCTCATAAACATATCGCCGCTTAGCTCCTCAACCGAAAAATTGGGATTGCCGATATTTTCTTCAATTAAGCGTAATAATTTTTGCAGAAAAGCCTCATCAGGCGATTCCACCTCCACATCTGTGGGTTTTATCTCAACCTGCTTTTGATAGGTTTTGCGCATGTTTTCCTGCTGTACCAGGATGTTTTTGATTTTGGATAACAGTATCTCGAAATTAAAAGGCTTGGTCATGTAATCCGTAGCGCCTGTTTCCAAGCCTTTTAGTTGCTGGCTTTCGCCTATTAATGCTGTTAGTAAAACCACCGGAATATGGGTAGTGCGGTTATCAGCCTTTATTTTTCTGCATAATTCTATGCCATCCATTTCGGGCATGCTAATGTCGCTCACTACAATGTTCGGATGCGAAGCCAGCGTTTTTTGCCAGCCTTCTTTCCCATCGGTAGCCTCAATAATGGTAAATGATGCTTTTAAATTATCCTTTATATAAAACCGGAAGTCGGAATCATCTTCTACAATTAATACAACCGGTTTTTTATTAACCGGGTTTATAGCTTCATCGGGTTGCTTGGTTTCTGTTTCAAATATGTCTTGGTTATGATTAGCGGGGTTAGTACTTTCTTTATTTTTATTGCTAACTTTTAATGGAATAGAAACGGTAAAGCAACTGCCTTCGTTAACCTCGCTATGGGCGCTTATGGTGCCATGGTGCAACGCAACAAACTCCTTTACTATAGCCAGGCCGATGCCGCTGCCTTGGTTTACCATTGAACCGGGAACATCATCCTGGAAAAATGGTTCAAAAATTTTATCGATTTTTTGGGGCGAAATGCCAATCCCGGTATCAATTACTTTAATTTCAAGGGTGCGGCTGCGTTTCCCCAATTCGGCATCTGCGTCAAGCAATACGCTTACATGGCCGCCTGTTGGCGTAAATTTAAAAGCATTTGATAATATGTTGAACAATATGCGCTCAATTTTATCGTGGTCAAACTCACAAAACATTTCATCAACCTCCGTATCAAACACAAAGCTGATGTTCTTCTTTTCGGCAATATCGTTAAACGAGCAGGCAGCATCCCTGATAAATGAAATTATATCGCCTTCTTTTGCATGCAGCTTTAGCTCATGCGATTCCATTTTCCTGAAATCGAGCAACTGGTTAACCATATTTAGCAAACGCCTTGCATTGCGGTTGGCAAATTCCAGTTGTTTTTTTATTTCGGGTTCTTTTATTTGCTTAAGTACCTTATCAACCGGCGCCATTATTAACGATAACGGTGTCCTGAACTCGTGGCTTATATTGGTGAAGAATTTTATCTTCATCAGGTCCAGCTCATGCATCCGTTTTGCCTCTTCGCGTTCTTTTTCAAGCTCAAACTGCGCAGTTAATTTTTGTATGCCCCTCCTTCTTATCAATAATAATCCCCCCAATATTAATACTGCATAAAGCAAGTAGGCTATAGGTGTTTTCCAAAAAGGCGGCGAAATGTGTATATCCAGCGTAATTTCATTGTTTGGGCTACCTTGGTTTAAAGCCCGCACTTTAAAAACGTAATCGCCCGCGTCAAGGTTGGTGTATGTGGCTTTCCTGGTGGTATTATCAGCGTTTATCCAGTCTTTATCAAAATTCTCCATTTTGTACTGGATATTTACCTTGCCGGGGTTAAAATAATTAAGCGAAGCAAATTCAATGGCAAATACGTTTTCGTTATGGTTTAGTGAAATTGATTTGGATGTTGTAATTGATTGTGGCAAAACAACATGCCCGTTAAATTTTTCATTGGGCTTAATACTTTGGTTAAATAGTTCGAAATCTGTAAAAACCAGGTCGGCTGTGTTATTATTTACGTGAATGGCCGATGGCTTAAAAATATTAAACCCATTACCACCGCCAAAAACTAATTCGTGGTTGCCGGTTTTACAAGAGGCGTTTTCTGTAAACTCGCGGCCCTGTAAGCCATCGGTTTCATTGTAATTTATAAAACCAAATTTTAATGAATCACCGGCTTTCGTAACCCGGATATTGGATAAGCCGTTGGTGGTACTTGCCCACATATTGTGCGCATCATCCTCCTGTAAATCCATTATGGTATTATCGGGTAAGCCGTCTTCCTTTACAATATTCTGGAACCTGCCATTGGCGGGGTTAAATATACTTATACCCTCGCGTGTTGTTATCCATATTAAGCCACGGCTATCCTGGAACAGGTTATTGGTACTGTTAGATATCAGGCTGTTAGGGTTGCTATTGTTATGCAGGTAATGTATAAAATGATGGGTTTGTTTTAACAGCACATCCACACCGTATGAGTTGGCTATCCATAAATTATTCCCCCGGTCTTCCAGCAGGGCCGAAATATAATTGGAATGAATAGAATTAGGGCCCAGCATAAAATGGGTAAAAGTATGCGTATCCCTGTTAAAAAGGTTTAAGCCGGCGGCCAATGTGCCAACCCATAGGTTGTGCTGCGAATCTTCGAATATAGAGCATATCCTATCTTCAGATATGCTGCCCGGTACGGCATTATTGTGTTTATAATGGGTAAATGTTTTGCCGTTAAAACAATCTAATCCGCCAAAATAGGTGCCTATCCATAAATTTTGGTCATGGTCAAGGCACATGGTTACTATTACATTATTACATAAACTGTTTGGGTTTGCAGCGTCATGCAGGTAGCTTTTGAATGAATTTTTTTGCCTGTCGAAATAAATAAGGCCGCCGCCATTGGTGCCCAGCCACAAATTGCCCTTTTTATCCTCCACAAATTTATTGATATCATTATAGGGCAAGCTGTTAGGGTCCGACAGGTGATGGGTGTATAGCGGGAATTTGATTATATTTTCGTTGTAATAGCTAATGCCTTTTTTGTAAGTGCCTATCCATACAATGCCGTTATTATCTTTATACATGGAGATAATACTGTTTTGGCTCAGGCTTTTGTCGTCATCTTCACGGTTAAGCAATACCTTTATTTTGAAGTCTTTTTTTTCCAGGATGTTTATTCCACCATCGTCGGTAGCTATCCAGATGAGGCCTTTATCATCCTGTATAATGTTATCAATTACATTAGTGCTTAAATTGGCGGAGCCTTCGCCCTTATCCAAATGTTTAAAGGTTTTTTTATCGGCACTGATATAAAATACACCCGATGAATAGGTAGGCACAAAAGCCCAAAAATCATCATTACTATCAATAAACAATTTAAACCGGATACCCGGCGATAAATAATTTTTGCTGATTGCCGTTAACCGCGACACCACTTTATATTGATTATCGAGGCGCTCTATAAGGCCATTGTTATTGATGAGCCAGGTATTGCCCTTACTATCTAAATTAACATCCGAAATATCGTTTGAGTAAATGCTGCTTGTATCATCGGGCTTATGTGCAATGTGTGTAGTTGTTTTTGTAACGGGGTTATATTTGTAGATGCCATAAACCGCGTGGATAAACCAATAGTTGCCCAGCCTGTCTTTTTTTACAGCAGTTATATTTGCATCGGGGATATTTAAGGCCTTTAAATAACCCGCTACATCGTGACTGAAATTCTCCTTCGCAGGGTCATATATATTAAAACCGTTACGTGTTTCTACAAATATTTTATTACCGGGGCCCTGGGCTATGCTTACAATAAAATCGTCATTTAACGAGGTGGTATCAGTTAAAGAGTGTTTAAATGTGCGGAACTTATAGCCATCGTATTTATTAAGGCCCGATAAGGTACCAAACCACATAAACCCCTGGCTATCCTTCATGATGCAGGTTACATCATTATGCGAAAGGCCGTTGTTAATATCTAATCGCGAAAACTGGAATTCATCATGCTGCGCATTCGCGTTGATGCCCGTTAAAAGCAACGCAACTAAAAGTGCTGATAATAAATACCTCATAAATAGCTTGTGCAGCAATTGGTTTATAACGAATAACAAATATACTATTTACTACCCTAAATATATTTACACAGGTTTAAACCTATGTGTAATAATAGGGGTATAAATGTCAACGTGAAATCGCTTTAGGAAAGCCAGGGTTAAGCTGAATAAGATTTATTGCTTATTTAATTTCCTTATTTGCTTACGGATATAATCGCCGGCGGGCGTTAATTGAGCATCAGTCCAGCCGCCGTTAACAGAAGCACCGGGGAATAATAATGCAGTTGTTTCATGTTTATCGGTGATATTCCAGTTTGCCCAGCTTAATTTGTTATCCGTTAACCAGTCCATCCAGGTTTTAACTTCCTTTTCATCAAATTTACCATTGCCGTCAGATTCGCCTACGCCCCATTCGGTAACTATCAGCGGCAGCCCTCTTTTTATAGCCAAACCGGCCTTATTCCTCAGCGGTTGCTGATGGTTAGGGTCTGATGCATAAAAATGAAAGGAATAAGCAATATTCTTAAACCCGGTTATAGGATCTGCCGCCGCAATATCCACGTCCTGGTCCCAATGCGGGCTTCCTACAATAATCAGGTTATCAGGGTCATATTTTCTAATTTCGGGTATAATTTGCATGGCATAATCTTTTACCGTATCCCAGCCAATAGCTGTAGGCTCATTCCAAATTTCATAAATTACGTTTGGTACGCCGGCATATTTTTTTGCCATCATAGCAAAAAACGCCTTCGACTGGGGTATGTGCTGGTTACTGTGATGATCGTGCCAATCTATTAAAACGTATATGCCATCCTTAATAGCCTCGTCAACAACACCCTCTATTAACTTTGCCTGCATCTCCGGTTTTTGTAAATAACCACTATCCGGCTGTACAGCCATCGCTGCCCTTATAATAGAGACTTTAAAATCGCTCGCTATCCAGTCCACCACTGCCGGGGTATAATATTTTTGGCCTTGCCAGATACTCCATGAAAAACTAACACCATGCAACTGGGGCTCTATACCGTTTTTGTTAACGATTTTGTTATTCTCAACCCTCAAAGCACCATTAATCACAACCGGAGTTTGCCCGGATTGGGCAATTACGCAGGTGCTAAGTAAAATCATTAAAAAACAGGCAGGCACAAATAATCGCATATAAAATAATTGAATTGGTAAATTATAAAATAATTACGCCGAAGGCGCAGATTGTAAAAAATCAACTATATTTTGATAATATCTGCGTAATTTAATCTTTGAAAAGCCTTTTACCTGTATTGGCGGTAACCCACTTTTGAAATTAGTTGCAAAATTCAAACCCTTGCCTAATTAATTATGTAAATCCTGACGATTTGCGGATGCCAGAATCAGTCATGCAGATTGTCCAAAATCCGAGTTTGGAAAGAAAAAAAGCCGCTTTCTGTGTAAGAAAGCGGCTTTTCCGACTTGTGCGCCCACCTGGGCTCGAACCAGGGACCAAAAGATTATGAGTCTTCTACTCTAACCAACTGAGCTATAGGCGCAGAAATTTTAGTTGATTTTGGAGGCGCAATATTACATATTTGCGGTTAAATTACAAAGCGCTATTATGCAAAATATTAAAAACATCATTTTTGATTACGGGAACGTAATTTTCAACATCGATTATACCAAAGTGCAGGAAGCTTTTAAAAAGCTGGGCATTAACAATGTAGAGGATTTTTACGGCCATAAACAGCAGGATGCTGTATTTAACGCGCTTGAACGAGGAGATATCAGCAATGCCGAATTCAGGGACCGTATAAGGGAAATATCGGGCAAACCTGAGCTTACTAATGAGCAGATAGATAATGCCTGGAACGCCATATTTTTAGAAATACCTGAAGGCAATCACGATCTGTTACTTAAAGCGAAAAGCAAGTACCGTACTTTTTTATTGAGCAATACCAACGCCATACATTATGATTACTTTAACGATTATTTAAAAAAGCATTATAACCTGGATAATAACGACGCTATGTTCGAGAAAACTTACTTTTCGCACATAGTACGAAAACGCAAGCCCGAAAGCGCCATTTTTGCACAGGTGCTAACCGAAAACAACCTGAAGCCCGAAGAAACCTTGTTTATTGACGATAGCCCGCAACATTTGGTAACGGCAAAGGCTTTGGGTATACAAACTTATTTAATGACAGCACCCGATAATATTCAGCAGTTTTTTAAACGGGAAAAGTTAGTTTAAGGCATATCCATTATTATCACAGGCGCTTATTTTCGGTAGCTGGTTTTAATGTTTTAGCATTTTGTGATGTTACAATTTTCTTACCCGATTTTTCTTCTATCGCCTTACGGGTATTACCTGCAATAGTACCGCCTTGTTGGGCAATAGTTTTGCTTTGGTTAAAAGTTTCCGGCTTTTTTTCTTTGCTAATTTCGGCGGTGGTTGCTTCGGCAAGCATGTTTAATACCAATTCCAAATTGGTCATATTATCGCGCAGGTTTTCTTTTTTCAGCCCTTTAAGGTTTTTATATTCCTTTACTGTTTTGCCAGCCCATGCCTTGGTTATCTCGTCGGTAAGTATGGCATATTCTTGCCCTTTTTTAACACCCCTGTTTTCCCACTCATCTGTAAGTTCTTTGCGTACTTCAATACTCTTTAATCGCTGGTTTATCCAGGCTGTACTATAGCCTTTTTTCAGGTAGGTTTCCATCAATCTGTCAATTCCAATTTCCGGGTCTTCGGTTTCCTCAATACGTTCATAACCCACTTTTGCAAGCCACATTTTAAAAGGTTCGGCCTTTGGCGATGGTACCGATTGTACTAGTCGTAATAGTTGCTCAGTATCGGCTACGTCACTTAGGTAAAATTTACCATCGGCGGCTTCTATTTTCAGTTGACTACAATTTGTAGCCAACTGGCTTCCTTCTTGCTTTAACCTTGTTTTTAAAACACTCCAATACTTCCGCGGATTAGGGCTGTCTGTTAGAACGCCTATCACATCCACAATACTAAAATACCATTTCTCGCCTTCATCATTCCAAACGGTACGCACTTGTTTGCTTTCAAACAATTTTATGGCTATTTCTTTTTGCATATAAACGGGTTAGTACCAACAAACCCCGGCCATTAGCCAGGGTTTGAAATCATTTTCAGTGTATTTTATTAAGCTACTTTCAGTTTCTTTAAATCTGATTTCTCAAATTTCTCGCGGGCGTAATCAAGTGTTACGGTTAGTTCTTTTACATCTTTTTGGGATGGAAACTCGAACATAGCGTCTATCATTATGGCTTCGCATATCGAGCGTAAACCACGTGCGCCTAATTTAAATTCCATTGCTTTGTCAACAATAAACTCAAGCACATCATCTTCAAAATCTAACTTTACACCTTCATATTCAAACAGCTTTTTGTATTGTTTTAGTAACGAATTTTTAGGCTCGGTTAAAATATTAGCCAATGCTTCCCTATCCAACGGATTAAGGTAAGTTAACACCGGTAAGCGGCCAATCAGTTCGGGTATTAAGCCGAATGATTTTAAATCCTGCGGGGTGATGTATTTGTATAGGTTTTTAAGGTCAACCTCGCCATCATCGCGTTTCATTTTGTAACCTACGGTTTGGGTACGTAAACGGTTGGCAATTTTTTTATCGATACCATCAAAAGCACCGCCGCATATAAACAGGATATTGCTGGTATTTACCGTAATCATTTTCTGATCGGGATGTTTACGCCCGCCCTGAGGTGGTACGTTAACCATGGTGCCTTCCAGTATTTTTAATAATGCCTGCTGTACACCTTCGCCTGATACATCGCGCGTTATAGAAGCGTTATCGCTTTTACGGGCAATTTTATCCACCTCATCAATATAAACAATACCGCGTTCGGCAGTGGCTACATCATAATCGGCAGATTGCAGTAAGCGCGTTAATATGCTTTCTACGTCCTCACCCACATAACCGGCTTCGGTTAATACGGTAGCATCGCAAATACAAAACGGAACATTTAATACTTTGGCCAGTGTTTTTGCCAGTAAGGTTTTACCCGTACCGGTTTCGCCAACCATAATAATATTCGATTTTTCAATCTCTATCTCGTCTTTATCAATACGCTGATTTAACCTTTTATAGTGGTTATATACCGCTACCGATAATATTTTCTTAGCATCATCCTGACCAATAACGTATTGGTCCAGGTAGGTTTTTATTTCGGCAGGTTTTAATACACCCGGCGTTGCAGGAGATGTTTTAACCTTACGTACTTTAAGCTCTTCGGCTAATATCTCATTTGCCTGGTTAACGCACTTATCGCAGATATGCGCGTCGAGCCCGGCAATAAGCATCAGCGAATCCTGCTTACCGGCTCCGCAAAATGAACATCTTATCTCCTTGCTATTCTTATTCATCTAATCGTCTCTTTATATCAAAATTACTAATTAATACCTTATTATCCAACCTGCTAAAAATCTCAACGGTATAAGCCGTTAAAAGTTTCAACTATTTAATAATGAACATTATTTAGCTTGTTGCTTACTTGCTTTACCATTACCGCGTAAAATCTCATCAACCATACCAAACTCTTTTGCTTCTTCGGCAGTCATCCAGTAATCACGATCCGAAGATTTTTCAACCTTTGCATATGAAGCGCCACTATGGTCGGCTATGATCTGGTATAGCTCTCTTTTAAGCTTAGTAATTTCATGATAAGATATCTCGATATCTGATTGCTGACCTTGTGCTCCGCCCGATGGCTGGTGTATCATTACCCTTGAATGGGGCAAAGCAGCTCTTTTACCCTCGGCACCGGCACATAACAATACAGCGCCCATTGAGGCTGCCATACCTGTACAAATGGTAGCCACATCGTTAGATATTAACTGCATGGTATCATAAATACCCAAACCGGCATAAACCGAACCGCCCGGTGAGTTAATATACAGCTGAATATCGCGTTTTGCATCTGCTGATTGAAGAAACAGCAACTGCGCCTGTATTACATTGGCATTCTGATCATATATAGGATCGCCAAGGAAAATAATACGATCCATCATTAAACGCGAGAATACATCCAGTTGTGAAATATTCAGCTGGCGTTCCTCAATAATGTAAGGTGTATAACCCGTTGGCAAATTGGTAGCAATACCGCTTGGCATACGGTTGCCATCAAAATTAGAGATATACTTATCAACAGTAAGGCTGTTTATACGGTGATGCTTAACAGCATATTTTCTGAATTCGTCTTTATTAATATTGTCCATTGTGTTTTTTATTTAAAATGTAAGTGCGGGATTAATCGCGATAAATATAGTTTTTACTTGAATAAATTTTTTACTATAAAGTTTTTATAAAGTAAATTTTTGGGGAAGGAGTATAGTCCGAAAGTCGGAAAGTCCGAAAAGTCGGGAAGCAAAAAGATACATCTATAAATAAAAAGCCCGGAAGCCGAAAGCAATAATACTTTCAAACTTCCGGACTTTCTGTCTTTCGGACTAAAAAATATTAGTGCTTATGCTCTGCTACCAGTTTATTAAAATCGGGCAGTGCGATATCTGTTTTATCTAAAGTAATAACGCTTTTTATGTAATCAAATACCTTAAGGGCTTTTAGCTCTTCAAATATTTTATTTGCGTTCTCTTTGTTTTGTAAGTACTGTACGGTGTACTGCGCTAACTGCTCTTCGGCAATTGGCTGCGGGCTGTACATCTGAAACTGCTGGGCCAAACGCTGTTTTGCTAAGGCGAAAACTTCATCATATTTAATATCGATGTTGTTTTCTTTAATTACCTTATTTTCTATCAGCGTCCATTTCAGGTTTTTTGCAAAATCGCTATAGCCGCCTTGCAATTCTTCATCGCTCAACTGCTCGTTGGTAGCTTTTAACCAGCGTTTCAAAAACTCGTCGGGCAAATCAAATTTAACTTTATCAATAGCTAAATGATAAATACCATCCTGCAGCTGGCGCTCGGCGTCCTGATGCATCATGCTTTCCAGTTCTTCAGTAATTTTCGCCCTGAATTCCGCTTCGGTAGTTACTGTACCTTCACCAAATAATTTGTCAAAGAACTCCTGGTTTAAATCGCTTTCTTCTAAACGGTTTACGTTTTTAACCGTAAGCCGAAAGTTTGATTTTAAATCAGCTGCCGCTTCTTCGTCTATCTTTAATAAACCGGCAACCTTAGCCGCATCGTTATCAAAAGCTTTCTGAATATCCAGCGTTACTACGTCGTCTTTTTTAAGGCCAATTAATGATGCTTTAATAGCTTCATCCTGTACCTGGTCTAAACGTACCGACGTGGTATTGCTTATCCCATCCTCAAAAACAGAACCATCCGGAGAAAGCTGCACTAATTCGGAATAAAGCACATCATCGTCTGCCGATACGTCAGGATTTGTCATTTTGCCATAGCTCCTGCGGATATTTTTGATACGCGATGCCAATGTTTCGTCATCAACCTTAATTACATATTCGGGTAATTTATCAGCCGATGAAAAGTCGATTTTAAAATCGGGCGCTAAGCCTATTTCGTAGTTAAACTCAAAATTATCGGCAAAATCCCAGTTGTATGATTTTTCAGTATCAACCTTTGGCAGGGGCTGACCTAATACCTCTAATTTCTCGTCCTCAATATATTTGTTCAGCGTATCCGAAAGCAAATTGTTGATCTCATCAACTAAAATGCTTTTGCCATACATCTTTTTTATGTGTGCAGGCGGCACCATACCGGGGCGAAAGCCGGCTATTTTGGCTTTTTTAGCCTGGTCTTTAATAGCTTTATCAACCCTTGGGGTGTAATCTTCGGGGTTTATGTTGATTTTTAAAACCGCGTTCAGGTTATCAATTTTTTCCTGTGAAATATTCATCTTATTTGGATAATTTTTTTGTTGGTATAATGTGGTGTACTACACTAACCATACCAGTTTTAGAGGCGCAAAGGTAGGAAAAATTTAGAAAGGCAGAAAAATGCTACGGTTAAATTAGTGTAACGATTTTCAGGCTGTACTTTTATTCACTTGCAACTTTATTGTGAACCGGTTTAACAGTTCGTAAATACGCATAAATGGCTTTTAAATCTGTCTCGGTCATGCCGCTATAATCATAAAACGGCATTACACTGGTTGCAATTTTGGCATTGGGGTTTGCCGCCCTGGCCGAATCGGTATGCAATTTAAATAGCTGTACAAACTCCTGGCTCGTCCAGTTGCCTATACCTGTATTTTTATCGGGTGTAATATTAGCCGATAAAAAGGTTTTTGTGCCAATTTTAAACTCCACACCGCCTGCAAATTCCAATTCCGGGGGTATTGCCCCGTGTATATGTTGCGAGTGGCACCCGTCGCAAGCGGCAGCATTTATAATATAAGCTCCGTATTTAACAGTATCTGCCGGCGATGGCTTTTGCTCAAAAGCTGTTACTTTTTGGGGCATGGTATGCACCAAAACATTCAATGGAAAATCGAGCTTGCGCGCCTGGTAGGGCGGGGTTGCTATTGGTTTTATGCTGCGCAGATAAGCAATTACAGAATACAAATCTTCGCGGCTCATTTTTGCAAAATTTGGCCATGGCATTAAGGGGAAAATTGCCGAGCCGTCCTTGCGTACGCCTTCGGTCAATGCACGGAGAATTTCTCCGTCTGTCCAGCTTTTTAATTTATAAGGTGTAATATTTGGTATCTGCACTGTACCCGGATAGCCATCCCCGGCATCAAAAATATCGCCACCTGCACCAAGTTTATCTGCGGCAATAGGCCCAATTGGTTTAGACCAATCACGTTCCGAATGGCAATCCATACACATATCAACATGGTTGGCCAGGTACGCACCACGGGCTATGCGTTGCGGTGTAAGGGCTATTTTAATATCTTCGGGCTTACCTACATTTGGCAGCGCTAATACAATATATGACGACACGATAATTGCTATTAAGACTAACGCAATTATGCTATAAGCAACCCATTTAGTAATTTTTTTCATGATAAGTACCGGCTAAAGGACTAATTTATTGAATTCTAATTAAATACGCAACCATAAAAAAGCCGCTTTAAACTAAAGCGGCTTTTAAATTATATTTTAATGAAGTAGTTTTAATTCACCTTTTCCAACGATGCCGCGCCTAATTTATCGCTGGTTACATCGCTTGGGTTGCCTTTGTATTTAACATCCGATGCACCGGTGCTGTGTACCCTTAAAGAGTGCAGCACATTTATCTGGCAATCGCCGGCACCGGTTGTTGAAATTTCATAATCGCCTACTACAAAATCATAGGCATAAACTTTGCCTACGCCGCTCATTTTTACATGGTGGCTGCTTGCCTGGCCGGTTAAATCCAGTTCGGTTGCGCCGCTGCCACGGGTGGTTACATTGGCGGCATTTAAATTAAGGTTTACCTTGCTGGCGCCTGATAAATCTATATCCAAATCGCCGGTAGTTATTTTGCCATCGCCATCAATTTCAACCGCGCCCGATGATTTCAGTTTTTCTAAATTACGTATACCTATATTAATCACGAAACGCCCGCCGCTGCAAATACTGCGCCTGGTTTTAATCTCCAGGGTATTATCATCAACTTCTGTTTTAATGTATTTTAACAGGTTATCATCGGCGGTAAGGGTAACATTTAACGAGCTGTCCTGCTTCAGGTTTACCACAAAATCGCCCGAAATTTTAATCTTATTAAAATCTGCCACTTTATTTGTTTCAGATACCTGGTGTCCCGAGCCTTTTACACAATCAAACTCGCATGACGATAAAGTTGAAAGACAAATGGCCGTAAGGCCTAGCATTAAATTTAAATGTAATTTTTTCATGGTTTTGTATTTGGTGCTTATATGACTACCAGCGTAAGAACTAAGTTACATAAAAATAAAGAAAGCCATGACTTGCGACCATAGCTTCTTCGTAATATATGATGGAACTTTTGCAAAAGTGCTGATTAAAGCGAAGTTAATTCAAGGCTTTCGTCCCTGCGAACCTGCACGCCTGTTTTTGTTTGAGTAAAGTTAGTGGCTATAAAGTTTGCATGGTTAACAGTGGCTGCGCTGTTGTATTGCAGGCTGCAATCGCTAACTGTACCGTTTAAATCGGCTTTGGCCTGGTTGTTTACGTTTATGTTGGCACTGTAGCCATCTAAATCTAATTTAGCGTAGGCATTATTATATAAATCAACATCAAGGCCAATTTCTGAAAGTTTACCGAATGATTCTACCTGGGCGTTGTCATAAGCGGTGATGGCACGCAGGTCGCTTACAGTAACCCATACTACCAATTTTTCGGCGTTGTATGATGATATCCTTAATACACCGTCTTTGTTTTGCACCAGAGCGTTTTCGGTGTAATAGTGGTTGTACACTTTTACGTTGTCGTTTTTACCATCGGATACATAAAGCTCAACGTTTCCGTGGATTTCGATTTTGTTAATTTTGCTAACGTCGTTCAATTCGGTGCAAACTACTTTGCTGTTTGCGGTTGCTGCGTTACTAAAGTTTACTGTTCCAAGAGCTAAAACTGCTGTAGCTAAAATGGATAATGCTATTGTTTTCATTTTTTTATTATTTTGATTGTCAATTGTTTGTACTGTTATTTTATTGAATACGAACATAAGACCAACCCAATTTGAAAACGTTACAGCGATATTGGCTATAATAGACAGATGACATTATTATGTCGGTAAACCGGGGAAATTCATCGGCGAAATGGGTGGGGAAATTGATGTGCAGATATGCGGATGTGCGGATGTGCAGATGTTTAAAATGCGATTAACCTAATATTAGTTTCTCACCGGCAAATTTTATTTTGCCTGCATCCAGTAAAATACGGATAGTATCAATCCGTTCCTTTTCAACACCGCTGTTTAACGAGGTTACTAGTGACGCGATATCCAGGGCCGAAACGGTTAACAGTTCAACAATTTCATTAGTAATTACATCGCCGATGTTTGCTGCATTGTGTTGGCGTTTTTCTTCCAGGCATATATCGCAGATACCGCATTTGGGGGCGTTGTTTTCATCAAAATAAGCCAGCAGCATTTGGCTTCGGCACTTTTTGTGCTGCGCGTAAGCGAAAACAGCTTCCATTTTGCGGCGGTAGGTGGCTTTGCGCTCATCAATCAGTTTTTTATTGATGTGCAAATCAGCAGCGTGCTGCCGGGCCTTTAAATAAGTAACCTGCGGATGGTCGGTTTGCGGCAGGTAGTTTAGTATGCCGTATTCCTGTAATTGCTTTAATCCTTCAATCACCTGTTGAGTACTCATTTGCGTTCGGCGCGCCAGGTCGAACTCGCGCAGGCGCACATAGTTTTCAAATGCCCCGCCATAGCTGCGCAGCAGGGTTTTTATAAAAGGGTCCCAACCGGGGTTTTGTATCTGGAAGTTATATAATTGTTCATTAAAAACCTCGAACCTGAAACGCGAGGGCAAAAACACGCTTTCGTTAAACGACAGGTACTCGTCCTGCTCCAAAAACTTTAGGGCATTTAATGTTTTAACCGGGTCGAACTTATACCTGGCGCAAAATTCGCTGATGTCCAAATCAAAATTTACGCCCAAGCCCGCGCCGTAAGCCAGCTGGTAATAATTGGCAAGCGCGTGGTACACCTTCTTTATCTCATCAACCGAAGGGAAATTGTACTCCAGCTTTTTCTCTTCCTTCATCCTGTCGGCCGGGGTATATTGTAAAACGGCATAGGCTTTATGCTCATCGCGCCCACCCCTGCCGGCTTCCTGGTAATAAGCTTCCAGGCTTTCGGGTACATCTTTATGTATAACAAAACGAACATCGGGCTTATCAATCCCCATCCCGAAGGCATTAGTTGCAACAATTACACGTGTGCGGTTAGCAATCCAGCGATCCTGCTTCTTGGAACGCTCATCTACATTTAAACCGGCATGGTAAAAATCGGCCTTAACGCCATTTTCGTTATAAAATTTAGCTATCTCGGAAGTTTCTTTACGGCTGCGTGTATATACTATGCCGCTGCCTTTTACGCCTTTGGCTATATCCAGCAGCTTTTGCAGTTTGTTTTCCGCATTCATCACCACGTAGCTAATGTTGCGGCGCTCAAAGCTTTTTTGGAAAACGTTAGCATTTTTAAACAGCAGCTTTTGCTGTATATCCTCGCGAACCTCGGCGGTGGCGGTAGCGGTTAATGCAAGAACCGGCACATCGGGGTGCAACTCGCGCAAATCGGCAATGTGCAGATATGGCGGGCGAAAATCATAACCCCATTGCGAGATACAATGCGCCTCATCAACGGCTATCAAATTCACATTCATGTATTTGATACGCTCACGCACCAAATCCGACAGTAAACGCTCGGGCGACAGGTATAAAAACTTAACCGGGTTATAAATGCAATTATCCAAAGCAATATCAATTTCACGCTTACTCATACCCGATACTATGGATACGGCATCAATACCTTTCGCCTTTAAATTCTCTACCTGGTCTTTTATTAAAGCGATAAGCGGCGATACCACAATGCATATCCCCTCTTTGGCCAGCGCAGGCACCTGGAAACAAACCGACTTGCCGCCGCCGGTTGGCAACAGCGCCAAAGTATCGTGCCCTAATAAAACAGAATTGATGATCTCCTCCTGCATCGGGCGGAAGGCATCGTGTTTCCAATACTGTTTCAGGGTTTCGCGGATGGTCATTTTTTGTTGATACGTGCCTGGTTTGTTTGAAGCTGAATATGCATAAATCTTTTTACATAGCTATAAATCATTTGCAGGTAAATTGTTTAGCCCGTTTTATCAACAACACACAGTAAATTAAAGTCATGCAAATAACAAAACAACTAGGCATACAATCAAGTTAATGAACAAACGTTTAACTTCGCAACTGAAAACATTGTTAAAATAATGAAAATCATCTACCTGCCCCTGTTGCTGTTATTATTATTTGCAAGCCGGGTTAACGCCCAAAAGTGGAATGTTGAAAACCCGCCAGGACCCAACAAAAAAGTTCCGCTTACCCTTACGGAAGGTACATGGATGGATGTGGACGTTAGTCCCGATGGTAAAACTATTGTGTTTGATTTGCTGGGCGATATTTACAGCATGCCACTTGCAGGCGGCAAAACTACTTTATTAGCAGGCGGCAAAGCCTGGGAAGTACAGCCGCGTTACAGCCCCGATGGCAAATTAATAAGCTATACCAGCGATAAGGATGGCACCAATAATATTTGGGTAATGAACAGCGATGGCGGCAGCAAGCATGCCATCAGCACCGAAAACCCCGGCATGGTAAACAACGCTACCTGGACGCCAGATGGCCAATTTGTTGTAGCACGTAAGCAGGCAGGCAATGTTGGCGAAATTTGGCTTTACCCCAAAACAGGAGGCGATGGGATTCAGCTTACCGCTACCGACCATGACAGGGATAAAGGCGAACCCGTAATATCGCCGGATGGAAAGTTTTTGTACTGGAGCGAACAGCAGGCAACCAACACGGGGCAGCAATTTGCCAACCCCGATAAAGGCATCTTCGTAATAAAAAGCCTTAACCGCGAAACGGGGGAAATAAAAACTATATCGGGTATGGGTGGCGGCGCGGGGCGGCCGCAAATATCGCCGGATGGCAAACTGATGGCATTTGTGAAACGGGTGCGCCTGAAATCAGTTTTATGCCTGCGCAATACCCGTACCGGTGAAGAATGGGCAGTTTACGATGATTTATCACACGACCAGCAGGAAACCCCTGCCCTGTTTGGCATCTATCCAAACTTTAGCTGGACCCCCAATGGCAAAAACCTGGTTTTTTATGCAAAGGGCAAATTATTAAACCTGAGTATTGACAGCTTAAATAAAACAACCATACCTTTTGAAGTTACTTCGCAACAAAATATAACCGAGGCCCTGCATTACCAGCAAAAGGTTTTTACCGACAATTTTAGTGTAAAGATGATAAGGCAGCTCACCACTTCGCCGGATGGCAAAACAGTGGCTTTTAGCGCCGCAGGTTATATTTATACCAAGGTATTGCCCAGTGCCGACCCGGTACGGATAACCAATACTACCGATTTGGAATATTCACCATCGTTTAGTCCTGACGGTAAATTATTGGTTTATATTGATTGGAGCGACGAGTTAAAAGGCAGTATAAACACCTATGATTTAACTGCCCATACCGTTACCCGCCTTACTTCTGAAAAAGGCATTTATTTCAGCCCCAAATTCTCTAACAAAGGCGATAAAATAATATTCACTAAAGGCGCGGGTAATAGTGTACTGGGCTTTGCCTTCGGCGAAAACCCGGGCGTGTATATTATGCCGGTAACAGGCGGTACACCAAAACTGGTAATTAATAACGGTAGCAATGCGCAATTTGCAGCCAATGATTCAAAAATATATTACCAGAATGGCGATGGCAACAAGAAAATGTTTATGACATCCGATACCAGCGGCGCTAATCGCCAGGTATTATATACCTCCACCCACCCTACCGAATTTAACCCAAGTCCCGATGGCAAATGGCTGGCTTTTACCGAACTGTTTAACTGCTATGTTACCCCAATGATAAACACCGGCAGCCCGCAGGATATTTCGGTAGACAATTCGGCTATCCCCATAACCAAACTAGGCCGTGACGCAGGGATGAACGTACATTGGAGCAAGGACAGCCAAAAACTGATGTGGACTTTAGGCTCGAGATATTATACCAGCACCGTGGATAATTTTGCCGATACCTCATCAATTGATATTGGCCTTAAATTAAAAAGCGATGTGCCCGATGGTAAAATAGCCCTCAAAAACGCCCGCATTATTACCATGAAGGATGATGAGGTAATTGAGAGCGGAACAATTGTTATCGACCAGAATAAAATTGTAGCCATTGGCAAAGTTGCCGATGTACAAATACCTGCCGATGCCAAAGTTTATGATATGGCAGGCAAAACCATTATGCCCGGTATGATAGATGTAAGCGCACATTTAAACCCCAGCGATAACGGCCTTGCGCCGCAGGAAGACTGGAACTACTACGCCAACCTGGCCTATGGCGTAACCACCACGCTCGATTTATCAACCAATAACGAAATGGTTTTTAACCAAGCCGAAATGATAAGGGCAGGCCACATGGTTGGGCCACGGGTATTTGCGGCGGGCACACTTTTATACGGTGCCGATGGCGATAATTTTGAGGATGCACGCGCCCAGATTCGCGGCTTAAAATCCTTTGGCGCTTTTGTGGTTAAAACCGATGCACAGCTTAACCGTGCGCAGCGCCAGCAGGCTGTTGCCGCCGCCCGCGAACTGCAAATGGAGGTTATACCCGGCGGCAAACCCGATATTTTTACTGCCATGACAATGGTGGTTGACGGCAATACCGGTGTTGAACATAACCTGCCCGTTTGGCCCGTGTATAACGATGTTAAGAACTTATGGAACAGCAGCAAAACAGCCTACACCCCCAGCCTTATAATAAGCACAGGCACACAACCGGGCGAGAATTTTTGGTACGACCGCCTGGAAGTTTGGAAAAACGAGCATCTGCTAAACTTTACCCCGCAATATATTGTTGACGCACGTGCAAGAAGGAGAAGTACTTCGGAGTATGGCGATTACGGGCATTTTGATATATCGAAATATGTAAAGCAAATTGCTGATGGCGGTACCAAAGTTAATGTAGGTTCAAACGGGGAACTACAGGGCTTAGGCACACACTGGGAAATGTGGATGCTGGCACAAGGCGGCATGACGCCCTTGCAAGCTATACGCTGTGCCACTTTAAACGGGGCTTACTACCTGGGCATGGATAAGGAAATCGGTTCGCTGGAAATTGGCAAACTGGCCGATTTAGTAGTGATGAACGATAACCCGCTGGATGATATCCGCAACAGCGAAAGCGTAAAATATGTGATGGTTAATGGCAGGCTGTACGATACCGATTCGATGAATGAAATTGGCAACCACGATAAACCGCGCCTGCATTTCTGGTGGCAAATGAGCCGCGGGCAGTTAATCAGCTTGCCTGTTACGCAGGATGGGTATTAGACCTAAAACCTATCTTATTGCTGTACGAAGCAATCTCTGCATGCAAATCAATTGTCTGAACCATGATTTTTCACTGTTGTTTATTTCAGTGGGGGTCAAGAGGGCTTCGCCGTTTGTAGGATTAAAGGATTCGCCTGATGTTTAAAGTGTTTTTTTTGTTTTAATTGTTTTTTATGCAATCAGCGTTTAAATTGTTGATGCCGTTTTTTATGTATTGGGGGTTGAAATAGTTACAAATCACTTACCACCTTATCATTCTATCAATAGTTGAAGTATACGGGCAAAGGCCTTTACGCTCATGCTTCGACTGCGCTCAGCACCCTTTTATTCCCTTATATCCCCCTTCTCTTCTTCTCCTTAACAATCAAACCCAGCTCACGGCTCATTTGGCCGGCTATGGCGGTGTTTTCCTGGGCGCGCCTGAAAAGGTAGGGCAGCACTGCTTTTATAGGGCCGTAAGGCACGTATTTGGCTACGTTGTAATTGGCATTGGCCAGGTTAAAGCTCAAATTATCGCTCATGCCCAGCAATTGCGAAAAATAAACGTTTTGGTTTTTAGGCCTTATCCGTTTTTCATTCATCAGGTCGGCCAATAGGCGGCAGCTTTGCTCGTTATGGGTACCGGCAACAATGGCTATTTTATCAATATGGTCTGTACAAAACCTCAGCGCTTCATCATAATCTTTGTCGGTAGCCTCTTTATCCGGTTGTATGGGCGATGGGTAGCCTTTTTCGGCAGCGCGTTTGCGTTCTTTTTCCATATAAGCGCCGCGTACAATCTTGGCGCCTAAAATAAACCCTTCGTCAACCCCAACTTCGTAATCGGTTTTTAACGATGCCAGTTTATCATGGCGGTACATTTGATAGGTATTGTAAACTATGGCCTTTTCCTGGTTAAAAAGGCGCATCATACGCAGTGCCAGGTGATCGATGGTTTTTTGTATCCAGGTTTCTTCGGCATCAATCATAACCGGTATGCCTGTTTTATGGGCTCTTTCGCAAATAGCCAGTACACGCGCGTTTACCTTTTTCCACTCCTCTTTTTCCTCCGCGTTCAGCTCTATATCCTCGTCCAGTTTCTCTAATAACGAAAAACGACCGACTCCGGTAATTTTAAATACGGTAATAGGTACGGCGTCCCTGCTTTCTGCAGCCAATTCAATAGTGCGGATAATTTCGTCGCGGGTATTATCAAATACTTTTTCGTCGTCTTCTCCCTCAATAGAATAATCGAGTATGGTGCCTACGCCACCTTTGTAAAGATTTTGGATGGTGCCGGTACATTCGGCTATGGTTTCGCCGCCGCAAAAGTGTTTAAATATGGTTGCTTTTATCAGGCCTTTAATGGGAAGGCCTATTTTAATGGCGAAATTGGTTATGGGGGGGCCAATCTTCACCAAAAAATTAACATTAATCATCCTGAATAGCCAGTACGCCCTTTTAAGGTCGAAATTGGAAGAATGGCGAAAAGCGATCTCAGTGTCCTCGAAAGAAAGGGCACCTGCCGGGATTGCTTTTCGGTCAGTTAAATTGGAAAGCATGCGCAAAATTATAAAATACAATTTAACATCACTCATTATTCGGTGAATAGTTTATTTTTGCCGCTCCATGATTGAATTTAAACTAAACGGCGACCATATACCGCTGATACAATTACTAAAAGCTACCAACCTGGTGCAAACCGGCGGCGAGGCGCAAATAGTTGTAACAGAGGGCGAAGTGAAGTATAACGGGCAGGTGGATTACCGCAAACGCCTTAAAGTGCGCAAGGGTGACGTGATTGAATTCGGCGATAACAAGATTATGGTGATATAACCTTATGGACACGATTAAGAGCATTAGCTACCCTATTTATTTCGAAAATAGCATATCCGAACTGGCAAAATTTATTGAGCAGGGCAAATATTCACGATTTTTTATTTTGACAGATGAGAACACCGCCGAACATTGTTTGCCTTTGGTAAAAGAGAAAATAAGCCACCTTGAAAATTATGATATTATTGAGATAAATGCCGGCGAAGAAAGCAAGGACATTGACTTTTGCATTGGTATATGGAAAATGCTGATTGATTTTGGCGCCGACCGCAAGAGCCTGATGGTAAATTTAGGCGGTGGCGTTATCAGCGATTTGGGCGGCTTTGCAGCCTCAACCTTTAAACGGGGTATTGATTTTGTGCATGTGCCCACTACCCTGCTTTCGCAGGTGGATGCTTCAGTTGGCGGCAAAACGGGCATTGATATCGACAGTATTAAAAATATCATCGGCACATTCACACAGCCAAAAGCGGTGTTTATTGAGTATGATTTTTTAAGCTCCCTTCCCGACAGGCAAATACTATCCGGCCTGGCCGAAATGCTTAAACATGGACTTATTTGCGATGTCGCTTACTGGAATTTGTTAAAAAGCAGCGATTTGGAGCACCCATCAGTGGAGCTGATCTATCGCTCGGTTGAAATAAAAAACAAAGTAGTTATTGAAGACCCCAAGGAAACCGGCATACGCAAAAGCTTAAACTTTGGGCATACCATTGGCCACGCGGTGGAAACCTATTCGCTGTTACATGATGAAGGCAGGCATTTATCGCACGGTGAGGCTATAGCCATAGGTATGATATGCGAAGCCTGGCTATCGCACAAAAAAATTGGTTTGAGTAGCGAAGAACTTACCGAAATAACTGATGTAATCAGCGGCTTGTATCCTAAGTATATGATAGAGGAATCCGCCAATGAGGAGTTATATGCTTTAATGCAAAAAGATAAAAAGAACCAGAACGGTAAAATAAATTGCACCTTGCTAACACATATAGGGCAATATAGTGTTGATAATATTTGTACAGAGGACGAACTTTGTGAAAGCTTAAAATATTACGCAACCCTATAAAAAATGCCATCCATTAACCCCCGCAACGAAGCTGTATTAATACTGGTTTGTTTGCTGGTGGTTTTAACCCTTATAGAAATGGGGTTAAGTTATTGGGAAGACCGCAAGTTTTACGAGAAGCGGGATACGCTAACCAATATTTACTTAACCGGCCTGGCATTTATTGTTAACCTTTCGGTAAAATTCGCCACCTTTTTTGTGCTGGATTACGCCTGGCATTTCCGCTTTTTTGAGATTAAAAATGTTTGGCTGTACTGGCTCACGCTGGTTATAGCACAGGATTTTTTATACTGGGTGCTGCACTATACCGGCCATTACTGCCGCCTGTTTTGGGCCATGCACGTAACCCATCACTCATCCGAGCATTTTAATTTAACAACCGGTTTTAGGTCGACTGTTTTTGAGCCGCTTTACCGCGTGTTTTTTTATTTACCACTGGCGCTGTTCGGCTTTAGCGCATTAGATATTTTATATGCCTACCTGGTTACCCAGCTTTACGGCAATATAGTGCATACGCAATATCATGTGCCGCTGCCCAAATGGTACGGCTGGATATTTGTAACGCCATCGCACCACCGGGTACACCATGCCAGCAACATCCCCTATTTGGATAAAAACATGGGTATGGTTTTAATTGTGTGGGACAGGCTGTTCGGCACTTTCCGCGAAGAGAACCTGCCCGAACCTATTAAATACGGCCTCACTCATCAGCCCGAATATACCGGCCCCGTAAACATCCTTTTTCACGAATGGAAGGCTTTGCTGCGCGATGTGAAGCACGCGCCGGGGTTTAAAAACAAGTTACTGTACTTTTTTAATCCGCCGGGATGGAGCCATGATGGGAGCAGCCAAACGGCGAGGGTGTTGCAGCGGGAATGGGAGGAAAGTTCAGAGATTAGTGATTAGTAAAGCACACTTGAACTGGCGGACAAGGAATATAATTGTATCTTTATTATTGCCAATAACAAAACCTAATGAACAACCAAGCCCACCGCACAAATACAGATCAGGATTTAACCACTTATAAAGTTAAGTTTTTGCGGTTGCTCACAGCCGATTTCCCCAATATCATTATCTTTTCATTAGTATTATGGATGTTGGTTACAAATAAAGGCACAAGTGCCGAAAAAATATTTTTTGCTCTTTTGGTATTTATTTTGGGTGGTTTATTAGTTTATGTTTTTTACAGATACTTAGCCAGCTCAAATCAAGTACTACAAATTTCGCCCGATTATGACACTTTTTATTTTGGTGATGAACCCAATCAAAATAAATATGATAAAAATAACATCGAAAAAATAACTATATATCAGCCAAGTAAAATTGGGCAGCATACCCACGCGCACTATTTTTATGTATACGAGATACTTTTTAAAGATAGCTCAACTATAAAATTTTCGAGTATGATGATATCAGAGCAAAAAGTACAGCAAATTTTTATAAGTGATATTATTAGATACGGCTTAGGTAAAAGCCCATTTTGGAGATTGTAAATTAAAAAAACTTAGCCAACAATGGATTACAATTATCTCATCCAAAAATTTTACAATGCCTTTGCCGCCGGCGATGCCGAAGGCATGGTAAGCTGCTATGCGGACAACATTGAATTTACCGACCCGGCTTTTGGCCACTTAAAAGGCACCGATGCCAAAAACATGTGGCATATGCTGCTAAAAACGCCAGGGATAAAAATAACCGCTACAAATATCACGGCTGATGATAAAACCGGCAGCGCCGATTGGGTTGCGGTTTACAATTTTAGCCTAACCGGCAGGCAGGTAACCAACAGAGTACACGCCGAGTTTGAGTTTGAAAATGGCAAAATAATAAAGCATACGGATGATTTCAGCTTTTATAAATGGGCCGGGCAGGCCTTTGGATTAAAAGGTTATTTATTGGGATGGACACCGTTTATGCAAAATAAGGTGAGGCAAACGGCTTTGGGGAGGTTGGGGAAGTTTGTGGGATAACCGTAATTCATTTTTAAATATTAAATTAGTATTTTAATCTATCCCTTTAAATGCCTGAATTCATATCCAAAGTACAGCACAAAACCTATGAAAAAGGTGAGTTTTCTGATGAGAAAGCAAGAAATCTTGCGGAAACAATTGATTTGATAAAAAAATTTACCTGGGATGATGAAAGGGCTTTAACCGCTGTACAACTAACCGGGCCATCCATAACAATACAGGATGAAGATGTCAATTACTTAAAAGTGGGTCTTTATTTTAGTGATAAGTTCTGTCTGTATTATTTAGACAATGAAAATCATTTGTATGAATATTATGCACCGAACATAGACGATGCATGCAAGATAGTAACCGATTTTTTTAATGGCCAGTTAGATTTAGAAAAGTTTGACAAGCATTTTTTCAATATCGGCAATCAAGCCAACTTTCTTACTAAGTATTTTGAATACAAAGTGAAATTTTGGAAAGTGTTATTAATAAGCTGGCCGTTTATTATGTTCTTTTTGATTTTTTTAATATTCTTTATTGCGATACTTTCAACAATTGCACCTTTATATGTAAAAGTAGTCCCATGTATTTTAACATTAATATTAGGTGGAGTATTGTTATATATTTTTAGGAAATATCTTGGTTGCTCAAATCAGGTTTTGCAAATCTCAAAGGGCAATGATATTTTTAGTTTTAGTAGCGGCTATAATGAAACATCATATGATAAGCGTAATATAAAAGAAATAATTATTTATAGGCCTGCTGGTGGACGTACACCAAATATGTTTTATGTATATGAAATACATTTTAAAGATGATACGGTAATAAAGTTTTCTAATATGTTAATATCTGATATAACATTTGGGAATAAATTTTCATTTAGTTTATGCAGGTATAGCGATAAAAATTCGTTTAGGCAATTATAAGGTTTCGCGCCAGGGATTGAAGCGCATACCGGCCTTGCGCTTAAGGCCTGCAGGCGTATGAGCGTAAAGCCCGCCCGGGCGCCCAAATTTAGAGATGAGTGATTTGTGATTAGAAATTAGTGAAAATATACTTTACAATAATCCCCTCCCCCAATAAAATTCTGTTTAACCCATTTATTTTTTTAAAAAATAAAATTTTCTATTGACAAACTGTTTTTAAACCGTACATTTACCACGCAATAACAAACAACATGACTTTTAACACCGCATTTTTTTATGGCTATTACTTTTACTTTAACAGTAAGAGCCGGGACTAATATGCGATAACAAACATATAAAGAAACTGAAAAGTCCCGGCCCACAAGCCGGGATTTTTTGCTTTAACAGCATTATGAAAAGCGAAAAACCAAGAGTTGCCATACAGGGTATCCGCGCATCGTTTCACGAGGAAGCGGCATTTAAGTATTTTGGGGAGAATATCCATACCATTGAATGCAACTCTTTTAAGCAAACATTTGAGGCCCTGCAAAATAAAGAGGCCGATTATGTGGTAATGGCCATTGAAAACAGTATAGCCGGCAGCATTTTGCCTAACTATACGCTGATGATGAGCTACGGCTTCCCCATCGTTGGCGAGGTTTATCTACCTATACAGCTGCACCTGATGGCATTGCCGGGCGTTAAGTTTGAGGATGTAACCTATGTAACCTCGCACCCCATAGCCATACGCCAATGCGTTGATTTTTTTGACGAATACCCGCACCTTAAAATTGTGGAAAGCAGCGATACTGCCGCCTGCGCCAAACGCATCCGCGAGGAAGGCTTAACCGATACCGTTGCTATTGCCAATACGCTTGCCGCTAAATTATATGGCCTGGATGTTTTGGAGCGCCGCATCGAATCGAACAAAAAGAATTTTACCCGTTTTCTGATTATCACCAATCACGAAAACAAGGTGCCGGGTGCGCCTAATAAAGCTTCACTGTGTTTTGAGGTAAGTAATAAGGTAGGCTCGCTGGCTAAGGTGCTCAATATCTTCGCGGAGCAAAACCTTAACATGAGCAAAATACAATCCATGCCCGTGTTAGGTAAACCAAATGAGTATAACTTTTATGTAGATGTGGAGTGGAAAGAAACCCGCCAGTATGATGTGGCTGTAAAGCAAATATTGAAGTACACCCACAACTTTAACATACTGGGCGAGTACGAAAAACATGAAGAAGTGCCTGCTACCGACCAATTTAGAAAACCTGAGAAAAGGACTTATATAAAGATTAAGAAGTTGGGTTGAGTAAGAAGGTCGGGAAGCCTGAAAGTCAGGAAGTCCGAAAGAAAGAGCAAAAAATAAAAAATTAACAATTAAAATACATTAACGATAACAATCTTCCGGACTTTCCGACTTTCGGACTTCCGGACTAAATAACCACCACGATGAAACTTGATTTAAACATACAACCGCTTAGTTCCTGGATAAAAACAGGTAAAGAACCGCTTTTAATTGCGGGCCCCTGCAGTGCCGAAACTGAAGACCAACTAGTTGCCACCGCGCATTTATTAGCTCAAACCGGTAAAGTAAGCGCTTTACGCGCCGGTATTTGGAAACCCCGCACCCGCCCCGGCGAGTTTGAAGGCATTGGCAGCATTGGCCTGCAATGGTTAAAACGCGCTAAGGACGAAACCGGCCTGCCAACCGCTGTTGAAGTGGCTACGGCCAAACACGTGGAAGAGGCTTTAAAAGCCGGCGTGGATATTTTATGGGTGGGCGCACGCTCAACCGTTAACCCTTTTACCGTACAGGAAATTGCCGATGCCCTTAAAGGTGTTGATATACCCGTAATGGTTAAAAACCCGGTTAACCCCGATTTGTCGTTATGGATTGGCGCTTTGGAGCGTATCAATAACGCAGGTATTACTAAACTGGCTGCTATACACCGCGGTTTTTCATCATACGAAAAATCAGCTTTCCGTAACGAGCCAATGTGGGATATTGCTATCCACCTGAAAACTTTGGCGCCTCACCTGCCCATCATTAACGACCCAAGCCACATTACCGGCAATCGCGACCTGATTGGTTACATTGCCCAAAAGGCTTTGGATTTGGATATGCAGGGATTAATGATTGAATCGCACATCGACCCTTCGGTTGCCTGGACAGATGCCGCGCAGCAGGTTACGCCATCGGCTTTGGCTGATATTATTGATCGCCTTGCTTTACGTAAGCCTGAAGTGCGCGATGCTGAAGTGAACGACAAATTAGCCGAATTGCGCAGCAAAATTGATAAAATTGACGACCTGCTGATACAAAAAACAGCCGAGCGTATGCAGATAGCCGAGAAAATTGGCCAGTACAAAAAAGATAAAGGTATTACCATATTACAGGTTAACCGCTGGGAGGAAATTTTAGAGAAACGCACCACCTACGGCAAAGCCTTAAAATTAAGCCCGGAGTTTACCGAGAAGTTTTTAGAACTGCTGCACTCAGAATCAATCCGCAGGCAAACAGAAATCATGAACCAGGGCCAGGATGCGCCTGCAGAGAAACTAACGCACGTTTAATATATCACCAACTGCAAATCGACTTACGAAGTTTTTAAAACTTCGTAAGTCTGTTATAACTAATAAATAGCTTATACCACCACGTCATTGCGAGGTACGAAGCAATCTTCGATAGAAAAGTTCACCACCTGACTGTCGAAGATTGCCACGCTATGCTCGCAATGACGATATAGGTGAAGTATAAAATAACATGAGCAAAAACATCATCATTACAAAAAAGGATAAAACGGTAAAAGGCACCGTGCAGCTTACCGGCTCAAAAAGCGAATGCAACCGCGCGCTTATTATTGAAGCCCTGAGCAACGGTAAAGTGAAGGTGCAAAATATGTCGGATGCGGCGGATGCTGTGACTTTGGCTGGAATATTGAGATTAGAGGTTGGAGATAAGAGGTTAGAAACTGCAAGTCATTCATCTCTAAATAAATCCGAAATTGAACATCCGATATCCGAAATAAACATTGGCCCCGCAGGTACCGCCATGCGTTTCCTTACCGCCTATTTTACTTTGCAACCTGATGAAGTAATACTCACGGGTAGCGCGCGAATGAAACAGCGCCCCATAGGGATTTTGGTTGATGCGTTACGTACGTTAGGCGCGAAAGTTGAATACGAAGAAAATGAGGGTTTCCCTCCCATAAAACTTAAAGGCAGCTTCGGGCAGCTCACTAGTAAGATCAGTATAAAAGGTAATATCAGCAGCCAGTATATTACGGCCCTGTTGCTCATTGCCGCCCGGCTGCCTTTAGGTTTAGAACTGCACATCGAGGGCGATTTAACTTCGCGCCCTTATGTGGAAATGACGCTGGCCATGCTGCAACAGGCCGGTATACAGCACCAATGGAATAATAATGTAATCACTATCTCCCACCAGGAATTTAAAGAAACTGTATTGCCTGTCGAACCCGACTGGAGCGCGGCATCGTACTGGTATGCCATAGCTGCACTGGCCGATGAAGCTGAACTATTTTTGCCCGGCCTTACGCAATACAGCCTGCAGGGCGATAGCGTGATAACCGAACTGATGGCAAATTTTGGCATTACTTCGCAGTTTAAGGATGGCGGCGTATATTTACAAAAGGAAGTTAAACCAAACGTTCGCAAAATTTTCGATTTAAAGGAATGCCCCGATTTGGCGCAAACTATCATCGTGGTGTGCGCGGCATTGGGGCACGAGGCAACGTTTACCGGCCTGGAAACTTTAAAAATAAAAGAAACCGACCGTGTAAAGGCATTGCAAAATGAGTTGGCAAAAATCGGGGTTAAATTGATAGAAAAAGGGCTGATTTATAAGCTGGATTGCAGTGAAAAATTCATCCCGCAAAAACTATTTATCAATACCTATGAGGACCACCGCATGGCCATGGCCTTTGCGCCGCTGGCATTGCTGGTACCCGAAGTAGAGATTGAAGAAGCGCAGGTAGTAGAGAAATCATACCCCGCGTTTTGGAAAGATTTGGAGAAGGTGGGGTTTAACCCCCTAGCTCCCTGAAGGGGGAACTATTTCGGATATTAACTGTCCTAAACGTTCTTTGTCATGCTGAGGAACGAAGCATCTGTCGCTTGGTGTACCACCAGGCAGATTCTTCGCTACGCTCAGAATGACAACATGTTTAATAATTAACTAAACAATAATCTGCACATTTGCATATCTGCACATCTGCACATCATAAAAAACAATGGCAGGCAATTCATTCGGACAATTATTCAGGATAACAACTTTTGGCGAATCGCATGGCGAGGCTATAGGTGTAATTATCGACGGCTGCCCGGCGCAGTTGCCGGTTGATTTGGAATATATCCAGTCGGAATTGGATAAACGCCGTCCCGGTCAGTCTAAAATAACCACGCAACGTAAGGAAAGTGATACGGTAAAAATACTATCAGGTGTTTTTGAAGGCCAAACCACGGGTACGCCCATCGCCATGCTAATACCGAATGAAGACCAGCGTTCGAAAGATTATACCCATAACCAGGATGTTTTCCGCCCATCGCATGCCGATTATACCTATCAAACCAAATACGGCATACGTGACCACCGCGGCGGCGGCCGTTCATCAGCCCGCGAAACCGCAGCACGTGTGGCGGCAGGCGCTTTGGCTAAACTATTACTAAAAAGCCAGGGCATTGAACTGGCAGCGCATGTAAGCAGCGTAGGCAAAATTAACGCGCCAAATGTTGATATAAGCGATATACAGGAGTTTATTAACCAGCGTGAGGAAAACATCGTACGCTGTGCCGATCCGGCCACAGCCGAAGAAATGATCGAGTTTATCGACAGCATCCGCAAGCAGGGCGATACCGTGGGCGGCAAAATAAGCTGCTATATAAAAAACTGCCCCGTTGGCCTGGGCGAGCCCGTTTTTGATAAACTGCATGCCGAATTAGGCAAGGCTATGTTGAGCATAAATGCTGTACACGGTTTCGAATTTGGTTCGGGCTTTACAGGCAGCGAAATGCGTGGCTCGGAGCATAACGATATTTTTGTAAAAAACCATTTGGGCGATATCGCCACCATCACCAACTTTTCGGGTGGCATACAGGGCGGCATCAGTAATGGTATGCCTATCGAGTTTAAGGTTGCCTTTAAACCCGTTGCCACCATTATGCAAAGCCAGGCCACTATTGATAGCCAGGGCAATGCCGCCGAAATATCAGGCAAAGGCCGCCACGACCCCTGCGTAGTACCCCGCGCTGTAGTAATAGTTGAAGCCATGGCAGCACTGGTTTTGGCAGATCATTTTTTGAGGAATAGAAATTCCTTTTTGAAGTTCTAAAGGGCTGTCACCCTGAGGCACTCGAAGGGTGAGCGCAGGGCCTTTACGCTCATGCTTCGAGTGCCTCAGCATGACAGCCCAGCGCACATTAGTACATTTCAAAATCTGCACATCTGCATATCCGCACATCTGCACATCAAAACCTATCTTTGTACAACCATGCTCACCTCACCTATCCAATTATATAAAAAAGCATATACCGGCCTGTCGCCAAACAGTTGGTGGCTATGCCTGGTTATGCTGGTGAACAGGAGCGGCACCATGGTTATCCCTTTCATGACCATTTATTGTACGCACCAATTACATTTTACCATAGTACAAGCCGGTTATATTATGGCCATTTTTGGTTTGGGCTCCATAAGCGGATCGTTTATGGGTGGCAAGCTGACGGATAAATTTGGCTTTTACGATTTGCAGATTTTCGCGCTGTTAAGCGGCGGTATATTCTTTATTATTTTAGGCTACCAGCACACATTTTTAACCGTAGGCATTGGCGCGTTTGTGCTAAGTTTTTGTAATGAATCGTTTCGCCCGGCAAATTCAACGGCCATAGCTTATTACAGCACGCCCGAAAATAAAACCCGCTCCTACTCATTAAACCGGCTGGCGGTTAACCTGGGTTGGGCATTTGGCGGCGCACTGGGTGGCTTTTTGGCATCCATCAATTACCATTCATTATTTTGGGCTGATGGCTGCACAAATATTGTGGCTGCCTTAATGCTGATGAAACTGATACCGCGTTCGGGCGTGGTAAAGGCTGCGAAAGATAAACTACAGGGCGATAAGGGCATATCAGCCTATAAAGACAAAGTTTACCTGGCTTTTATACTGCTTACGGCACTTTTTGCCATCTGCTTTTTTCAGCTGTTTACCATGCAGCCATTATTTTTTAAAATACAATGGCAGTTTAGCGTACGCATCATCGGCGCGCTAATGGCATTTAATGGGGTTTTAATAGCGGTTATAGAAATGGTGGTGATACACCGACTGGAAGGCCGCCGCAACGGGCTGCAATACATATGCGTAGGCGTAATACTGGTTGGAATTGGCTTTGTGTTGCTGAATGTAATGCCGCCACATATATTTTCGGGAATTGTGGTAATGGTATTTGTTACCCTTGGCGAGATATTGAGCATGCCCTTCATGAACTCGTTCTGGATAGCCCGCACATCCGACAATAACCGCGGCGAATACGCGGGTTTGTATACCATGGCCTGGTCGGCAGCGCAAGTTGTTGCACCTATTTTGGCAGGCACAATTGTGATGTACGGCGGCTTTAATTTATTATGGTGGCTGGTGGGAGGGGTTTCCGTGCTAGTTTCGGGCGGATTTATGCTGCTTTATAAAAGTATCAAGTAGTTAGTATCCTCACCGTTACCAGTAACTGGCCCAAATGCCGCATTGTATGTTCGGCGGCATGTACATATAAGCCTATTACTGTTGATGGGATTTTCGCCCTGCCCACGCCGCGGGTTTCGGTTAAGGTTTTTTCGTTCGTGTGGCTTAATTGTTTTATGGCAATATCAATCTGCTTGTTAAACGCATGTACTAAACCTGCCGTGGTATAAGCCCCAATTTTACCTTCGGCATCTAAATAAGCTAATTGTGTTTCAGTAAGTTGTTTGCCCCTGGCATAAGTAAATAACCTGTCTAATACACCCGTTAAATGTTGTAAATGAAAACCCGGCGATGCCATGCCTGCAGGTTTTCCCCACAATAATTTATCAGGAAAATTATCTTTCAATTCATTCAACTCCTCTTGTGCCTGCAATAAAGCATGGGCAACAGGCTGCAACAAGGGCGGCACACCGCGTATCGGTCCGCGCAACCAAACTTCAGCTTTCTTTTTATCAGCCATAATTATTTCATGCTTTCCAAACCGGCCTGCACCTCATCGTGGTTAAGGGTTTGCGGCAGCCCATATATCTGCTGCACCCTGTCCCGCGGGTTGTCCGACCATAAAAAGTTTGTCCAAACCATAAACCAGGCCCATTCGGGCTGTACTTTTAATATTTCGGGTTTGGGCAATTCGCCGGTTTCGGTTAGCGCCATCAGTTTACCTTTGGCAAGTTCTTTTAACTCGTTATAATCCTTTTGCTCGTAATCAAAATGGTATACATCCGCGCCTAAAATATCTACGTATTCAGCGCCAGGGTAATAATCCTTGTAGCTGTATGCTTCGTCAAAAGGGATATCACGTATACCATTCGCGCCCCAAACCCAAATCAGGTTATTCAGGTGGAAATGATTGGTATATCGGTCATACATCATTTTCCAAAGTTTTTGTATGCCGTCCTTCCCCTTTTTATCGCCCCACCAAAACCAAACGCCGTTCATTTCGTGGTACGGGCGCCATAAAACCGGTACATGGGCATCCTGCAATTGCTGTAAATAGCCTGCAATTTTATCAATTTGCGCCAGCCAGCGCTGGTTTAGCGGCGTACCAGGCGTGGTTAGTTCTGTCCATTCGGCATCGGTAAGTTTGCCTTGTATGCTTTTTTTCCAATCGTAGGGCGGGTCGTCGGTCGGGCGGCCTTCGTGCCACATTAATGCGACAATGTAGCCGTCCTGCCATTTTTTTATCGCTTCATTTACAACATCCTGGCCCATATCGGTAGTCCAGTTATAAATAAAATCGCTGCCCCATAAACCGGGGTATTTGCCGGTATAAGCTTTTACACTATCCGAAAAGGTGTTTAATTGTGTATTAAAATTATGCTCGCCCGAAATAATGTATTTGCCTTTAATACTGTATAAAAACTTTAACAAGGTTTTTGCCTGCGGCGATGCATTGGGGTTTACCGGCTCAAAGCTTTGTGCTTTTACCTGCATAAAGGCAAAAAGTATTAAAATAATAAACAGGTATTTTTTCATCGGGCTATACTATTAAAACTCAATTTAATAATTATTTAATTTATGGTATAGGTATTGCTATAAACAAATAAATTACTTTTATTAAATGATTACTACCTCCGCAAATTATAAAAAATACGTTTCATTTTTCTTGGCTTCTTTTATCGTTTTCTGCTTCATTTTTACCAGCTGTAAAAAAAAGCGCTCCGAAATTGCCACTTTGCTCTATACCAAAACTCAAAACAAGGTTTTTAAAAATGCCGACCCGGACGATTTTGCCGATGTTTTTCAAAAAGTACTGGCCGATGAAAGTTCAAAACTGACCTATCCGCAATTAATTGCCTCGTATTACAGCCAGAATGATTATGAGCCTACGTTTTTAATACAGCATTTGCAGAACGATGACCTAAAAACCCTAACCGCCTATTACGACAGGGCAAGCGAGCACGGCCTCGACCCAAAAATGTTCCAGACTGAACAGATAAAGGCGCTGGTAAATAAGTTTTATAGCAAGAATGGCATAAAAACATTATCCGAAGGCTACCAGGATATGGCCCAGCTGGAAATACTGATTGCCAACTCGCTCATCAATTACTCAAACGATTTGCAGTACGGCGTAATTAACCCTAAAAAAATATACTCACGTTATTTTATGGTGACTAAACGGCCTGATAGCACAGCCATGCAACAGGTTTTCGCCATAAAAAGCTTTAAAACTTACCTCGATAGCATACAGCCTAAAGACCCGCAATACCTGGCTTTGCAAAAGGCATTGGCGAGCGGCTCTACAGCGCCAGGCTTAAGCCAGGAAGAAACCAAACGTATTTTAATAATTAACCTGGAGCGCCTGCGCTGGAAAAACAAGCCCACCGAAAACAAATATGTGCTGGTAAACATCCCCGATTTTCATTTGGATGTGATGGATAGCGGGAAATCGGTTTTGGGGATGAAGGTGTGCGTTGGACAGGGCCGCAATATGCATTACACCAAAAGCCTGGTGCATTTTGATGATACTGATAAATACGACAAGCCACTAGGCCACGAAACCCCGCTGCTGAACAGTAAAATATACATGGTACAGGTAAACCCGGTGTGGAACATACCCGAAAGCATTGCCAACAAGGAAATTATTAAAGCTGCCGCCGATGACCCGTATTATCTATCCAACAAAAATATTGATGTATACAAAAACGATGTAAAGATTGACCCTGATGGGATTGACTGGAGTACGGTAGATAAATCAGAATACACCTTTAAACAGGAGCCGGGTGAAGATAATTCGCTGGGGAAAATAAAATTCCTGTTCCCTAATAAAAGTAGTGTTTACTTGCACGACACACCTGCAAAAGACCCATTTAAGCTAAGCATGCGCGCGGTTAGCCATGGCTGCGTACGTTTAGGCAACCCGCAGGGCCTGGCGCTTGCCTTATTTGGCCAGGGCGATGATTATGATACTATAACCAAAGATATGGCTGCCGATAACCCCGCCCCTACGGATATTGATTTGCCTAGAAAAGTTGCTGTATATATCACCTACATAACCGCCTGGCCCGATAGTACCGGCACCATTCAATACCGCCCAGATGTTTATGGGCAGGATATTGTGCTATATGCGCATTTGGAAAAAGCGGTGGGTGCGGATTAATAATTTAAAACAAAAAAATTGTCATGCTGAGGGACGAAGCATCTGTCGCTTGCTGCACCACTTGGCAGATTCTTCGCTATCGCTCAGAATGACAATTTTTTAGAAATTTTCCGCTAATTATAACGATGCTATCGATTTGTATATCGTCGAATCCTGAGAAACGTAGCTTGCTGATAAATCCTCGTTAAGATATTTTGAGTTGTAGGTGCTATCGTTACCGTTAATATAAAGCATGGTTTTGCCTTTTATATAATCTATTACCTGTCCGGCAACTTCGGGCGATACAGCGGGACAGCCCCAGCTGCGGCCAATGCGGCCCATTTGGTCTATGGCGCTTTGGCTTACGTAATCTGCCGCGTGTACCACAATTTCGCGGGCGCGGGCATCGCTGTTAAAGCCTTCGTCCAAACCGTCCAAATGTAACGAGCGGCCGTGTTTGCCGATATAAACATCATCCGTAACATAAAAGCCCAAACTGCTCTGGTGAGAGTCGTCGGTATTCGAAAAGCTGTTTGCCACATCAACACCGCTGCCCTGGCCGTGTGCAACCCAGGTATTTAGCAATAATTGCTTGTTTATGAGGTCAACAATCCACATGCGTTTTTCGCGGCTGGGAAGGTTAAAATCAACCACGGTAATAACCGAGCTGTTTTGGGGTAATTTGTTAGCTATTTTAAGATTGATAAAGCCTGTCATGGCTTTTTGAAATACGGCTTCATCAAGGCCCGACCCTTGTAACTGGGTGGTTTGATATAGCGCGTCGACATATTTTTCAAATAATTCTTTTGCACTTAACGGAGCTTTTGCCGTTGTTTCTGAATTGATTGGACCTGCCGGCCTCCAGCTAATAAGCGTTACTGATACCAATAAAATTACGCAGGTTATCCACCAAAAATGTTTTCTCATGTAGTCCAATATCTAGTTTAAATTCTGTTTAAAACAACAGGTATTAGGTATCCTGAAATATTATAATTGTTGAGATTGAAACAAATGTAAGTAAAATGATATAAATACGCAACAATAAATACCGTAAAAAGTAAATTTATTAACTAATTAGCAATAATATGACATCAACAATACTTTAACGTACTTTAACAGTATGATGTTGCTTTAGGCGGATTAATAGCTGATATTTGATTTACCAACCTGTTATGAGAAAATTTTTCGGCCTGTTTTTCTTTTGTATCATCAATTGTAGCCTGTATGCGCAAAATACTGATACGCTTAACTATATCCGGCAAAATGCTGTTGTGATTGATACCGCCGCCGCCGATACCGGCTATAGCGATTTAATGCCCTTAAAAAATGTGCTGGCAAACAGGCGTATTATCGGCCTGGGCGAGGCTACGCATGGCACACAGGAATTCCAGGCTATAAAGTTCAGGGTGGTAAAATTTTTGGTGGAACAAATGGGCTACCGGTTTTTTGCTATCGAGGCTAATTTTACCGAATGCAGGCGCATAAACGACTATTGTGATGTACGGCAAAGGCGACGCGCGAACGGCAATTAACGGAATTTACTTTTGGATATGGAATACCACCAAAATGCTGCAAATGGTTGAATGGATGCATAGCTATAACCTGAATAAACCCGACAGCACCAAAGTAAAATTTTATGGTTTTGATATGCAGTTCGATAAGCTAGCCGTACCCTTAGTCGCCGAAAAATTAAAACAACTCGACAGCAACTATTATAATACCCATTTTAAGGCATTGGCTGATTTTAAAACATTTGATGCGGCAAAACTGAAATTCATAAAGTTCAGTGACAAAGAAGCGGATAGTTACAAACAACTATTTATTGATATTGACACTTATTTAAACACCCAACAGACTGCTCTGCTTAAAATATTCTCGACAGAGGATATTGCATACCTTAAACGCGATGTGCGCTTGTTGCAACAATGCCTGGATTATGATATCCAAAGCACCCATGTAGCTAAAGCATATTTAAACCAATACAATGACGTGCGTGATAAATACATGGCCGAGAATATTGAGTGGATATCAAATTACGAAGGCCCGCAAAGTAAAATGATAGTTTGGGCGCATAATACCCATGTAGATAACAGATTTATGGGTGCGGTTTTGAAAAAAGCATACAGCGACCAATATTATATTATAGGCTTTGATTTTAACAAAGGAAGTTTTAGGGCCAGGAACCTGGAAGATAAAAGTAAAGTTGAAACATTAAGCGTGGGCAATGCCTGGAACGGTTCCAGCGGTGATGTTTTTAGCCGCTTAAATATACCCGCGTTTTTTATTGATATGGAAAAGCCTGTAAAAACCAATTCCATTGCAGCGCCCTTCTTTACAAAAAAGAGACTTCAACGAATAATTGGTGCAGAATTTAGCCATAACAGAGAGTTAAACTTTTATTTCTACGCGCCTTTATACGATAATTACGACGGTTTGATATTTGTAAACAGCACCACAGCAACGCAAGCCAATAAATAATTACTTTATCCAGCTAATTTTATCTTCCAGCGGTATATTTCTTACGCCCTGCGGGTGTTCATCGGCATAGCCAAAGTATAAAATACCTATTACCTGGTCGTCCTCGTTCAGGTTTAAAAACACCTTCATTTCGGGTTTTAGGGCCATGCCCCCGGTGCCCCAGTACGATGCCATATTGAGGGCGGTTGCACCTATCAGTATATTTTGCACAGCGCAGGCAGTTGCAGCCATTTCTTCAAACACGGGTATTTTGGGCAGGTTGCCACGTTTCATTATGGCGATAATTACGTGCGAGGCCTTATCACCCTGGTGGGTAAGATTATTGTAAACGCCCTGGTTAAAGTCGGCTGTGGAAACGCTGCTTTTGTACATTTCGGCGTGTGCCGAGCAAAAAACGGCCGGGTTTTCATAAACCACGAAGCGCCATGGCTCGGTATAACCGTGGGTTGGCGCCCAGTCGGCAAGTTCTAATAAAGCGGCAATATGCCCGTTTGGTACTTTTTGGCCGTTCATCATGACGGGTTTTATAGTACGGCGGTTTTGTATAGTAGTAGCTATAGTTGAAAAATTGATGTCCATAGGATAAAGTAAAGCAAAACAAATAAAGAGAGTGTTAAGAAAATGTAATTTTGACCCCGCCCTGACTAATTCAGTCAAAAAATCAAATAATTACTCATTAATAAGCAGAAAGCGGCCCAATCAATAAATCACTAATTCAGTAAATCAATAATTAATTAAAAAATCGCCGGAAATTTACCAGGGTTAGCTTCACTCATCATATTGTACACGGCCTCAACCACATCATCATGCGATGGCTTGGTAAAGTAATCACCATCCGAGCCATAAGGCGGGCGGTGTTCTTTAGCACAGAGTATATGAGGTTGCGCATC
>Ga0302309_10000664_pt1 | contig 38088 bp, 36 predicted proteins | sample III_Palsa_N1_1_FD_200453 | JGI IMG/M metagenome (GOLD analysis project Ga0302309, IMG submission 200453) | Peat permafrost microbial communities from Stordalen Mire near Abisko, Sweden - III_Palsa_N1_1 | ecosystem: Environmental > Terrestrial > Soil > Palsa > Peat permafrost | place: Sweden...
AATACCCCCGCATTCGCGGATACCTGGTTTTACGATAATCGCCTTTATTTCCGGGCTGTTGTTTATGTTGGCTGGGGCATGTATTGTTTTTGGAAAAAGCACCAGGCAAGTTTCCCTCCTGTTAGGTGGGGTACTGCTATTGATTTTTTGTTTTTATTTTGTTCCGTATGAATTTATAGCCACCTCAACTTATATGCATTTGGGGGAATGGGAGAATGCGGAAAAAGAATGGGCATTGGCCGGCGGCGCGTTTGTTATTGCAGGCTGTTTTTCCGGAAATAATGAAAAACTCTTTTTCAGTTTTTTAGGAAAGCTAATACCTTTCGGGGCAATTTTCTTTTCCATAACGATGATCAGCTTCGGCATTCTTCATTTTCTGTTTGCAAAAGAAGCATCAACCCTCGTTCCAGCGTGGATACCCGGCCATATGTTTTGGATTTATTTTGCGGGAATAGCGCTAATAGGCTCAGGCATTGGGATTATTTTGAAGATCAAGTCTGCGTTAAATGCCTTTCTTTTGGGGTCAATGATCTTTTTATGGTTTATTATGCTCCACATTCCCAGGGTGATCGCTGCCCCTGTTGCTGATAGGGGAGATGAAATTGCCAGCGCGTTTTTAGCGCTTGCTTATAGCGGAATTGCGTTTGTAATTGCCGGCAATAAATACGTTAATGACCAGGCTTAGCTTTTAAAATAGGGTTTGTAGGCGATCAGCCGTTTTAGCAGATCCTTATTTTCGGCAATTATTTTTGCTCTTTCCTTTTCGCCTGCAGGTACGATTATATACCCGTATGGCGCTTTATTTTTCCCCAAAAACATTGCCTCCGGGTTAACTAACACCGGGAAGTCTGCCTGGCCATCCGGTATGTTGCCTATATCAGCATTTGTTAAATAGGGGGCATAAAACATATAGTGCGGCATGTGCATGGTCATCACGGTATGTTGGTCTGGTTTTGCGGGGTAGGTACGCATTACCGGGGCCAGCATGTATGAAATGCCAGGCCTCGCCGGGGCCTTGTAAATGCCCTTTTTTATCCTGTCAATTACTATGTTCCTGACCTGCAGGGCTGTATATTTACCGGAGGCCCTCATAGCCGCCGCATCTTCGTATACAGGGAAAATTGTCCTGGTGCCTTCCGCATCGTAACTAATAGCCGTAATGATGTCATTCCTGAATTCTGCCCATTCCCAGGCAGTCCGCATAACAAATGTAATAAACCCATTTGATCCCTTACGGGCTATGTAATACCCTTTTGCGGGGTCTAACAAATAAACGGTAGCACCGGGGCGTAGTTGTGGTGGTAGCGCGCTTAGTGCAAAGTCCGTCTCGAGCGCTGCGGGCATTTTTTCAAGCTGCCAGTCCGCAGGTTTTTGGGCAAAACTTTGGGTGGAGATAAAAAGGATGAAAGAGAGCAATAAAGCCGGGCGGCATATTTTTGTCAGTGTGATTATGGTATTCATATCCAGTGGTTTAATTGTTATGCTAAATTACAGGAAATATTTTGCAATAAAGTTAAAGCCAGGATATTTGCGGGGCAAAAATGTCGTTTTATAGGGTATTTGGGGCTCACAAACCTTTCATTGCCCCGGTCAGGCGGCACACGTAGCCAGGCGGGGGACTACAAAGTCAAGTCCTGCTTTCTGTTACAAATGCGGCAAATGCCTACTACGATCATACTTAATGAGTGTACTTCATAAACATCAGGTAATGTTACTGAAGGCACCAACTGATCATCCAGGCAATAAACACAATTACATTTTATACAACTAAAATGAAGATGTTGCGGATGATTTGGTTCTTTCTGTGGTTTGCCCAGATCAGAGAGCGCATAACTTGGCGAACTGGAGGCACCAACAATTCGATGAATGATCCCCGCATCTTCAAATACTTTTAAGGTACGGTAAACGGATACCCGGTCAAAAACATCATTAGTTAAACGCAACAGTTCAGCATAGGTCAGGGCCGTATCATTGGATAAAAATATTTCAAGCAACTTTAACCGGGGCAGCGTCAAGGCTAAGCCGTATGGCTTTAACAATTGCCTGATTTCGTTCGTGTTCATATCAATACAGTTATACTGCGTTACTGTTTTTTGAAGGATTATTTTCATCGTACCGTATCAATGAATCCATAAGCCGCCCGAAAAAGCAGCTTATGGATCAATTTTTTTTAAAAGCCGAAGTTCAGGCCCAAGGTGCTTTGAAATACCGAAACAGGCTGTTTGTTATCCAGCCTGCCGGCATTGTTAACACGGCTGGTATTGGTTATTGCGATGCCAGGCGAAGCGACATAATTTTCTTTTAATATGATGCCTAATTTTTTAGTAAGCATATAACGCAAATCGGCGCTGCCCCCATAAGCAAATCCTGTGGCCGTGGAACTTAACTGGGCAAACGGATGTGGTATACCGGCATCAGTTACTACAATATCAATTTCCGGCGTTGAAAAGCTTTTAACAAAGCCAACGTTGCCACGTATATCTAACGTCAATTTGCTGAATAAAAAAGAGTATTGCGGACCAACCAGCACATTTAGGTTTTCATAGCGTCCATGACTGGAGGCTTGCCCCAGGTCTACGTCAAATGCGTCCTGGTAGCCGGCTGCAAGCGCTTGTACATCTTTACCGCTCAATTGTCCCTGGTCCTGGTAGGAAACGGTGGCAGCAACTGCCCAGTTGGATTTATGAATATACCATGCGCCGTCCAACCCAATCACATAACCAGTTTTGGCAAAACCAGCCTGGTTGTTTTCGTGGTAAAGCTCGCCATAATTTGAATTGGCAAATTGCCCGGTGGGTACAGAGGCCCCGCCAAATATATCCCAGTAGCTATTGGTCTGCGCCTTGGCAGTAAAGCCAGAAAAGGTAGCCAGGACCACAGTTAAAATTATTATAAGTTTTTTCATGTCTTTTAAGGTTTGGATAATTAATTAATGGATAATAGTGATGAAATTAACGTCAAGATCTGATGAGCCAGGTGCGTAGGTGCCGTTTTTAGCGTTCGGTTGGTGGCGTAATACCCAGCGTAAATTCCCTGTACTCGCAGCACCAGTGGTAAACAGGGTGGTTAATCCAACCTGCATCGGTGGGTTATTGGTATCTTGGTCAGTCCTGGCTATAGTTAGATTCAATTGGGCCAGATTGGGTGTAACCGGTGTTCCGGGAATGTAGGGCGATGTGTTGCTGATAACGGGCGCAGTAGTGATCGGTGTTGGCTGGTAGAAAAATAAGTGGTAATTCTCCCTCTGCTGGATCTCATTAGACACGACAAATACCGGTGTCTGGGTTTGATCCAGCATATAAACTACGCCATTGTATTTTGAGTTGGCCTTCAGGGTTAAAGTCGTAGAATCGACAGAAGTTACATTATCGTTGTTGTCCAAATGAAACGTATAGGTGCATGAGGGCGTATCAGCCGGGTTTGCCTGGTTGGTAAATTTTAAGGAAGCCTGGGTAATAGTTTCATTGGCGATGTTTGGCTGTACGGCTTCTTCCGATTTTGAACTACAGCCTGTGTAGAATAAGGCTGTTCCCAACAGCACATATACCGCATGTTTTAATTTAATCATGATTTTTAAATTTTAATTGTTATTTGATCCTTTGTTATTTGTTAAAATCTTAAATGGCACACGCAGCCTAAAGATGATATTACGTCCCGGCTCGTTGGCGAAATACCTGAAGCGGTCCAGGTAATCCTTATAGGCCACATTGGTCAGGTTGTTGGCGGCAATGTCAAAATCAGCAAGCGTTTTGTTAATCATGACCTTAAAGCCAACATGTGCATTAAACAAGCTATACGCGTTTGGCGGCGGTGCAAAATCATAGCCGGGTGGCACGTGTGTTTGTTTGGCCACATACACATTGTCAGCGCCCAGGGAGATGCCTTTAAAAGCGCCAATTTTTCCAAAGTGATAGGTAAAGCCATTCTGTAGACGCGTAGGCGGAGTGTAAATCAGGTAATTATTTATCGTTTCATTCCAGGCATAGATCAGCGAACTTTTTGAGTTGATCTCCAGTGAGTCCAGCGGTTTAACCATGATCCCCAGGTCTGCGCCCCGGAAATAGACATTGGCTTGTGTATACTGAAATTCCAGCATGGCACCGCTCGGCGCATGATAGTAAGTTCCGGTTGGCTCCTCAAAAATGAAATCGTTAATGCGGTTATAATAAGCCTCGGCATTAACCGCCAGCCAGCTCGACGAGTAATTGAGGTTTAAACTAAAATCGTTCGCCCGCTCCGTTTTCAGGTTGGCATCGCCAATCTCAAATTCCGCCAACGAGGCATGGACACCATCAATATACAGTTCGTTGATTGACGGCGGACGGAAAGCGGAACTATAGTTACCGGTCAATTTCAGGTCATCCGTAAAATTATAAGTTGCGCCCAAGGTGGCGCTGGTGCCGGAATAGTGTGTGGTCGTCACATCGATCTGTGCAGCGTTCGCATCAAAGGCAAATGCCTGAAGCCAGCGGTAGTCATAACGCACCCCGCCCTCCAGCAGCAGCTTATCGTGCCGGTAGCGTTCGATTGCATACACCCCACCGTCATAGTCAATATAATTGGGGATCAGGTATTCGTACATGCGTATATTACCCTGGTTCATCCCGCTCATACCGGCTGAGCCGGAAAAACCGCCGCCGTCTTTATGTTCCCAGTTAAGGTCGAGCGTTGAGGTATGTATCTGTAGGTAAAGCGCGGGGGCCAGGCTTGGGGAAAAGGATAATTCCTCATATTCCTGGCGGGTATTTACCTGGTAGGCATATTGTAATTCCAGTTTACTGCTGTCGCTAAAATTGTAAAAACCTCGCACCTTGGCCGTGGAATGATCGACTAACTGGTAAGGCCGGTCAATGAAATAGCTGAAATTATAGGATGTCACCGGTGCCCCTTCCGCGATCCGCATTTCCAGGTCGCTGATCGATCCCACCTCGGTATCATATTCTATCCCCAGCTTGGTGTCAAAATCGCTGTAATAGCCCTCTATTCCGTAATTTTTATGGTAGTATTGAACTGCAGCAGAAAAATCATTCTCCATGAGTCCGGTATTACCCAAAATATAACCTGGCGTGCTGACATCGCCGGCACGTTTAAAAGTCCCTTGCAGGCGGTAGCTGAACCCAGCCAGCTTTTTCCCCAGGGCACCTTCCAGCATGGCTGAAAAAGCGCCAAGCCGACTGTTGGTCATGCCCACTGCATTTGCCTCTCCATTCATCGTACCTGTATCGGTAGGCAGCGGTTTGGGATTGACCGAAATTACTCCTCCTATTGCATCTGCGCCATAACGGATACCTGCGGCCCCTTTTATCACTTCTATCTGGTTGGCAATAAAGGGGTCTATCTCGGGTGCATGTTCCTGCCCCCATTGCTGGGCTTGCAGTGTTACGCCATTGTTCAATATCAATACCCGTGTACCTGTTAAACCATGTATCACGGGTTTAGCGATGGAAGGGCCGGATTGAAATGTAGTAACTCCCGTTATTGATTTTAAGGCATCGCCCAGGCTAAGGCCGCGGGTTTGATCCAGTTCATTGCCTTCAAGCACGGCTAAATCCTGGGTAGCAATTTCTTTATGTACAGACATGACCAGCACGTTAACCTGGCTTAATGATTGTGCTGAGAGTTTGAGATAGAAGTTAAGCTGCGTATTGGCTGTTATGGTGATCAGTGTGTCGACAGGCACGTAGCCAACGTATTGGCAAAATAAATGAACCGGCCCCGCGTTGACCTTCAGGATGTATTTTCCGTTCTTATCACTCAATACCCCGTTAGATGCCCCTCTTACAGATATTGAAGCAGCAGGCAGCGGTGTCCCCGAAACAGCATCCACAATTTTGCCACTAAGTTGAAATAACTTATCTGTCGAATTGATCTGTCCGCGGGCAAATGATATTAGAATCGAAAAAAATAGCGTTAGTTGTGTAAATTTTTTAATCACGATTTTTTATTAATGCAACAAAGATGTAATAAATATGCAACATTGTAGCATTTGAATTGTAAAAAAGTTGTTAGGTATGCTTCGGGGACCCGTTGCAAACAGGGAAAATTTTTCAGTTTTTGTCTTTTCTTTATTAAATTTGTATAAGATTTAACAAATGCTGATGATCGGTAAAAAGAATAATTTTCAATTTGAAGACTTATTGGCTAAACACCATCTCAAAAAGACGGAGGCAAGGCTGCGTGTTTTGGCTATGCTCTCTTCTAAGGCTTTTGCTACCTCACAGCCTGACTTGGAAGAAGTAATGGTAGATGTTGACCGGGGCACACTTTACCGTATTTTGAGCGCATTTGAAGATAAAGGCATTATTCATAAGGTATTCGACCTTAACGGCACTGCAAATTATGCTTTATGCAATTCGAGTTGCGAGGAGCATCGCCATTATGATGAACATTTGCATTTTAATTGCGTCGTTTGCAATAACGTCTATTGTCTTGACGATCTTGATCTGCCCAACCTGCATTTACCTGCCGGTTTTCAGTCACTGCATTTTTCCCTGTCCGCTACGGGCATTTGTCCGAAATGCAGTAAGAAACCGGTTAATGCCAAAGGTGATGCCTGATTTTTTGTTTTAATTTATACTCCCGGTTTGAGAGTCGGCATGATACTTATTCCCCCCGGACGAATTGACCCAATACAATTGAGGAGAATAATTTCGAAATACAAATGCTACTTGGTTGCATTGTGTTATCTTTGCTACTGTGATTTTACTGATAACAATAGCTACTTTCATCACTACCATGCTTGGTGGTATTGTAGCGTTAAGATTTCGAACAAAATTGTATCTCATCCTTGGATTTAGTGCAGGCGCTCTTTTAGGTCTTGTTTTTTTTGATCTGTTGCCAGCAGCTTTTGAACTCTCGGGAGCAAAATATGGCATGAATACTGTCGGCTGCGTAATCGCGCTTGGATTTTCAGCCTATATGATGCTTGACCGGGCTATTATCGTTTTCAGCCGAAACCGAAAAACAAATGCAGGTAATTTCCGCGGGAATATGGCGGCTTTCAGTTTAATGTTCCATAGTTTGATCGATGGGATAAGCATTGGGCTCGCCTTTCAAATTTCTGTGGCCATCGGCGGGTTTGTCGCAGTGGCGGTACTTGTCCATGATTTTGCCGATGGTATCAATACGATCAACGCGATCATTAAAGAAAACGGTAAAAAGAATTCAGCCATTACTTGGCTGATCCTTAACGGACTTGCCCCTGTTGCCGGTGCCTGGTCGACATTTTTCTACCACCTGCCACAGGAAAAACTCGGTGTATTGCTGGCCTTGGTGGCGGGCTTTTTTATTTATATCGGGGCAAGCGATTTTATTCCTGACAGCAGGGAAAAATCTCCGGGTTTCAAAACCGCTTTGTTAACATTGTCTGGCATTGCCGTGATTTACCTGGCTGTGCGGCTTTCAGGTGTTAATATGACCTGACACCGGTTTGGCGTTTTAGGTCAGCTAAAAATTTGATAATTTCGTATCCCATGAAACAGGCCAACCACTCCATACAAGTACAGGAAATACAGACACATCTGGGTGCAGTCCGGGGCAATGTTCCGTTGCACCGCCGTGAATCAAAGCGGGTTTATTCTTTTTCGGGGCTGCCGTTTGCTGAACAGTTAGCAATATGGGACGCATTATGGCATACTTCGGATGATTTTTGGATGCGGGTGCATGCTTTCTTTTTCCTGGAAAGGCACATGAACAACCAAGCCGCGCTCCATGAAATGTGGCCCGTTATTGTACGCTGGCAAGACCAGGTAGACGATTGGGGCTTATGCGATTCGTTAGCCAAAATATACACCAAAATACTGGTAATAATGCCCAATGAGGCATATGCGCAACTTGAAAAATGGAACAAGGATAAAGACCCGTGGAAAAGAAGGCAATCGCTGGTATCGCTGTTGTATTACAGCCGTACCAAAAAGCAACACCCCACCTTTAACCAATTAGAGCGGCTGGTTACGCCTTTGCTGCCCGATAAGGAATACTATGTACAAAAAGGCCTGGGCTGGACACTACGCGAAATGTATAACGTATATCCCCATGAGATGCTTGCGTGGTTAAAACAACATATCAAATCAATAAGCAGCATTGCGTTTACCATTGCTATTGAAAAAACAAACGCGGTAACACGGGGCGAACTTAAAGCATTAAGGAAGTAAGCCGTTGTATGTAGTTTGTTGTTAAATACTCCCGGGATACCGAAAAATCCAACAAAATCCATAAATAAAACGTTTACAACTAACCCGCAGTGAATTAAGTTATTCTTTTCAGGCGGCATCGCGGGCAATAATGATTACTTTTAATAATTCTTTCCGTATGGATTAATAAATATCTGTTTCTAACGTTTTTACTATTAAATTATTAATTCAACTTGTTACCGGCCCTTTCAAATTTTACTGCATACTTAAACAAACTGAATAAACTAAGTTGTTGCTTGTTTATTTTGATACCATTATGCGGAGCGGCACAACAGCCGGATAGCATTAAAATCAAAAACGACAGTTTAAAAAGCGTTCAAGATACGACACGCAAAAGCCCGCTAAATGGACTGGTTACCCGGGTAAGCGGACTGGCGACGGATGCCGTGTCGGGCCAGCCAGTTCCTTTCACCAGCGTTAGTTTTACCGGCAGCCGGTATGGCACCAGTACTGATCAGCATGGCAAATTTGTTTTAAGCGCGCCAGGCGGGTTTTACAGCGTTACGTTTTCAAATATGGGCTACCAGCCTGTTACAAAAGCCATCAAACCGGGCAAGGTAAACGAATTGCAGGTACGCCTTGCTATCAGTCAAAAGCAGTTACAGGAAGTTTCTGTTAAAGGCAATAAACGGTACCGTAACAAGGGGAACCCGGCCGTTGAGCTGATACAACAGGTTATTGACCACAAGGCCCAGAACCGCATAGAAAGTTCAGATTACCTGCAATATGACCAATATGAGCGCACCGGCCTGTCGCTTTTTAACTTAAGTCCAAAGCTGATCAATAGCCGCGCTTTCAGCAAGTATAGCTTCATGCTTGATTCTGCACAAAAAATAAACGGAAAGGCGCAGGTAATGCTCCCGGTTTTTTTTAGTGAAAAGCTGTTTCAAAATTATTACCGCAAGAGCCCCGAAAAAACCATCAAGATAATGAACGCGCAAAATGAAACCAATATCATCAAATTTATTGATACGGTTGGAGTCAGCATATATTTGGAGCGGCTATATGGAAATAACATTGATATCTATTCAAACAATATTTTTATCATCACTAACCAGTTTCTGAGCCCTATTGCCGACCATGCCCCCGATTTTTACCAGTTTTATATTGTCGACACCGTTCAATCAGGCAAACAAAAATTAGTTGATATCCGCTTTACCCCCCGCAACAAAGGCGACCTGCTTTTCGAGGGCAGTTTAAGGGTAACATTGGATGAACGCTACGCGGTAGTGTCGTGCGAAATGAATATCAATAAGCAGATCAACATCAATTTTTTGCGCAGCCTGGAAATCCGCGTAGATTTTCAGCAGTATCCAAGCGGGCGCTACTACCTGAGCAAGAGCGCCGTAAAAGCCGATTTTGGTATTTTAAGAAACCGGGGCACAGGTGTTTTTGGCGAACGGACCATATTTTTTTCAAACTATAAATTAAACGCACCACAACCGCCCGCCTTTTACCAGGGTAAAAGTTTGCAAACGGCACCGGGTTCCAACGTGCCGGATACCGGTTTCTGGGCCCATCACCGGGCGGATACGCTTCCGCCCCAGCAGGCCCGGGTTTATGCGCATATTAACCGGTTGGAAGGTATGACTTCCTTTAAAAGGACATCATGGATAGCTGCTACGCTAAGCCAGGGATATGCCGACACCGGCCCCGTACAATTAGGCCCTATTGGCGCCCTTTTTTCTTTTAACAGCCTTGAAGGCGCACGCTTTCAGATGGGCGGACGGACCACACCCAAGCTAAACAAAACCGTTTATTTTGAAGGGTATGCCGCTTACGGAACAAAAGACAAACAGGTAAAATACGACCTGGCTACCTACTTTTCTTTGAACAACCTGCCGTATTACCGCTTCCCAAATGACTATTTTAAAGTGAGTTACCTGTATGATGTTAATGTGCCAGGTCAAAACTTTTCTATCAATAATTCGCAATCCACGCTGTCATCCTTTCATTCGGGCACAGCCACCTATTTTCTTTATAACAAAATTTTTGCGCTTAGTTATGTAAAAGATTTTGAAAACCATTTTTCGTATAACCTTACGTTAAAAACCTGGGACCAGCAGGCCGCCGGAACGCTGGTATATGAACTCAATAATGCTAACAACAGTATTATACCCAATTTAAATACGCGCGAGGCCGACCTGGGCCTGCGGTATGCGCCCGACGAGCAGATAATACAGGGTACCTTTAACCGCAGGACCATTGTAAGCAAGTATCCCATTTTTACTTTGTTGGTCAAATATGGTTCTACAGGAATATTTAACGGGGGCTATACGTATACCAATATCGGGGCCACTATTTATAAACGTTTCTATATGTCGCAGTTGGGTTATGCGGATATTACCCTGCTGGGCGGCCTGGTGGCCGGAAAGGTGCCCTTTCCGCTGCTGAATATCAGTCCGGCCAATCAATCAATTGCTTATACTTCCAATGCTTATAATGCAATGGACTACCTGGAGTTTGTGAGCGATCATGATGTAGGCCTGAACTTTACACAAAGTTTTAACGGCTTCTTTTTAAATAAAATACCATTGATAGACCGCCTAAAATTGAGGGAATACCTGTCTTTTAAAATTTTATATGGCGGTTTACGCAAGGAGAACAACCCGCTGTATTCCTCCAATTTATTCCAGTTCCCGGTAACTTCAACAGGCACTTATGCATTAGGCAGCACACCATATATGGAAGCAGGTGCCGGTATAGGCAATATCTTCAAAGTTTTACGTGTAGACCTCGTAAGGAGGCTTACCTATCTCGACCATCCGGGGGTATCATCTTCTCTTATCAAGGTTAGCTTTAACCCGGATTTTTAACAGGTAATGAAATAAGTATATCCACAGCAAAAAGCCTCAAATCTTTCGACTTGAGGCTTTGTATTTAAATTAGATGACCGGAAGTGGTACCGCGCCGGGATCAGGCCAGGTCGAACCGGTCAAGGTTCATCACTTTGGTCCATGCAGCAATAAAATCCTGCACAAACTTTTCTTTGGCATCGGCGCAGGCGTATACTTCGGCAATTGCCCTAAGCTCGGAGTTTGAACCGAAGATAAGGTCGACACGGGTACCGGTCCACTTGATCTCACCGGAAGTCCGATCAGAACCCGCAAATACCTTTTGAGCATCAGAAGTAGCTTTCCAGGCTATTGACAGATCAAGCAGGTTCACAAAAAAGTCGTTTGTAAGCGCTTCAGGTTGTTTGGTAAAAACCCCATGTTGCGAATGGTCAAAATTGGTGTTAAGCACACGCATTCCGCCAATCAACACCGTCATTTCGGGTGCGGTTAATGTTAACAGTTGTGCCTTGTCAACCAGCATTGCCTCGGCCACGCTGGTGTGCTGTGCTTTAAGGTAATTACGGAAACCATCTGCGGCCGGTTCCATCACTCCAAAAGATTCTACGTCCGTTTGCTCTTGCGAAGCATCGGCACGTCCCGGTATAAAAGGTACCGTTACATCGTGGCCGGCATTTTTTGCCGCTTTCTCAATGCCTGCACATCCGCCCAAAACAATCAGGTCGGCAAGCGAAACATGCTTACCGTTAGGCTGCGCGCTGTTAAAATCTTTTTGAATTTGCTCAAGCACAGCTAAAACTTTTGCCAGTTGGGCAGGATCATTCACTTCCCAATCTTTTTGCGGGGCAAGGCAGATGCGTGCGCCGTTAGCGCCACCACGCTTATCAGAACCCCGAAATGTTGATGCCGATGCCCACGCGGCAGATACCAGTTGAGAAACCGTCAATCCCGACTCAAGTATCTTACCTTTCAATGCAGCCGTATCACTATCATCTATCAGTTGGTAAGTAACAGCCGGGATAGGGTCTTGCCAGATCAGTTCTTCGGCAGGCACGTCGTTACCCAGGTAACGTACACGTGGCCCCATATCACGATGAGTTAATTTAAACCATGCACGGGCAAACGCATCTGCAAATTCGGCGGGGTTTTCATAAAAGCGTCTTGAAATTTTTTCAAAAGCAGGGTCTGTCCTCAGGGCAATATCTGATGTCAGCATAAACGGCGCATGGCTTTTTACCGGATCATGTGCATCGGGTATGGTACCGGAACCGGCATTATTTACGGGTTTCCACTGATGCGCGCCGCCAGGGCCTTTTGTAAGCTCCCATTCATAGCCGAAGAGGTTCTCAAAATAGTTATGGCTCCACTTTGTTGGTGTTGTAGTCCATGCGCCTTCCAAACCACTGGTAATGGTATCACCTGCGTTACCGGTGCCGTACGAGTTTTTCCAGCCAAGGCTTTGCTCTTCAATACCTGCGGCAGCAGGTTCATGGCCTACATACGGACCAGGCTCGGCAGCGCCGTGGGTTTTGCCGAAAGTATGGCCGCCGGCAATAAGCGCTACAGTTTCTTCATCGTTCATGGCCATACGGCCAAAAGTTTCGCGAATGTCGCGAGCAGATCCAAGCGGGTCGGGGTTTCCGTTAGGGCCTTCGGGGTTCACATAGATGAGGCCCATCTGCACTGCGGCAAGCGGGTTTTCCAGTTCCCTGTCGGCGGTATACCGGCTATCTCCTAACCATTCCTTTTCCGAGCCCCAATAAATATCCTCCGCAGGCTCCCAAACATCCGCACGTCCGCCACCGAAACCGAACGTTTTGAAGCCCATCGATTCGAGGGCGCAGTTTCCGGTGAGGATCAGCAGATCTGCCCACGAAAGTTTTTTGCCATATTTTTGTTTTATAGGCCAAAGCAGCATGCGTGCCTTATCAAGGTTCGCATTGTCGGGCCAGCTGTTAAGCGGTGCAAAGCGTTGGGTACCAAAGCCCGCGCCACCACGACCATCAGTAACGCGATAAGTACCTGCGCTGTGCCAGGCCATGCGGATGAAGAATGGCCCGTAATGGCCGAAATCTGCCGGCCACCATTCCTGCGAATTGGTCATCAGCTCAAAGAGGTCTTTTTTTACGGCATCCAGGTCAAGGCCCCTAAACTCTTCGGCATAATTGAATACCCCGCCCATCGGGTCGGACAGTGAAGAATTTTGACGCAGGATATTCAATTTTAACTGGTTTGGCCACCAGTCGCGGTTCCTGGTACCACTACCCGCGCTTTGCTTTAATGTTCCATTTAAAAAGGGGCATTTAGCTGCACTGCCCGGGTCATTCAAGTCTGATAATTTGGTAGTGTGGTCTATATTGTTTTCCATACTTTGTGTATAATTAATTCGATTTATTATGGCTCAAATTTAGGAAAAATCTATATTCACATAACCACTTAACTTTAATAAATAAGTCATCTTTGTAATGGAGAATGGCGCTTAAAAGCAGGATAAAGTTTTATATTTTCCATTATTCCGGCGCGGGAATGACGGGCACGGAACCGGTTAAAGGCTTGTCATAACACCTCAACTTGTCCGCCCGTCCATAATATGTCCGCCGCCGCAACCGGACCGACAACACACGCGGTATGCCAGCGTTTCTTTAATACATAAAATTACCGTATGCGCTAATTAATTACCCGCATTTTAATATTCTAAGTTAAAAATATAAATAATCCGAAAGTCTCTTATTAAATTAGGCCAAAGAATTTCCATGAGATCACTTAAAGACCAGGTTATATGGATCACGGGCGCATCTTCGGGTATTGGCGAAGCGCTGGCCTGCGAGCTATCGCGCCAGGACGCTAAATTGATCTTGTCAAGTAGGCGAATAGTTGAATTAGAACGGGTAAAGAATAATTGCGCCCATCCTGAGAATGTACATGTCCTCCCGCTCGACCTGACCGACGGCACCAGCCTGGAGGCGAAAGTACCCGTCGCTATAGCTCTATTCGGGCATATCGACATCATGGTGCATAATGGTGGTATTTCACAACGTGCGCTTGTTGCAGAGACCGGGATTGTCGTTCATCGCGAAGTGATGGAGCTCAACTACTTCAGTTATATCATATTAACCAAAGCGCTTTTGCCGCATTTTATCGGGCAGGGTTCAGGTTATTTTGTGGTGACCAGCAGCGTAATGGGTAAAATAGGCACGCCGATGCGCGCGGCTTACGCGGCCTCCAAACATGCATTGCACGGTTATTTTGATTGTCTCCGCGCCGAGGTGGGGCAACATGGCATAAAGGTAACCATACTCACGCCCGGCTATATCCATACGCCGATAGCTGTAATATCCGGCGACGGAAGTTTTCTCAACAGTGAATCCGAACAGATCAATGGCGGGCTTTCAGCCGATGAAGCTGCCGGACAGATCATAAAGGCCATCCAAAATGAAACATACGAACCTTATATCGGCAAATTTATAGGTGAAGAAAGACTGGCGCTTTTTGTTAAGCGCTTTCTGCCGGGACTGTTTACAAGGCTGATCTCACGTTTCGGGACACCGAAATAAACAAAAAACCCCTTAGATTATCTCTAAGAGGCTTTCTATATTGTGGGCGTTATTGGGTTCGAACCAGTGACCGTCCCGATGTAAAATCGGGATGCCCGGCACCAACTATATTCCATTAATCAGTTTTTCAATCATTTTGCGGCTTTTTATAGTTAAATAAAAAAAAGCAATTTTTTTTTGAGGAGTTGCCGCAGAGTTCTATATTTGCAATCCCAAAACGACGGGAGTTTAGCTCAGCTGGTTCAGAGCATCTGCCTTACAAGCAGAGGGTCACTGGTTCGAACCCAGTAACTCCCACTTAATAATCAGGCACTTACGGTATAAAAACCATAAGTGCTTTTTTATTTGCATACAATTTGCATATATAAGGGGGCTTAAATAATTGATGTTAGTTTTTTATTACCTTTGTATTGGGATTGGGATTGGGGTGTCACCCGGTCGGCAGTTAAGCCAGTATGAAATATATCATATTGGCTTACTGTTTTAAGGGAAATTTTCAAACCGATATCTATTAGATAGTAAACTTTGAGCAATTTTTTTATTGATTAGTCTTGACAGAATTAATCACTTTTATGTTTAACTTTATAATGTTGATTTTAATAATTATTGGTCAGTGCCTGATTTAAAAACAAAACTTAGAATTGAAAGATCAGAAAATTGTTCAGGTACTATTTTAAATGAAAATGAAATTTTATCAATTAAGGAAAAGCACTACTACGTAGAACCGATTCCTTTAGATGGAGATGCCCCTAAACAATTTATTAAGCTATACCATTATCACGAAGATAGTGGGGTTAAGAAAGTAAATTTCAATACATGGGATTCGTATATAGCAAAGGCTGCTGAAAAGTGGTATCCTCACGAATCTGTCATTGAGTACATGATTAATAGAATTGGTCAAGTATTGGGCTTGAACATGAATCAAATAGCATTATTTAAAATTAATACTCAAATAAGATTTTTAAGCAAATACTTTTTAAGCAAAAATGAAATATTAATACATGGCGCTGAAATTTGCGGCAGTTATTTGAATGATAATGCTTTAGCTAAAGAGATTGCAGACAATCAAAAGGAATCAAGAGAGTTATTTACATTTGAATTTTTAACTAAAGCGATTAAACACTCTTTTCCAGATAACTACAATGAGTTACTCAATGATTTAGTAAGACTAATAACATTCGATGCAATAGCAGGGAATAATGATAGGCATTTTTATAACTGGGGTGTAATTACAAATACAAAAAAAGACAAACAAACCCCAAAGCTTGCCCCGATTTATGATTCAGCAAGAGGATTATTTTGGAATGAAAGTGATGATAATATTAAAACCATTAAAAATAATTTGAAGAGTAATAATAGATTTGAAACATATCTAAAAAACGCATGTCCAAGAATAAGTATTGAAGGAAATAGTAAAATCAATCATTTTGGTTTAATTGATTATTTAAAAAACAACAATGAGCATTACAAGTTTATAATAGAGGATATAGCATCCATTGAAAATGAAAAACTTGTTTACAATATGCTAAACAAAGAATTTGAACGTTTTTTTATTAAAGAAAGAAACGAATTGATTTTGTTATTATTAAAAGATAGATTTAAAAAAGTAAGGGAGAAATAATATGCTAAATCTCATAAAACGATGGTTTAATAAAAATGGTGAGGATGTAAATTTTCACCTTCCTAAAAATGAAAATGCTACTTTTTTATTAAAAGTAGATAATATAGATGTGGGAACGCTGCATTGCGAAAATGGTGAGTGGGAATTTAAATATACAGAGGAGTTTAAAAAGCATCCTGAATACAATCGGATCACGGAATTTTCTGATTTAAACAAAGTTTATCGTAATGATACTTTATGGCCATTTTTTCAAACTCGTATTCCAGGCTTAAAGCAACCAGCAGTAATTGAAATATTAAAAGATGAAAACATTGATATAGAAAATGAATTCCAATTATTAAAACGATTTGGGAAAAAGACTATTTCAAACCCCTATCAATTAGAGGTGATTTAAAACCTTTAAACGGATAATTGTAATTTAAACCACTAATAAGTATGAGGTTTTTTAGAGAAGAAGATCATGAGTTTCTTTTTGTAAAAAATTCCTGATAGGCGTTATTCAATCTCCAAACATATCATAATATTCCATTCTGGTGGATGTTGTAGTTGGAAAAATAAAACGTTATTACCAGCTTTCAACAAATTGATATCTATCCTTATATCTTAATTTGGAACTCCTAAATTGTTTTATTAGTTGTATAATTTTTTCTTCAATTCTGTTGCCTTCCATTTTAGCATTATGATATAGAGAACTGTTTTTGCTAAATATGAGAAAATTTGCACCGGTAAAGTCTTTTACTGAAAATGAGAAAAAATCGTCTATCACTTTCTTTTGGCCTGGGACAACGCTTATTGCCAAGGCATTATCGAACCTACGGGTCTTTTCTGTAATCAGGAAACACCAAAACGAAACATCTTTGTCCTCATTTTTGACACTGAAAATTATCGGCAATTCCTGTGTAATTTCTGTAGCTTCAAACTCTGTAAATCCTTTGTTAAAAAGCCATTGAGAAATATCATTTTGAATATTCTTTCTTGCGCGCTTCACTGCATTAATTCCCTTGCGCCAATTATTGGGGAGCAGCCAATACAATCGTTCCTGCGCTTCTTTAAAAAGTCGTTCATCAATGACGGCGCCAAAAGCATTCGGAACTACTATCCATTCAGAGCGCGGATTTTGGTGTGATTTCTGCTTTAGCCGCCCCCATGTTTTATTATATATCCGGGTGCCTATATATGTTTCATCAGTTAGGATTTTTATAACCTTTGACCTATTCCATAATTTACCATTCGCAGACAATATTTCTTTCTGATTTAAGTGTGTAACAATATCGGGGATTAATTGTCGTCCTTTTACAAACAAATTGAATATCTCTCTTACCACCTCTGTTGTTTTATCTTCTTTGGGAGTAAAAGAAACCCGCTCGTTGGCTATTTGCTTATGCTCTCCTACGTTGAGAATTCGGATAGGGTTTTTATTTACATCAAGTAATTGGCGGGTCATTCCGTAAACTGCAGTACCACCTGCTGAATAACCTTGTTCTGAAACTTTCACACAACCGTAAAAGACTTTGTCACTCAATTGACGACTATACTCTGCCGCCATGTATCGTTGTATGGATGTTTCCAGACTTGAAATAAGTTGGTTTGTTGCATCAGGAAATCCTCTTGAAACATACACAACCTCTTTACCTTGCCGCTTACACAAATGTGCAAAATAAGCCGCTTGGTCTTGGTCTTGAAAACGTCCCCAGCGAGAAACATCATAAACAAGCACATATTCAAAATGCGGTGCTTCAGGGTTCTCAATCCAATCACTAAAGAGCCTTTCAAATGCCGGGCGAGTAGCCAGTAATCCACTTTTCCCTTCATCAGCCTCTTCGTGAATGATTTCGATATTATGCGCACGAGCAAACTTCTCAGTATGTTGCCTCTGAATGGCTACTGAGTTTTCCTGCTTGTCTTCTGCAGAATGCCGATAATACGATATTGCCTTTTTGGCCGCTTGCTGAGAAGTAATTAGCATCGATTAAATAAAAGCTTCCATAAGTTTATAAAGGTCTTCAAATACACTTTGCTCTTTTTCCGTGAGTTTGATATTAAGGTTTTTCTTCACTCCCAATTCTTTTATCAAATTTTTTATTTGGGTTGAAAGCCCGGATAGTTGTGTTATTTCACACAATTCCGTAACTGATATTTTGGGTTCTGTGAGAAAATGCAATATTTGTTCTTCATTTAACGAAGCCGTTGAAAAAATCTTAGCGAGGTCCGCAAAATCGCTTCGCCTGTACATTATGTTGTCATTTATTTTTTGAAAAATGATTTTTACAATATCGTCTACTTGATACTGTCTTATTCTTCGTAGACCGCGTAATAATTGCATAAAAGCTATGCGCTGGAATTCTTTAAGATTGTTTTCCGACATCAATTCGAGATATTCCATCCTCATGTCTCTCAATTCTGTAAAATGGAATAGAGAAGCCTGCGTTATCCCAAGCAAGTCCGCTATTTCCTTTTGACTTGCATCCTTATACTCCGCTTTTATTTTATGGAGCGAATTTGCTTTTTCAATAGGTCGCCAGCTTCTTCGGTTATTTTGCATTTCGTACCTGCGTGCTTCAAATTCGCCATCTTTCATTTTAGGATAAATGCGGCAAGGGACTTTTTTAAACCCCAACTCCATTGCGCAAGAAAACCGTCTATGCCCATCTATGATTATGTACCGGCCTTCCTCAACCTCACTCACTTTTAAAGGTTCTTCAATGCCGTAATATTGCACTGATTTCAAAAGATGATTATGGTCGCGGCCGGACCTATCCCCAAACGTTTTGCGAGGTTGGTCAGGGTCCGTTTCAATTACTTCGATAGACAATTCTAAAAATTTAAACTGGTGATGTTTAAATGTATCTATCAGGCTTTTCTTATTTTCTTCACTCATATTATTTTATAATTTACTCCCTGGCTGTAGGATTATTTTTCTTTATTACCCTTTCATAACTTCACATAGGTAATAACTATAGATTAGCTATAGGTTAAAGTAACTTTAAATCTATTCGTTTAAAATTTCAATGACATTCCCCTCTAAATCCGTTTTCGCTTATAGAATATAATACCCTTTTCCCATTTCACTATAGTTTATACAGGTAATAAAATAATAACCTACTTGGTTGTTGGCTAAAATGCAAGGTTTGTATTAAATGCCCGCCATTGAACAAACCAACTCATTTTACCGCTTAGGCACCAAAAGCGCAAGCCCGTTAAAGTGTCAAGCCCGGTGCAGGCCAATGAAAACAAACAAAACTGCACCGTTTATATAGGCTTGACACTTTAACGGGCGGCGGTAATTTTGCCGGTTGCGGTGAAATGAGTAAACCAATGTGTCTTATTTCACCATAGTGGAGAGGTAGTAACCGATTTAAATCAATGATGTTTTTTTAATTTAATCAACTTTTCTTTTGCCGCTTTTGCCTCCCTTTCCTTTTGGTGAGCCATGTCTACGGCTTCTGACCTTTCCATTGCTTCATTTTCCAGTTGCTCGGTGGTATTTTTCATACCTGTAGGATTTGCGGAATAATATTTATCCGCCCAATTGGCTTGCACCGGGTAGGTTTGCCTAATCATGCGGAATTTCATGTCATTGGCACTCAAACGGTTATTCTCTACCCATAAGTGTACGCAAAGCCCGGTGAGCATCGCCATCACGATAAACCAAATGATGCCCCCCAATATTACCGGCTTTGTTTTCGGGTCAAACCAATGCTCATGCTTGACCGGCATAAATTTAGGCAGGGATTTAACCAGCCCCCTTGTACTTTCCAATTGCTGCTGTATGATAGTAGCCGGGTACTGGAGGTTATGTTTTTCTACGGCTGCTTTCAGCTCGTTAGTTGAGGTTTTAAAATCCTGTACCGCCCCCTTAATCAACCTGGCCTGGGCTATAAATTCCTGTGTGTGATCGGGTACTTCGACTTCCCGTTTATCCAATTCCTCTACTTTCTTTTCTAAAGTATCGGTTCTTTTTATCAATTGATCGACAATCTCATCCTGTAGATTTTTTTCGTTGCTCATGATTTACTCCTTTCTTTTTTTAGTTAATCAATTATTACCTGCTAATGCCATGACTTTGCTTTTGTCCCTGTTCTTCTTCCCGCTCTTGCCGGCGGCGCAACACCAGCCTGAAAGGGTCGTTTTGCAGTTGGAGCTGTTCCTGTAACTTTTGTTCCTGTTGCTGCTTCAATTCCTGCTGTTGCTGCACCCGTTGCTCAATTTCCTGGTTCAGCTTGCCATAACTCAAACTTCGGTCGATCTCCGAACCTTTGAATTTATAGTCGCCTTTGCTGAAACTGATACCCTGCACTTCTTTGGTCTCCCCCTTGTATTTGTACAACATACCAATACCCTGCTTTTGCAATTTCCGTTGCAGCTCATCCATGCTGCTAACCTTTTGGCTCAATACTTTGATGGTATCATACAGTTCATATTTCAGTTTATCCAATCCTTTTAACTGCTGGCGGTTGACCTGCGCTTTACCCTGCGACATAAACAAGCCATGTTTCAGGGTAAGTGACTTACAAATCTTGATATTGTTATAGTGCTGGAAAGCATCTGATATGGTTTTACCGTCATTGTTTACCCGGTTATAAACAATATGGACATGCGGGTGCTCCTTATCCCGGTGCCTGATGATGAGTACCTGGGTATCCTGTATCTTCATCCTTTGCAGATATTCTTTGGCGATACTCACCATGAGTTCATCGGTTAATTTTTCAGTATCATTCGGGCTCCAGTTTAAAGCAATATGACCGACCGCCTGCCCTAATCCGGGGTTCATTTTCCGCTGCATATTAAAGTCTGCAATGGTATGCGCAATTTTATCGATGCGCACTCCGTCAGCCTCTAAAATAACCGCCTGTTTTTTCAGTACATTGTACTGGATGCACCCCCCGAAACTTTTTCCTGTCTTTGGTATCTTACCGATCATCGCTATTTAAATAAGTTAAGGCCCGGTCAATTTCTACCAGTAATTCATTACACTTCCTGGCCAGCGACAATAGCCCGCCCGTATGCGCCATTTTAACCAGCTGGTTCAGGTTATTCGCGATGCCCGCTAACATCCGCAGCACCTGTATTTCTTCCGGCTTTAACCGTGCCACTACCACCGCATTTTTAGCCGCCGCCCTGAACCAGTCACTGATGCGCATACCCGCTTCCCTCGCCTTTGTCCGTATCAAAAAATGTTCGGTAGCCGTAAGCCTAACCATCACATGGTTCTCCCTTTTAATGTTCTTTTTCGGCGCACCGCCTTTATGTTTCGGCCTGTCTATTGCCCGTTTTTTCACCGTTTCTTTTATCTCCGTTTCCATTTTATTTTTCCCTCATCAGCATCTTTGATACACTTAATTCACCCTTTCCCCTTTTGCGACCAACGGGAGCAAAAGGCAAGTTTGCCCCGGTGCCGAAGGCATCCGGGGAGTTTTTGTGAAACAAAAACACAAACTTGCTTCTTATCGCCGGACGAGTTAGTACGTCCCCCGCAAGCGGGAATTTTTAGTAGCGGTAATGCCGTTAAACGGCACGTCTGCATATCCGGGTTACTGTCAAAAAATAAAAGATTTATAATTTATTTGCGCCGTACAGAAAAGTTCTTGCGGGGTAATTGGATATTTTCACGCAATTCGCTAAATGTATGTTTGCGACCCCGCTTAATCCATTCTTCCAGTTCGGATTTGTAGAAATACAACCGCTTGCCTTGCTTGTTAACGGGGATTTCTTTTCGACTTACCTTGCTGTACAATGTAGGTACCGCAAGATTTAAAAATTTAGCGGCTTGTGTAATGGTAAACAGGTCGTCCTGTCCTGGTTGTTGCTGTTGTTGTCCGGCAAGCAGGGCTTCAATGTGGTTCACTTTTTCAAGAAGCTTACTTACTGCTTCCGGCAACTTATCAAATGTTAGTATTTCCATAACGCATATTTTGTTTTATGCTGCAATGGTAAGGGCTTGCTTTGTGCGGTTACAAGTAGGTAAACAGCAACCTCACTGTTACCCACTCATTTTATTGTTGTTTTTTGTTCCGGGGAACGGGCAGGATTAAAAATTGCGCTCCTTTTTGTTCAATTTTTAATATTGGTGATTTGCAGGGCCTGGTCTTAGTTGATATTAAACTGTTCAAATAATCCTCTGTTAGTTCGCGCGGATGACCCTGACCTGAAAGATACAAGAACTTTGGGGCTATCCATTTTTCCAGGTCGGTTTGCAAACAACCAACAATTATATTGTTATCGAATAGCTGTTTGAAAGCATCTGCTAACTGGTTACCATTGCCCCGGAATATTAGCGGGACACCCGGTTCAATATTTTTAAATAATAAGTCGGATAAATTTGAGTGGTCTTCCTGCGCAAAATAAGGTTTCAATACATTGAAAAATTGCTCCGTTGTTCCATCTGTAAAGATGGGATACCTAACAACTGGCTTAACCGTTTCTTGTGGTGAAAGCTGTATATTTTCGGATTGGCTACTTACCACATTAATGGCCGGTTCTGTTTTCTTTAACGTTGCCTCTGTCTCCTGTATCAGTTCTTTTAAAAACAATTCCCGGAGTTTAATAGAATCCGCAAGATCTTCTACAAACTGTGCGCTAACATGAACATCTGCACTATCACCTTGTAAATTATGAGCGATAAATAATGTATCCAGTCGTATTGCAAAGGGATAAGATGCTTTGTATTCCTGGTGGTAATCATGGTAATGTTGGTGATAATTCTGCCATAATTCCTTAAAGCGATTTTTTACCTTATTTAATTCTACCAACTGCAAACCGATATGTTCCTTATCTAAAGCCAGTACATCAATGAAAGCCATGTCTTTTAATACCCGCAGTTCGCTTTTATAAGAAAAAGAATTATAGTACTGTGTTTCGTGGGTGATGTCATAGCCAGGCATTTCCCGCATTTCATTTGAAGCCGCTTTAACAGGTACTCTCTGATTGGTTAATTGCAGGGTAAATGTTTGAATACGGGTCAAAAACTCTTTAAAGTGCTGCATAGGTTTTTGTGTGGGTATTTAGCCATAACTATAAATCAATTTATGTTAAACCGGGACATAATCAGTTTCAGGTTATCGTTTGAAGGTAAACAATTAAGATAACTTTATATCAATCGGGACAAAAATACGCTAAGATATCTAATCGGTTCATTCCTGAATTTAACCAAATAAATTTTTCAAAAAGAATTTACTTTGAGTTTGTTATTATTTGTTTATTCACTTACTTTACAATGTATTATAATAGCGAACTCATTTAAGACTACCAAACTTTCAAAAAACAAACATATAAGAACGTACATGAGTTTGAGTATCGTATGCCGTACGGCGTGAGGTATCTTATTCGTGTATGCGCTTTTCGACAGGCGTGGTAGTCGATGAGGCCTCACGCTTATTTTCATTAACTACCAAAATAGAGGCTATTTGGTATTAGTCGATCTCTACCATGTTAAAGAAAATCCTACTACTAAGTACAATTACTTTTCTACTTTCCTGCAATTTTAAAACCACTGATGAAAAATTTATAGGTAAATGGGTTTATTATAGAACTATACCTTATGGTAAAGAAGACCATACACAAGATGGACTTGTTTCATCCTTAACAAAAGAAGAAAATACTTCTGAAACTTACTCCTTCCAATTATATACGGGACATACGGTATTATTTTCAAAACAAGACGATAGTACACTTACTGCTGTTGGTAATGATATGAAAGTTATATATATCAATTCAACAGGTCATATTGCTCTTGTAATAAATCCAACAAATGGTATTGAATTTAGTAAACTTAAATAATATGAAAAGACTATTAATTATTTTATTAATCATCTTACCTTTTTGTTCCTTCTCTCAACAATTTTTAAGAGGTTATCAGTATGTTTTAAACAGTGATAAAATTTATGCTTTTGATTATACAAGGAGTTTTAAAAAAGTTGGTAATAAATTCCTTACTATTTACAACATTTACGACCCTTCAAATAAAAAGCACTTATATGTAATAACTGCAACTCATACCCGAGAAAATAAGCATGTATCAATTGATGTAAACGAGGCAAATAATAGTGTCTTTGCAAATCTTAATACGGAAGAAACTAATTATGATAATTTCTCTCTAAAATCATTTGGTTTTAGGGGTTCAATTGGTGAACTTGGTGGTGATAAAGTTCCAAATCAAATTGAAGTTAAATTTGCAAATACGAACTATGATTATATAAAAGTTGTAAATGTAAATGGTACTTCTCCTGGTACCAATGATTTTATTTTCTTTATTTTAGACAGGCATTAAGTCTGTTTTGTGTTTTGTTACAACAACCGGATAGTCATTATATATATAAAATTTAAACCTTATGGAAAATTCGGTGATTTGTCCAAAGTGTGAATCAAGTTCTTTGTCCTTGTAACCAATTTAAAACTAAATAGATATGGAAACAATTAAAACGATTAAGGACTTTATTAACGACTTTGATAAAACTAAAATAGATGAACTACGAACAAAGTTTAATAAAAGGGCTACAGACAAAAAAGGATTTAGCTTAACTGAACGCCTTGACGCTAAAAAAGACATTCCCTTTGATCAAGATATGATAAATGAAATTGTGCTTTGGAAAGTAAATAGATACGTGAATGTTGGCAATTCAAGTTGGCTTGAAGACTTCAATAATTTGAAAGACGTCCCAGAAATTGACGATAATAATAAGGAGCACATTAAAGAAATCCTAAAAAAAATGATAGATACCAACGGTATACGGTTACCTATGGCAAGTACAATGTTAAGTTTTCGAAATCCAAGGGTTTTCCAAATAATTGATATAAGAACTTTTCATGTAATGTATGGTGACGATGACGTTAAAAAGAAGGTGCTTGATGCAAATAACGACGAGAGCATAAAGTTATATTTTGACTATTTAGTTGACCTAAAAAAAGAAAAAATTACATTTTGCGAATCAGACAGAATTCTTTATCAATATGACATTGAGGAAAACAAAAAATACTACATTGAGAAAAAGAAAAAAATTGAGGAAAAGAAAAAATCAGCCGAAACCAATTAAATTGAAAATAAAAGGTTATACAAATTAAAATAGTAAAATACAGGCTGTCTTTTTAAGGGACAGCCGTGAATGTAACATACATTATAGTAGATACGAGTTACGCCTATTTTATTTATCACCTCACCAAATTACCACAATGAAGAAGTTACCTTAACTCCGTTAAAAATTCATTAAAGTTTCCATCAACTCTTTTTTATTGGCTTCCTCAAACCCTGCAAAATAGCCCTGGGTTGTTTTCATGCTGCTGTGTGTAAAGGCTTCGCTTACAAATTCCATGCTTAGGCCGCTTCGTATAGCATTGGTAGCAAAACTATGCCTTGCCCAATAGGTTGATATTTCAGCGGTTATATTATTGGCTTTGGCCAACTTTTTTACGTTTTGGTTTATGAACCGGGTAAAGTTTTTAATAGCCTTAAATTTTTCGGCCTCGCTTTGATGTTCATTTAAAATTGAAAAGATTAGCTGTTTGGGGGCTTTTTTAGCATTGCCGTATTTTTCCATGATAGATTTTGCATAGTCTGTTAAATGAACAACTACAGGGCGTAAATCGGCCTTAGCTGTGTTGATAGTTTTTGCCCGGTAAAAAATTATTTTCCCCTCCTGCAAATCTTCATATCTAAGCAAAGCAATATCTTTAATGTTCATGCCATTGCAGATATAACTAAAAAACCAAAAATCCCTGGCTTTGGCTTGTTCCGGCGTTTTCGCTTCGGCTTGCATTAATATTTTCAGTTCCGCTTTCGCTAAAGATTTTTTCACATTCTTAACAGAGGGTACTTGATATTTACGTTTACCAAAAGGGTAATTTTCGGCATCAATTTCCTTATCAGCTATCGCGGTATTAAAAACTGTCCTTAAAGCCCTTAGATAAATTGAGACGGTAGTCCGGCTGCGATTTTTGGTATTAATCATATAGCTTTCGTATTTATTTAACCACGCCGGGGTAATTTCGCTGAATAAAACTTTTTTAATGTTTTCCAATGCTGTTTCAAGTTCCTTTTTGTCCGTTATCTCTTTCCCTTTCAAATGTAAAATGAAAAGTTTAAGCGATTTTAAACTTAGATCGTAATTACTGGCCGTACCTAATTGATTATTCCCATTTAACTTTTGTATGATTAAGCTATATTGGTAAAATACATTTTCGCCCTCGCCCTTGCCCCGATAAAGTTTTTTTTCAAACTGTTCAAAATTAAAGGGGCTGATTAAATCGGCTGTTTCAATAAACAAGGTTTCAACAGCTTGTAATTCCCTACGGGTTTCTTTAAGCTCATTCCGGGGCTTTGTGGTTTCCCAAATGCTTTCAAACTCTTTTTGAGTAAACTCAAATTTAGTAGGATAAAGCTTCTGTATGCGGGGACTTGTTGTAAACACTCTAATCTTTACCGGGTAAAGATTATTTGATTTAATCCTGCGGGTGTCCAGGTAAAGCGATATAAATACTTCTTTTTCCATTACTGTAAATATCTGTATGCAAATATAAGTAATTTGCATACGATTTGCATACAGGAATACAAAATAAACAAATAAATTAATAGTAACAACTATTAATAATTAGCTGTAAATCAATATATTTACGCAACATTTCGGCAATAAACATATACTATAAAATAGGCTAATTTTCTGCCTTACAAGCAGAGGGTCACTGGTTCGAACCCAGTAACTCCCACAAAGCCTGACAGAAATGTTAGGCTTTTTTGTTACCTTTAAGTATGTATTTTGTTTATATACTTTACTCCCAAATAAAAAACCGATATTACGTGAGCTTTTGTGAAGATGTTAACAAACGACTAATTAAACATAATACCAATCATTCTGGATTTACAGGTAACGTCGGCGACTGGACAATAAAATGGACTGAAGAATGTGCCGATAAATCCTCGGCGCTTAAACGAGAAAAGCAAATCAAGGGGTGGAAAAGCAGCAAAATGATTGAAAAACTGATTAATAGGATACAGTTCTTTCAGCGCATCGCGGTTCAGACGATCTTTATACCATATTTACTCAAAAGCCCGGGTACTCCGTTTAGAGAAAAAACAGCTTTTCGCATAATATTCAGCTCCGGGTCGAATATATAATTATAGGCAGTGGTAAAATTAACGCCGGTCAGATCAGTTTGATTAAATACGGCATCCATCAAATCGGTATCATCAAAAACAGAGCCTGCAAGGTTAGCGCCGGTAAAGCTTGCCTCTTTTAAGGATGTTTTGATAAAGAATGTTTTTAGCATCTTTTTGCCCATAAATGAGGTATAATCCAGCATGCAGGATTCAAACCTTACGGTAAACAAAAAATCCTGGCAGGGGGTAAAGTTTACACCTAATATTTTGCATTGTTTAAATACCGCGTTATTTAGCGTTGTGCCATCCAGCTTCATCATGGATAAATTGCAGCCCTCAAATGTGCAGTCGATGAATTTACAGTGAAGAAACCCGCTGTTGGAGAAGTCGCTTTTTTTAAATACGCAATCATGAAACTCTATGCCCTTTACTGTTTCTGCGGCATAAGTTGCGCCTTCAAAAGTTTGGTTGTCGTAAATGGTGGCTTGCATATTATTTTTATTTTAACAAAGGTAAATATTTACGTGTTTCGCCAGGCCTTTACTGTGCTAACTTCGGCAGCTTATTGGTTTTAAATTGACAGCGCTAAAAGGCAGGCTGGCCCGAATACTAAAAAGGCTGCCCATTTTGGACAGCCTTGTGATTTCAATATTAAAATTATGGTTTCTCCTGCTTAGCAGGCGGCGGAGTTTTTTGTTTGTATGCCTGCTTTTTTAACGCTGCTTTATTTGCACCCGTTGCGGCAGGCGATCCTGGCTTGGCTCCGGGTACAGGTGGATTTGCTCCCGGCACGGCGGGTCTTGCGCCAGGTGCGGCGGCTACAGGGCTTGTACCGGGTGCAGGGGCCATACCTGGCCTTGCGGCTTGCGCTGCGGGCGTTTGGTTGCCTGCTATGCCTGGCCTTGCTGCCGGTGCTGCAGCGGCGGCTGGCCGCGTGTCTAAAGCCCTGGGGGAAGCAAAAGTAGCAGGCCTTCCGCCGTTGGCTGAAGCAAACTGGCTTTTATCAGCCCTTGCCGACTGCTGGTTTCTGATCTGCTCGGGTGTTGCCATGATATGGTGTTCTTTCATTGCTGCCATTTCACGGTTGTTTGGCGTGGCGATAACACCACCCCGGCCATTAAAGCTGGCATGGCTTGTATTGCCCGCAACAATTACCGTGCGGTCTACATATACATTATGTACTACTGTTACGTTTACCCTTAATACTGCGGTATTATACCGAAAATGACCGCCATACCAGTTACCGCCAACAAAGCCAACGCCGCCATAACCAAATCCGTAATTAACACCGCCGTAAAAACCAATCGTATTTCCCCAATACCCGGAATGAAATGCATAAATACCTCCGTCAAATCCCCAGTAAGGAGGTGTCCAAAGCATGTCGGCAGATGGAGGGGCTACCCATGCGCCGGGCACCCAATAATAACTTCTCACATCCCGGCCATAAGCCCAGAAACCTGGCTGCCATAGGTATCCGTCTACAGGGCATTCAGGCTGATCATAATCAGGCAAGGCAGGCGGAGCAGCATCTGTGGTCACATCCGCGTCTATTGGTGTAGCACCGGCAGACGCGTCAATTACAGCTTGCGGAGGGGCCGCCGACACAGGTTGTGCTTGCTGAACATTAAATTTACCATAAGCATAGCAGTTGTTCAGGTTGTTTACGTTAGGCCCCTGGATTGCCACCTGAACATAACGCCGAACCTGCGGATTTAAATAAGATAAGATATTTTGATCAACACTATAAACAAAAGTATAGATGGTATTGATGCGGTTTAAGAAATTACTTTGCAACACAAGCTGGTAAGCGTTACCATTTGTTTGGGGGTCCATTTGGGTAACTACAATCTCTTTGCGCCCGGGTACAGCCTGGGCAAATTGCATCCTGGCTACAGCCGTATTGCTGACTAAATCAATTAACGCGTTTTTAAATAAGATTGCCGCATCAAAAGTAGCCGGGGCTTCCTGGCCGGTTGAATAATCAATAGCAAAAATCCTTGCTGTTGGATGCGTGTCCACAACGGTATTTTGCGCGATACAGGCACTGCTGATAACAAATAAATAGGAGAAGATAAGGAAAAATGGTTTCATTGGATCGGATTTTAAATAATTGGTGTTAAAAATAGCAATTTTGTTTAGGTGTGCCTGACTTAAAGCAAATCTTTTTAATAATTTAATCTTTAAATAACACAGGTAAAAACAACACGAAAAAAGGTAATTTTTAAGAAATAAAAAAGCCGCTCAATGCGGCTTTAATGTCTTATTCTTCAACCATCTCACTATTCGGCTGTTCCTCTTGCGGCACTTCATGTTTAAAGTAATGCTTCTGGAATATCAGTATCATAATTACGCCTACGGATATAGCCGCATCAGCCATGTTAAATACCGGGCGGAAGAAAATATAATCCTGCCCGCCCCAAAGCGGTACCCAGTTAGGAAAAATGCCGGAGATTAACGGAAAGTAAAACATATCAACCACGCGGCCGTGAAACAGCGGGGCATAATTGTACATTACACCATAAAACGTAGAGTCGATGATGTTTCCCATCGCGCCGGCAAAGATCAGTGCAACGTTCATGATGAGCCCACGGTGATATTTATGTTGTATCAAATAAACCAGGCCATAGCCAATACCAACAACCGCGAATATGCGGAACAGCGTTAAGGCCAGCTTGCCCAGGTCGCCGCCAAGCTCCATGCCGAAAGCCATACCGTTATTTTCGGTATAATGCAGCATGCCGCGGTTACCCAATAAATGAATTTCCTCGCCCATCACCATATGAGCCCTAACCCAGGTTTTAATAACCTGGTCAATAAGGATGATAAATATGGCAACTAAAAAAGGTTTGGTGTAAGCTGCCTTCATTTATTGCTTCAGTTTGGCTTCCATAGTTAATGTAGTATGCGGAACGGCGCGTAAACGCTCCTTTGGTATCAATTTGCCTGTTTCGCGGCAAATACCGTAGGTTTTATTTTCAATACGCACCAACGCGGCTTCTAACTGCTCAATGAATTTCTTCTGCCGGGCAGCTAATTGATTAATTTGTTCTTTCTCCAGCGTAGCCGACCCATCTTCCAATGTTTTATAGGTACCGGCAGTATCATCCGTACCGTTAGCGTTTGGCGAACTTAATGACGTTGCCAGCGCGTTTAATTCTTCTTTTGCACTTTTTAGTTTATCCAACAGCAGTTCTTTAAATTCCTTTAATTCTGCATCACCATACCTGGTCTTTTCGTTTTCTACTTTCATTTATATTTTTGTTATAACAATCAATATTTCATTTTCATCAATAAGGGCAATTTCGCCTTCACTTAAATTATTATCCAGCAAGATGTTATCGGCTAAAATTTCGGCGCAAATATAGGATAAATTACTATTTACGGCATCGGCTAAAAATGGCAGGTTGCTTACCTTAACATTTATCTTATCGGTTACTTCAAAACCCTTTGTTTTTCTTAAATTCTGTATCCTGTTTATCAATTCGCGCGACACCCCCTCCTGTTTTAATTCACTGGTTATGGTAACATCTAAAGCGACGGTTAGTTTTCCCAGATTTGCAACCTGCCATCCGGGAACGTCTTCGGCAATGATCTCAACGTCAGTGGTGAGTAGGGAGTAGTGAGCGGTGAGTAGCTGGATGCTGCCTTCGTTTTCCAGTTTAGTTATGTCATCCTGGTTCAGCTTACCAATTTCCTCCGCAACGGCTTTCATATCCTTGCCCACCTTTGCGCCCAGGGCTTTAAAGTTTGGCTTTACCTTCTTTTTGATAAACCCGGCGGCATCGGTTATATATTCAATGGTTTTGATATTGGTTTCAGATAATATCAAGTCCTTAACCTGCTCAACCTGCTTTTTGAAGTTCTTATCCAGTATCGGCAGCAATATTTTGCTCAAAGGCTGGCGGACATTAATACCCACCTTTTTGCGCAGCGATAATACCAGTGATGAAATATCCTGCGCCATTTGCATGCGTTCTTCCAATGGTTTATTAACAAGCGCGGGATGATAAGCCGGGAAATCAGCCAGGTGTACAGATTCAACCTTTTCCTTTTTAGTAACAGCATTTAAATCATTAAATAACCTGTCAGCAAAGAATGGCGCTATTGGCGACATTAATTTGGAAATAGTAACCAAACAGGTATAAAGCGTTTGATAAGCGGATAACTTATCATCTGAATTATCCGACCGCCAAAAACGGCGGCGGCTGAGGCGTATATACCAGTTGCTAAACTGTTCGTCTACAAAATCCTGTATGGCGCGGGCGGCTTTGGTCGGCTCAAAATCAGCATAAAAAGCATCAACATCCTTGCTTAAAGTATACAGCAGGGATATGATCCATTGGTCAATTTCAGGTCGTTGGCTTAATTCTATTTCCGCTTCGCTGTACTTGAACTTATCGATATTGGCATACAGCGTAAAAAAGCTATAGGTATTGTATAAGGTGCCGAAAAATTTACGGCGCACCTCGTCTATGCCATCTTCGTTAAATTTCAAATTATCCCAGGGCGCGGCATTGCTTATCATATACCAGCGGGCGGCATCAGAACCATAGCGTTCTATAATATCAAACGGATCAACCCCATTACCCAACCGTTTTGACATTTTATTGCCGTTTTTATCCAGCACCAAACCGTTGGAGATAACATTTTTAAAGGACACACCTTTATTGCCCACTTTTTCATTTACTGCTTTTATCTCATCGCTGCATTCGCTTAGCATTACGGCTATGGCATGCAACGTAAAGAACCAGCCGCGGGTTTGGTCGACACCTTCGGCGATGAAATCTGCCGGGTAGGCGTTGGCAAATTTTGCTGCATTTTCAAACGGAAAATGCCATTGCGCGTAAGGCATAGCTCCGCTGTCAAACCAAACGTCTATCAAATCAGGTTCACGCAACATCCGGTTGCCGTTTGATGAGGTTAAAATCACATCATCAACATAAGGACGGTGCAAATCAAAGCCTGAATTATGGAGTGACTGAAGGATTGATTCATTTTTTTTCAACTCTTCGCCAACCAAAACGCCGCTTTCAACTGCTGCTGCTACGGCCACTTTTAACTCGTCTATTGACCCGATACACTTTTCTTCGGCACCGTTCTCTTCGCGCCAAATCGGCAACGGTGTTCCCCAAAAACGGGAGCGGGAAAGGTTCCAGTCTACCAAATTCTCCAGCCAATTGCCAAATCGGCCCGTCCCGGTAGATTCGGGTTTCCAGTTGATGGTCTTGTTCAGTGCAACCAACTTATCCTTTACTGCCGTGGTTTTGATAAACCAGCTATCCAGCGGGTAATATAATATCGGCTCATCGCTGCGCCATGAGTGCGGGTAGCTGTGTTCGTATTTTTTAACATCGAACGCCTTGTTCTCTGTTTTTAATTTTATGGAAATCAGCACATCCGTAGGTTTAAAACCTTCTTCTTCGCGCTCTTCCTTGCTGTAATATTCTTCTTTAACGTAACGACCCGCAAAATCGGTCACCTCATCTACAAATCGGCCTTGTTTGTTAACTAACGGAACATCTTTGCCTGCCTCATCCTTCACCATTACCGACGGCACATTGTTTTCCTTACAGGCCCGGAAGTCATCCGCGCCAAAAACGGAAGCGGTATGCACAATGCCGGTACCGTCATCGGTGGTCACAAAATCGGCAGGGATAACACAGAACGCGTTTTTTTCCAGGTCGGCATTGGTTACATAGGGCATTAATTGCTCGTAATGTATCCCTAATAACGATTTTCCTTTAAACGTCCCTTTTATTTCCCAGGGGATAACTTTATCACCCTCTTTATAGCCAGTAAATGATACGTTAACGTCATCTTTATGTCCCGTTAATGTACTGTTTTCGCCCTCTGGTTTAAAGAACTTGCCCACAAGCGCCTTAGCCAGCACTACTGTAACCGGTTCATATGTATAAGGATTAAAAGTGCGAATTTTTACATATTCTATCTTTTCGCCAACCGCTAAAGCGCAGTTTGCAGGCAATGTCCAGGGGGTTGTTGTCCATGCTAAAATGAATACATCGGTGTCAACCCCTTCAAACAGAAATTCTGAATCTTTATCCCGCTTTACCTTGAATTGCGCGGTAATGCTGGTATCTTTCACCATTTTATAGGTGCCCGGCTGGTTCAACTCGTGCGAGCTAAGGCCGGTGCCCGATTTTGGCGAATACGGCTGCACGGTATAACCTTTATAAAGCCAGCCTTTGTTGTAAAACTCCTTCAGTATCCACCAAAGGGTTTCCATGTATTCGTTTTTATAAGTGATGTAGGGGTCTTCCAGGTCGACCCAGTAACCCATTTTTTCGGTGAGGTCGTTCCATACATCGGTATAGCGCATTACCTCCTTGCGGCAGGCATCGTTATATTCTTTAACGGTTATTTTTTTACCGATGTCATCTTTAGTGATGCCCAGCGCCTTTTCAACAGCCAGTTCAATAGGCAAACCGTGCGTATCCCATCCCCCTTTGCGCTGAACGCGGTAGCCCTTTAATGTCTTGTAGCGGCAAAATATATCCTTAATAGCCCGCGCCATTACGTGGTGTATGCCCGGCATACCATTGGCGCTTGGCGGCCCTTCGTAAAAAGTGTATGGATTATCTGCCGAACGGCTGCTGATGCTTTTTTCGAAGATGTTATTCTTCTGCCAAAACGCCAGCACATCCTTGCCTGTCTGCGATAAATTAAGCTGTTTATATTCCTTGTACATTATGCTATTACTCACCTCTGATTTTAGAGGCTGCAAAAATACGGAATTTTAGGCTAAAAAGTATAAATTCGCGTCAATGAAAAAAGACGTAAAACGCACCGTATATTTAATACTGCTTGCCATTATATTATTTTCGGCTTCTATGTCTATCCCGATGTTGTATAATTCTAAATGGAAAGAACCTGCGCAGGGCGGCGCGGCAGGTTTAATGATTGCCGCAGTTATGAGCGTTATACCACCGATTGTGCGGGCGAGGAGAAGTAAAGCGAAGTAGCTTTTTCATAGCGATGGGTTTAAAACCATTGCTATATAGGAATTTTGATATTACAAAATGACCATTATATTTGCTTTATGAAAAATCATTTAACAAGGGCGATAGTTTTTATCTTTTTTGGTATAGCCTGTTTTATTACAAGCATACTTACAAAAGGCGCTGCCGAAACCTGGAGCAGTTTTTTCTTTGGCTTCTCATTCCCGATGATGATAGGCGGTTTGGTTTCCATTGTTCAATATGTAAGGAAGCAAAGGCAGGCGGTTACTTTTATCCGATAAACCTGCGCGTTGTATAGCGATGGGTTTAAAACCCATCGCTATACATTAAAAAATAGCCCGGTTTGCCCCCCCGTCAACCTGTATGGTTGTACCGGAGATATAGGATGCCTGCCCGGAAGCTAAAAATGCAACTAATGCCGCAAATTCTTCGGGCTTGCCAATACGGCCCAATGGAATGCTCGTCGCTTTTTCATGCATTACTTTTTCCAGGTCTGCATCTTTTGGGAAAGTATGTTTAATTCGGTCGGTTAATATCAAGCCGGGTGCTACGTTGTTAACGGTAATGTTATAGGGCCCAAATTCATCTGCCATCATTTTAGCCATACCCACCACACCCATCCGCATAGCGGTTGAAAGTACCGAATTGGCCAATACCGATTTAACCGACCCGCTGATGATATTGATAATCCTCCCACCGCCAGCCGTTTTCATATAAGGCAATACCAGTCTGCTTGTGCGTGCCATACTTAACAGGTTAAGGTCGAACGCTTTTTGCCATTGTTCGTCATTTATATTTTCAAACTTGTCAAATGGTGGTCCGCCGGCGTTGTTTAGTAAAATATCTATGCGACCAAACGCTTCACCGGCTTTTTTGATGAAAGCCTCAATTTCTTCGCCCTTTGACATATCAATGGGCATCGCAATAACTTCATTGCCGGTTAATTGACGAATTTCGGCTGCGGTTTTATCCTGCTCGTTTTTATCGCGCGAACCGATAATAACTTTTGCGCCTTCGGCGGATAGCGTGGTGGCTATTGCCTTGCCCAGGCCTTTGCTGGCAGCTAATACGATGGCTACTTTGTTGGTGAGTTTTAGATCCATGATGATATTTTCTTCATGTCATTTCGAGCGATAGCGAGAAATCTATACACGCGCTAAGCGGACTACTTGTCAATGTATAGATTTCTCGCTATCGCTCGAAATGACAACGTATTTTATCGTTGTTTTGTTAAATTTGGTGCAATATACCGTCATTCAATTCATAAATGAAAAAATTCCTTCGCGGTTTTAAGTATGCTTTTAAAGGGTTTAAGTACGCAGCAGCTACGCAATTAAACTTCCGGGTGCATTTGTTGGCTGCTTTAATTGCGCTGTATATGGGTTTTGCGTTGCATATTTCAACCAACGAATGGCTATGGATAATTCTATGTATGGTGTTGGTTTTAATAGTTGAACTAATCAATACCGCTATTGAATTTTTAACCGACCTGGTATCGCCCGATTATAATGAACTGGCCGGGCATGTTAAGGATGTGAGTGCCGGGGCCGTGTTGGCATGCGCTGTTTTTGCGCTGATAACAGGGGCTATCATCTTTCTTCCCAAGCTTTTATTTTTAATAAACCATGCTGCATAAAACGCGGGGAATAGTTTTTAAAACCACCGACTACGGCGAAAGCAGTGTTATTGTACAAATATTTACCGAAAAGTTTGGGCTGCAGTCGTACATCATTAACGGCGTAAAAAAGCCAAAGGCCAAAATAAGCCAGAACATGCTGCAACCCCTGCATTTGCTGGATATGGTGGTTTACCACAAAAACACCGGCAGTGTACAGCGTATTGCCGAACTGAAAAACTCGCCGGTATTGCAGACTATTCCGTATGACGTGATAAAAAGCTGCCTGGCTATTTTTTTGAACGAGGTATTATATAAAGCTGTGCGACAACAATCGGCAGATGAAAATTTATTTGATTTTGTATTCAGCGCGGTGGAATGGCTTGACCATCAAACCGCCGGACTGGCAAATTTCCATCTGCTGTTCTTAATGCAGCTTACCCGCTACCTGGGCTTTTATCCCGACAGGTATTTAATGAACGATGCCGATTATTTTGATATGAAGAATGGCGTTTTCAGTAAATATAAACCGGATAGTGTTTTATACCTGTCGCCGCCGCATACACAAAATTTTAACCGCCTGCTGGATGCCACATTTGAAGGTATAGGCGAACTAAAATTCACAAATGATGAACGCCGTTACCTGCTAACCAAACTTTTAGAATATTATGCCCTGCATATTGAGGGGTTTGGCATTATACGCTCGCATGAGATACTGGAGGAAGTATTAATTTGAGGATGTGCTAATTTGAAGATTTGAAAATTCACAGTGAACTGACCATTTTCAAATTGTCACATCTTCAAATTGTCAAATTAGCACATTGCCAAATTACTTCTGCCTGAACCAAACCTGTATTGGCGCACCGGCAAATTCAAAATTTTCGCGAAGTTTATTTTCAATAAAGCGGTAATACGGCTCTTTAACGTATTGCGGCAGGTTGCAAAAAAACGCGAACATGGGCGATGTACCTGCGATTTGGGTAATGTATTTGATCTTTACGTATTTACCTTTTAACGACGGCGGCGGATAATGCTCGATGATCGGCAGCATTATCTCGTTCAGCTTTGAGGTGGCTATCTTCCTGGCGCGGTTTTGATAAACCTGGTTAGCAGTTTCAATTACTTTTAATACACGCTGCTTTTCAGTAACCGACGTAAATACAATAGGCACATCGGTAAACGGTGCTATCTTATCCCTTATCATTTCTTCAAAAACCTTTATGGTTTTGTTGTTCTTTTCGATAAGGTCCCACTTGTTTACTACGATGACTATTCCCTTTTTATTCTTTTCGGCCAGGTGAAAAATATTTATATCCTGCGATTCAATACCCTCAACCGCGTCTATCATCAGGATAACAACATCGGCTTCTTCCAGCGCCTTGATGGTGCGCATTACCGAATAGAACTCAATGTTTTCTTTAACCTTGGTCTTTTTACGCATCCCGGCAGTATCTATCAGCATAAAATCATGACCGTACTGGTTATAATGGATATGGATGGAATCGCGCGTGGTGCCGGCAATAGGGGTTACTATATTACGTTCCTTGCCAATTAGCGAATTGATGATGGATGATTTACCCACATTCGGCCTGCCTACAATGGCATATTTGGGGCGGGTATTTTCTTCCAGCACTTCGTCGTCAAAATGTTTTACTACTTCGTCTAACAAATCGCCGGTACCTGAACCGGTCATGGAAGATATGGTGTATATTTCGCCCAATCCCAAACTATAAAACACCGCCGCGTCGGCAATTTGCGAACTGTTCTCCAGTTTATTTACCACCACAAACGTTGGCTTGTTGCCTTTGCGCAGCAAGTTGGCTATCTCATCATCCAAATCTGTAATGCCTGTGGTAACATCCACCATAAATAAAATAACGGATGCTTCTTCAATGGCGATAATTACCTGCTCGCGAATAGCGGCTTCAAACAAATCGTTCGAGTTGGCTACATAGCCGCCGGTATCAATTACAGTAAACTGGTGGTCGGTCCATTCAGAAACGCCGTAATGACGGTCGCGGGTTACGCCGCTAAAATCATCTACGATTGCTTTTCGGCTTTCGGTCAACCGGTTATATAAAGTTGATTTGCCTACATTGGGGCGGCCAACTATGGCTACTATGTTACTCATGTTCTAAGTCTTAAGTCTATAGTCTTAAGTCTGTAGTCAGATACATCTTAAGACAAATTTTTGTTTTTGTAGTGGAATTGACTTCAGACTCAAGACTCACTACTTTGTACTCCCTTT
>Ga0302309_10000666_pt1 | contig 38051 bp, 27 predicted proteins | sample III_Palsa_N1_1_FD_200453 | JGI IMG/M metagenome (GOLD analysis project Ga0302309, IMG submission 200453) | Peat permafrost microbial communities from Stordalen Mire near Abisko, Sweden - III_Palsa_N1_1 | ecosystem: Environmental > Terrestrial > Soil > Palsa > Peat permafrost | place: Sweden...
AGGCAAGATTATTAACTATAAGACTTGCCGAAAAAACGAAATAAAAAAGTCCTGGATATGCCAAAATGGAATAAATAACCACCCGAATCCGGTTTACATAAAAGCGAAGAAAAGATTTTACCATTTTGGCAAAACATTACTACCAAAATGATAGGATTTACCTCCTGAAATATTTATCATTTTTAAAAAAACATCAAATGCCTTGCTACAACAAACAATTTACATTTCAGGCATTTTTTTGGCATAACTGATACAGCTTGAATAATACCCCAGATTAACATGATTATAACTGATACGCTACCAACGGTGCTAATAATAGAGGATGAAAATAAATTCAGCGGTTTATTATCGCGCATTATTGAAATGGAGGGTTATACCGTAGTGCAGGCGCCATCAGCAAGAGTAGGTATGAAATTGCTGGCCACTAAAGAGGTGAAAGTAGTGATAAGCGATGTGAAGCTGCCGGATACAAACGGTGTTGACCTGGTGAAACAGATCAAAGATCAGTATCCGCATGTGGAGGTGATTAACCTGACGGCTTTCGGATCGATCAAAGATTGTGTAAAAGCGATTAAGAACGGGGCGTTTGACTACATTATGAAAGGTGACGACAGCGGGCGTATTATCCCTATTGTAAGTAAAGCCATGGAAAAAGCCATGCTGCAATATGAAACTGTGCAGCAGAACAAGCAACAAGAGAACGGCGGCGCACATACCTTTAAAAAAATACTGGGAAGGTCGCACGAGATCCTGAACGCTATAGAATTGGCCGAAAAGGTGTGCCACACCGATACTACTGTGCTGCTGCTGGGTGAAACAGGCACCGGAAAGGAGGTGTTTGCCCGCGCGTTGCACGAAGAAAGCAGCCGGCGTGGTCAGCCGTTTGTGGCTATCAATTGCAGCTCTTTCTCAAACGAATTGCTGAAAAGTGAACTCTTTGGGCACATAGCCGGAGCCTTTACCGGTGCGATGAAAGATAAGAAAGGGCTATTTGAAGAGGCTGACGGCGGCACACTTTTCCTGGACGAGATAGGCGAAATGAATATTGAGCTGCAGGCCAAACTACTACGGGTGCTGGAAGATGGATCTTTTAACAGGCTGGGCGAATCTAAGAGCCGGCGAGTGAACACACGCATTATAGCAGCGACAAACAAAAACCTAAAGGAAGAGTCTGAAAACAATCATTTTAGGCTCGATCTCTATTACCGGCTGGCGGTGTTCACCATCCATCTTCCTCCTTTGCGTGAAAGACGCGACGACATTGAACTGCTGGCCACGCATTTCCTTAATGAATATTCATCGCGTTTCAAAAAGAAAATAACCGGTATGGATGAGCGTTTTATACGGGCGCTAAAGACCCATGCCTGGAAAGGGAACGTACGCGAGTTGCGAAATGTGATAGAGCGGGCCGTAATCACAACCAACAAGCCTATACTGACCCGGGAACAGCTTGATTTTGAGTTCTTTGCCGACATATCTGAAGGTTACAAACGGACATTAAACCTGGAATCGATAGAGAAACAATACATCCAAAAAGCGCTGGGCCAGGCTAAAGGCAACAAATCAGAAGCAGCGCGATTGCTGGGCATAGGTCTGTCAACCTTGTACCGCAAACTGGATGAGTACAAACTCTGATCCCTAATTCCGTCAATATTTTCCCTGGCAATGAACTAAACTGCCTTTTGACAAAATGTTAGCCATTTTTGCTAAAACAAGTTTCATAGCCGCTAACAACGGATATTTCTATATGTTTTTCACAGGGTTTTTCTTTTTCATTACATAAATAAAACCCAACTCTAATCATATGCCGTTTTTGTCTCAATTTTCCGGGTGCATTTTTCAAAATGACATGGTTATTTAGGGCAATGACCCTTTCTTTAACTTTTTGGAATGATTTTCATTAAAAAAGTGCCAAAAAATTCATCGAAAAACATCTCAAATTTACCAACTTATCAAAAGTGCTCCTGTAATGGGTGCTCAACGCCTTAAGCTTCCGGTACATCTACCATTTAGATAGCGCAATAACTCCAGATTGACATATTATTAAAAAAATATTAATAAACGATATTTTTCAATGTATTGATAATCAATAATATATCTCATAAAATACTGAATTGGCATTAAGCTGGCATAAAGGGTTTTAATTAAAATAATTATTCAACCCCTTTTTTGCAATTTATGAAAAAAACAATTACGCTAATCTTCCTTTTAGGATCTATTTACCGGGTATCGGCGGGTATAAACCCCGGCTATGCCATCCCGGTAGATACTGCCAAAATGATCCAGGCAAACGCATTTAAAAAAGCTGCAGGCGATTCAGCTTCTTCGCGTAATGCTGATTTTTTAAAGGCCAGTATCCAAAGCCGGCAATACTTGAAATCCATTTCCACCGATGGAGTTATTGCTGCTGCAAATTACAAAAATACCAGCAGGCGAATACTGGCAGATACTGCCAAAACGCTAACGTTAGACACTGCTAAGAAGGCAGCTGCTGATGTTCAACCATTCGCCTTTGCTGATTTTTCATGGCTTAACGGGAATAACCGGCAAAGTTCAAAGCTATTGGATAACGACTGGTTTACCGGTGACTTTACATTTGATATGAACTACACCCGGTCAAATAATAACCCTATTGATAATACGGTAACGGGGTCAACCGCCTTAGCGCGCGACAATGAGGTCCAGGTATCATTTGTAGGTATTGGTGGCGACTTTCATTACGATAATGTGCGCGGCCGTATCATGACCCAGTTCGGAACGCGTTCAACAGAAGTGCCCCGTAACGACTACAGCGGGTACAAGGGACAATATGACCTGCCCGATGCCTACCGTTACTTAAGCGAAGCTTACGGCGGTTATCATTTTGACGTATGGCATGGCATAAACGTCGATATGGGTATTTTCATGTCATATATCGGCTTGTTGTCTTATAATAACTTCGAAAACTGGAGTTATCAGCCTTCTTATTTGTCTGACAATACACCATGGTTCTTTAATGGTATACGTGTGCAGATGTTTCCATCAGTAAAAACCAAAATCGAGGTTTGGTTTATCAATGGATGGCAATCTTACGGCGAATTTAATAAGATGCCCGGCCTGGGTTTTGCAATTGTAAACAGCCCTGACGGATTTAACAAATTTATATCCAATAACTACTTCGGTACCGATGTTGCCGGGGCGCCGGGAGTAAAAAGATACCATACTGATAACTCTTTCGAACATTTGTATTATGATGACTCAAACAAGAAAGGCCCTGGGATTAAACGCGCAGCATTTACATTAACAGCCGATTTTGGCTTCCAGGACGGAAATGCCCCGGGGGGTGTTGTTTATTCACCATTTGGGAAAAATGCTTCTAATTTCATAGGTATAATGGCCTACCACAGGATTTGGTTTGGCGACGGCATGAAATGGGGCTGGACGATAGGCGGCGGTGCGATATCAAACCCAAGCCGGTACCTGGCTTTGGTTCCCGGGGGATATGCTACCGATTCGTTTTTGGCTGCTTCGGTGCCAGGTGCAAAAATGGCAGGATGGGACGCGTCAACTTGTATCGACTATAATCCCAGCCAATTGCTGACCGTGCGTTTTGAGTTGGTGCACCGTTTTATGAACATTCCTTATTTCAACGGTCCCGGTGGGGTAACCGGCCCTACGGGTTACCAAACCAATCCCGCAACCACATATAGTCCGAATTCATACATTCCAAATCCGCCGACTATTGTAAACGCCCAGGGGCAAAGCGTACCTAATCCTAATTTTGTTCCTTTTGACCTGGTAAATGCGGAAAGCAGGTTCATTTTGGCCTTGATCGTGAGGTTTTAACAACAATATTTTTTTACAATAAATTTTAAGAATATGAAAACGATTAAATTATTCTTCACAGCAATTGCATTTATTGTCATTGCACAAACCGGCATGGCAAAAGCCAATAAAATGGGCATTTACCTAACCTCAGAGGATTATGTGAACCATAAACTGAGCTATGAAACCGATGGCAAGGACGGTAAAATAAGATTAAACGAAATGTTTGGCTCGGGCAATGTAGTGGTTGTGGAACATGGTGTGCGCCAGGTGTTGTCAAAGAAGCAGATATTCGGGTACCGCCTGGATAACGAAGACTATCGCTATTATAACGATGTGCCTTACCGCATCATCGATACGCAAGGCTTCGTAATTTACAGCAGCCCGAAATTGGTGCCGGCCGGTAAGGGCCCGAAATCGACACTTTTTTACTTCTTTAGTGCAAAGCCTGAAGCAGGCATCAAACAACTGACAATGGATAACCTACAGGAAGTTTTCTCAGCCAATACCAAGTTTCTGTATTCGGTGGCAAGCCTGTTTAAGTCAGACAGCGAGCTGACGGCCTTTGACCCGAACTTGAAAACTTACAAGATCAAGTATCTGTATGAGCAAACTTTGAAATAGGGATTTAAAAAACAAAAGGCCCATTGAAACCCGGTTACAATTCGATAGGGGCATTGCGGTGTTTTTACTGCAATGCATCCTTTCTGCCCGAAAATGGTGCGGCAAATTTCTTGCAATTGAGATGTGCAGATAATTTACACCCGCAACACCCGGTCCGTATCGATGAGCCAACCCTACTAAAAGTTGAATATAAAACAAACGACGAGATGATCAGTACCGACATTATACAGGCCAACGTTTACATGCAAGCCATTGGTAAACCTGTATCCGGGCTTATCCACGCGCGTAAATTAAAGGCCATCAGGCAATATCTCCCGCTAGCACTGGTTGCAGGCTGCGAAATAGCCGGCAGCATGCTAACCTGGATCAGCCTGGGCGATAATCGTATTGTTGCCGGCTGCCTGGGTGTTATGGTGTTGTATTTGGGCTACGCTGCATGGAAAGGTTTGCGCGATGCAGAGTCGCAATGCCGCATTTTTGCCGCCTGTTGTGCACTACTGGTGATGCTGAGCCTGCTGACCGGATGGACTGTTGAAGGCATTGCACCAAGCGGCGGTATGATCGTCAGTGCTTTGGTTTCGCTAACTGCGGCTGGTTATTTTATCTATAAGCCCAGTTTAATAAATTGAAGGATACATTAACTTTTCACTTTTTCAGTGTTTTATAAATAGAGGTGCCCGGTTGGTAGAGGTGCCGCCGGGCTTTTTTTTACTTCATAACAAAAGTATTCGCAGTATTGTAATAGCAAACTATCGTTTTCATTTAAACTAACAACAGTAGTTTACCTTTGCGCTCAACATGCCCTTTTGAAAGTGCATTAACATTTTTAGGATCTGATGGATTATGATGGATGGAAGATGTGCCAGGCAAAAAATTGAACCGCAATACGATAAACAAACAATAAAATATTTTGACGAAAAAACGGGGGCCGCCATAAAAGCGGCCCCCGTTTATAATTTAGAAAGATGCTATGCCGCAAGTGTTTAAAACACCAGCGCTATTTTCCCATTTTCAGTACTGCCGATGTTCTTTTCAGAAAGAAGGTTTTTACAGTTTGAAAGTATGGCGGTTAAGAGCCCGTCAGTTGTGCCATAATGCACAACTTCGATTTGAGACTTACCCGAGGAACTGAATTTTTTGCTGGAGCTTTTTATGCCGGTAATGCTGCTGATGCCGGTATAAAGAGCATTAAATTGATCAAAACTTATGCCTGTTATATTTATAGAGGTCTTTTTTGTTTTGCCGCTTACTGCCAGTTGAACTTTTGCTGTATCGGCGGCGGTTTTGGGGTGTAACCTTTTATTAATATCTACTATGGTTACCGTTAGCATTGTATTTATATTTTTAAGTGATACGTTTACAGCTTTGGTCGCATTTTTAACCCTTATAACCGCACTTGGTATTTTAATCGGCTTATCTTTTAAGTCTTTTATTGCATTGTCCCTCATGTCAGAACCAGATTGGACAAGCAATAAGCCCTGGCTCCTTAAACTAAGCAGTTGGCCGTTTATGCCCTGTAACTGCGTATCAAAATCACTAACCTCCGCATCCGTTAATTTTTTTACAATAATTTGCTGCTGCATCGTATTCAGCTGTGACTGAATAGCGTTGGTTTGGTCGTAAAGACTGTAGCAATTGGTAACATAATCGTCTATCTCAGGAATGCCCAGTTCACCGGAAGGGCGGCTGATATTTGCAGCGTTATTAACAGGAGGCTGAGGGGGTGCAACCGTTTGCGCATAGCTCTCCGATGCAAACATCAGCAATAAAAAAAACAAAGCTGCTATACCGAAAGTACTCGTTTTCATGGTAAGTAGTTTATGCTATTGGTTGCCCTGCGGATTAAAATTAGGATCGAAGAACATCCTCGAAACATTTTTGCCTGATGAGCTTAGTACTACTTCGTTACTCCCGGCTGTAACCCAATTTATTCCCTGGCCGCCGGAAGGCCCGATAGGCTTCGGATTGGGGTTTGCTGCTGTTATCTTTGGATTGATGATAAGGCTGGTTTGGTCTATTTTCCAGTTATCATAACCTATTCCTGCCGTGGCATTTGGCGTATAATCTATCGGCCCTATTACCAGGGTGCCCCCGCCTGCTTTTTGAAAAGTTGTCACATCCACATTTCCCTGGTAAGCTGCATTTTTCTGAAGCTGGATAGTAACTGTGCTGTTATTGTTATAAGGCGTTTTTGAAAATACCGGGCAATAATAAGTAAACATCGGTATTACTTTCGGGTCGGTAATATTGGGGCTTAAACCGGTATATAGCCTTATAGAATACCCTGTTGCAGGTTCCTTACCATCATTTCCCATCCTTAATTGTACAGATACATTCCCAATTTGGGTTGAACCGCCATCCGAGGGTATGCAATTTTGTACATTAAAGTTGTCGGTTGCATTTTGTGTATATAATGATTTACCGGCCATGCTGCAAACCGTATAACTGATAGGCGCTGCGTTTTGATAATTTGCATTGGTAAAAACATTATTTACTTCGGTTAGCAGCTGCTGCATAGAATTTGCAATGAATACACCTGAGCTTGAGCCTCCAACAAAATAGCCGTTAATAGTAACATTGGTGCTTTTACTGTTTGCGGCCTGGCTAACGTCCAGGTTTGCTGAAATGACGCCGGAGTATGAGCCCTTAAACTCATCTGCTTCCGCTTCTGAACTGAATGTAAGATCAGCATTTGCCAAAATACGTACCCCATAAGTAACGCTGCCGATGAAGGTTAGGTAAGGCGTTGCTTCTGTACTTGCGCTTTTAAAAAAGCCGCTGTCGGGCGGTGTGGTGGTTAGGGTGAACAATGGTTTTATCCCGCTTATGGTGAGGTGTACGTGATTTGACTGACTACCTGTTGAATAAACATTGGTCAGATCAGCACCATAGCCGCTAACACCCGCACCTATTGTAACGTTATAAGCAGCGCTGCTGTTGGCAATAGTTGTTTGGAAACTGGCGCCCATATTATAGCTGTTATTGCCAAAGCCCGCTATAAGCTGGTTTGTAGCGGTGCCTATGGTGCCTAAATTAGGATTTTGGACATAAACGTAGGTATTCCCCGTTACCCCATGAATATCTGCACTTATCTGTATGGTATTTCGCGCACCGGTTTGCTCTTGCCAATTTCCTGATGAAATATTGCTGTAAAGGAAACATGCGCCAGGCGTAATATTCGCTATGGTATTTGAGTAATCATTAATTGTAAAATCGCTGCTGTTAGCGTTTACTGAAATTACCGTTGTAGTGCAATCATAGCCCCCCGATGTTGTTTTGGTTGGCTGCCCATGCTGCGTTGGAATTGCGCCCGCATCCATATTGGAAGGGGCCAGCGTTGATACTTTAATATTATCTTTTGTATTATCGGCAAACTTGATCACTTTAACCGGCGGATCGGGAAAAGCAGATGATAACTGTGCCACGCGTTTGCTGTATTGCGGGGTTTGCCGGTATTCATCCATATTGGCTATTGATGGGGCTTTTAATACCGCAACAACGGCTTTTGGGCCCATGGCTGCAGGCGGTGTTGTAGCAGGCGCGGTTTTTTTTACGGGAGCTACCGGTTTTTGCTGTGCGATTGCATTGAAAAAACAAAACAGCAATAATAAAATAGCATAACAGGCTTTGAATGGAAAACTTTGGGGCATACCAAAATGCGTTCTGTTCGGGTTAGTATTTTTTCTTTCACCCGGTAATTTCTTGTCCATATAAACTAAACCGGCTTCGGCAGTTTTTTTCAAATTGAAGGGCATGTACTTTTTCATGATGATTTGATTTAAATTGATCTGTTTAAAATTAGCGATGGCACGTAAGCCCGTCAATTACCCGATCGGGTGTTTTTTGCATAGCTTGTTTTGTAACAGGCTAAAACAGAAGCAACTGCCTTATATAACCCTGAATAGCATCTGAAAACGCAGCATCAATACTATTTGCAATTTTTAACGCAGCTTTTTTTGCGGCATTAAAAATGCCGGGCGCCTGCTTTTTTGATAAAACCATATCCCCGATTGGGTTATTGACGCCTGCGGGCGGATGAGATAGCTTTGATAAAAATTAAAAAAACCATGAAAAAATCAGCCTTTATCATCTTTTGTTTACTGCTAACAACCAGGTTGTTTGCGCAGAATTGTTCACAGTGTATATTCCTGCAAAGCAATAAAATCATTACAGAAACGGCCTATTTAAATGGCGATGCAAGCTACAGTTTTGTAATCCATGTTCCTGCCAATAATAGCACGACTAAACTGGTCACCCTGGAAACTTTTGGTGTAGACGGAAAATCATTAGGAAAAAAAACCTTTCCCTATCAATGTGTCAATAATGTTTTTGCCTTTGACATTCATTCGGAGCCAAACCAGGCAAATCTTACCGGTATGAAAAGCACCACGGGGCCAAGCATTATGACTTACCCGGCAGGAATGAAGGTGGGGGAGCGTTTCCCAGATACTGATATTCCGTTCACGATAACAATGTATGGCGCTGATATCGATTGGGTTGATAAAATCAGTAACCGCCGTGTGGTAGGCCAGGAAACCATAACCAGCACTGCCGGCACCTGGAACGCCTTAAAAATCACTTATGATCTTACTGAAATTTTAAAGGGAGGGCATCCCTCTAATCCCCCTGTTTACCATGTTACCGAATGGTATGTACCCGGCTTCGGTATTGTTCAATATGAGGGTTATGGAAGGACTGTGAAAATAACAAAGATTGCCGGATGATAAAGAAAATTGTCATCAGTACCATTAGCTTATAATGGCATGTACCCAATGTCGGTATTATATAATTCCAATATGAAGGGCTGATGATGAAAATTATATTGATTAAGTAACTAAATGAAATTTACAGGCTAATTAAGTACCCCCGATCGGGTTATTGACGATAACCGGTGTATAAAATAGCTTTGATATAAAACTAAAAATCATGAAAAAAATCACAATTATTACTGTTCTGTTTTTGATAACAGCAAGGGTACTCGCGCAGGATTGTTCGAAGTTCATATTTATGAAAAAAGGGCGGACTATGGAAATGACAACCTATAACGCAAGCGGGAAGGTTATGCACAAAGTGGTTGAGGTTGTAGATAACGTAACAACATCGGGCGCGGTGACAACCTCAAGTACGACCGCCCAAAATTTTGGCCAAAGTGGTGCGCCGAGCAGCAAAGTTAACGTAACCTACAAATGCGACAATGGCACTTTGCTGATTGATGCGAGTACTATTATGGCCCAGCAGGGCGGTAACTTTAAATTTAGTTCCGCAATTCTGCCTTATCCTTCCAGCCTGACAGTAGGTGAGCATTTTCCCAATACCAGCATGACAATGACAATGACCATGGGAAGTAAAACAATTACAAGCAAGGTAGATATGACCGACAGGAAGGTAGTGGATAAAGAAACACTTACAACACCCGGCGGAACGTGGGAATGTTATAAAATGACTTATTCAATCACATCCACAACCGAGGGCATTGCCATGGCCCCTTATACAATGCTTGTTACTGAATGGTATGTGCCGGGCTATGCCATCGTACAGTTTCAAATGGGGGCTGCAATTACGAAGTTAACAGCAGTTAGTGATTAACCGATACATTCCTTTAGAGTTGTATGGGCCTGCAACGCGAAACCACAGTGATTTGCAGGCACCATAGTATTATTGACAAAAACGTTATGCAAAAAAACCGGATGGCTAAACTATCCGGTTTTTTAATGCCTTTGCCACAGCCTCGGTTTGGTTATGCACATGCAGCTTCTCGTAAATGTTGCGGATGTGTTTCTTTACCGTTTCGAAACCGATATTAAGCGATTGAGATATTTTGTTATAGCTGTACCCTTTTACCAGGCCGTGCAATATTTCTTTTTCGCGGGGGGTAAGCTCGTATTTTTCAATCTTTCCCGAACTGCTTTGCGCCAGGTGGTCGAGCACCATGCGCGCAATGCTGGGGCTCAGGGGCGCGCCGCCCCCCATGGATTCGGCAATTGCTCCGAACAATTCTTCAAAACAATGTTTTTTCAACAGGTATCCCGAGGCGCCTACACAAATAGCATCAAAAACAGTACTGTTATCATCAAAAACAGTGAGGATAATTATTTTAACTTCCCTGTTAACCTGCCGTATCAGCTGAACAGCTTCAATCCCATTCCTGCCGGGCATATCAATATCCATCAGGATCACCTCCGGCTTTAGGGTTTCAATATCGCTTAATACTTTCCTGCAATTATCAAAAGCGCCAACACAGGTATAACTGCCTGATGTATTGATCATCTGCACCAGCGCTTCGCGCAGGTCTGAATTGTCCTCGTATATTAAAATACTTGTTTTCATTGCAGCAGCTATTCTATATCGCCCACGGGTGATCCTCCGCTTGTGTATGTGAAAAGGACCAGCCACGATAAAAGTAAGTGAATGTTTATTAGTTATCACTACCGAAATCGGGTAATTCGGAAATTTACTGTAATAGTTGTGCCTTTGTTTTCCCCGCTTTCGATATGAAATTCTGCATCCATACGTTTTGCCCGCTGCTGCATGTTATAAATACCATTGCCGGTTGTTAATTTATGAATGTTAAAGCCCTTGCCGTTATCATGAATGGATAACGTACAAGTATTTTTATGGCGTGATAAAAATACCTGTATAAATGTACAACCGGCATATTTTGAAGCATTGCAAACCGCCTCTTTAAAAATAAGATACAACTCCTTTTTTTGGATCATGCCGATTTTTATCCGCCGCATATCATCATCCACTGCAAAATCAAACGCTATTCCCTGTACTTCAAGCTCTGAAAGGTATTCATTGGCTTTGGCCAAAAAGTTATCTACACCATCATTACGGGTGTTGATCGACCAAACGATATCAGACAACGCATCCAAAGTTTTCTTAGACCGCTCACTGATCTTTTCCATCAACTCCACACCCGGCTGCCCCGAAACCATCTGCTGCAAAGCAATTTTGCTGAAAATGTTTATACCGCTCAATGTCGATCCGATGTCATCGTGCAGGTCGCGGGCTATTTTATCGCGCATTTGCAGCCGTATCTTAAACTGGTTAATGTTGTATTTGTATATGGCATAAATTACGCTGACTATAAATACAACAATCAAAAAGTAAAACCACCAGCGGTGCCAAAACGGCGGATTTATGATCAATACCAGTTTGGCAGGCACATTATTCCAAACACCGTCGCTATTACAGGCTTTTACATTAAATGTATAGGTGCCTTCTTCTAAATTGGCATATGAAACGTAACGGCGACGGCCTGCATCGTTCCATTTTTTATCAAGGCCATCCATCTTGTAGGCATACCGGTTAAATTTCGATCGTGTATAATTGAGCGCTACATATTCGAGCGAAAAGTAGTTTTGATCATAATTTAACTCGAGGGGTTTGCTCTTTTGTACACGATAGTCTTTATCGAAAACTTTTAAATTGGTTATAAATACTTTGGGGGGCTGCCTGTTTTTTAATATTTGCGATATCACCAGGCTATATAAACACCCCGTGCCGCCAATAACTACCGTATCATTGTCAAAGTACAATGAATTCAGCTGGTCAAGATCAAGAATGCCGTCCCTTTTATCAAGCACCGTTATTTTTTTGTCGGACGTTTGAAATTTTACCACCCCGGAATTGGTCAGCATCCAGAGATTATTTTGTTTATCGGCCACTATGGATGAAATATCCATTGAAGGCAACCCATCTTCAGTTGAGATAACCGAAGGTTTTTTAAAGCGAAAGTCGGTTTCCAATAATCCGCCATAGTCTGTTCCAATCCACAAATTCTGCCCTGTTTTAAGTATTTTGTTTATTGAAATCTCGGCTGGTACATTTGCCCAATGAATTTTTTCATACCCGTTGGTATTAGCGCGTAGTAATAACAGCCCTGTATTATTACCTCCGGCCAGTATACTGTCTTTTGATAGCTCGCAAAAGGTTTGTATTTCCTTTATTCCCGGCCGCAGCGCCTTTTCATTGTAATTGTACCGGGTAAATTTTTTTGTAACTGGGTCAAAGCAATAAATGCCCTGCTTGTGTGTACCTATCCAGAATCTTTTTTCCTTGTCGATATACAGGGCTGTAATTGTACTTTGCATTTCCGGCAAACCAAATATATCGGGGGTTAGTACAGTGCGGCCTGCCACCTTCTTTTTAGATACGTTTACCAACAGGTTTTTAGCCGTTAACCATACAGACCCGTTTGCATCCTGTACGATGTTGAATACCTGCAGATTTGGCGGAAGGCCCAATGTCTTATTATAATCGTATAGTATATTCTTTTTCTGATCGAAAATAAACACGCCCGTATACATCCCTATCCAAAGCAAGCCATCGTTATCTTTTAACATAGTAATTGGCGAAATATGTACAGGGGCAATGCCTGTATCTGTTTTTAAACGAATTTCCGTTTTTGATAAATGCGTATTGTTAGGGTCGTATTTAAAAACACCATTTTCCGTACCTATCCAAATAATGCCCGACCTATCGCGAAATAAATCCATTACCGCCCCTGATATTTTATTCTCACTTTGCCACTCAACCGGGTAATTGGTAAACGCATTGGTTGCAGGGTTAAAAATCGTCAAACCGCCTTCCTTGTTCGCCAGCCAGATATTACCGGCCTTATCAGCCAATATGTCGAATACGATGTAAAAAGGTAAAAGACGGAGGTCGTCCGATGGGTGCATCCATTGTTTTATTTCATTTCTACCGGGGTTAAACCTGATAAGGCCGCCGCCCCAGCTGCTTATCCATATATTCCCCTTATTGTCAAGGAATGCTTTGCCCATATTGGGGCAAATAACCTTGTCGGCTTTGGGATAAACAGGTAAATGCGTAAAAAGATAGTTGAACCTGCCGGTTGATTCGGTATAACAACAAATGCCATTAATACACATAAGGTATAAATGGCCTTTTTTGTCGTCGATGATAGCGTTTACGCCCTTATCTTTGCCCGGGACGGCTATTTTTTTCCAATCGAACGTTTTTTTATTGAACTGGAAAAGCCCGGTGTTTGTCCCTACCCAAAAAACCGAATCGTTTTTTGAAAAAATACAACTTATTACCAGTGAGCCCGGTGAGGGATAATCTTTTACGCTTTGTGTATTGATATCGATAACACTAATACCCCCTACATAGCCCACCCAAAGGTTATTGTTTTCGGGATATATGCATACAATTGGTTTATTGATGAGGAAAGTTGGGTTGCCCGAAGTATTATCAAAACCCCTGAAATTGTAACCGTCGTACTTAAATATACCCTCAACAGTACCAAACCACATGAAGCCGTTTTTATCCTGGTTCATAGACAGGATACAGTTGTTTTTAAGGCCATCATCCTGTACCTTTTCAATATTGAGATTACTTATGCTTTGCCCGGCCAGCGTGGCAGGCAGTAAAAAAAACATGCAGCACCAAACAAATGGCTTTAAAAGTAATGCATACTTTTTTTTATCGGGCTTCATCCTTTAGGGTAACAAATGGTATACGCCATTACTAATATACGCAATAAATTTCCGTAGGGGCTAACATATAGTTGCCGGGCAATTATATAATTTACAAAGCGGGGAGCAATATCTATATAGATAAATAAAGCAGTTCATTATATAAACCTGTTACCAGGATGATCAATTAATAACCTGGATATTAATTGCTTCAAATTTAAATGTGATCTTTTCAACGTTGTTCTCAAAGTCTATACTGCTAACTGTGGCGCCGGTTAAAGTATAGGTTTGATAGGTTTTGGGTATGCCCTTTTCAAATTTTATCATCTGTATATCATCGCGTGATAATATTTCGTTTTTTAATAAGGCTGCTTGAAACTGGTTACTTGAAGCATCGGGATATTTTTCAACAATCAGCTTGCTTTTCTTACCGGCTGCCTCATCATACTCAACATTCACCAATGCAACCTGGCCTTCAAATCCCGGCGCTGTTGCACTTCCGTTAAATCTTCCCTGTTTTGCGCCTGAAACCTTTGCATAAGCTACTACGGGCATAATTGCCGGCGCGTTAACGTACAGTGCTGTTAATTGAAGCGATAAAAAGATTGAGGCAATGCCAAAAAAGCGATGGGTTTTCATGAAGATATTTTAGTTGATGAAAAAGCACAAATAGCCCGGTAAATTTTGATGTTAGCAAGCACCAATACCATTACAAAACTACCATATGCCGGCACCGGCGTCAATAACCCATACGGGTAACATACTTAGTGTTTTTTTATAAAAAATGAGTGGATGCCGATAATATTTATACCCATTCGGGTATTCATTATTCCAACTGGCATATCTTGTAATTCCTTCCTTTGTTTTGTGGTAACATGCTTGTAAATTTTTAACTTTAGCTACTTTTATAAATAATATTGTCCAATAAACAACCTAATGCGGGTTCTTAGACCATTGCTCCTGATCCTTTTTTGTTTGGTTAGCAACCTCATTTATGCAGATACTTTTGTTGTTACCAGCAATGCCGATTCTGGACCGGGGACGTTGCGTGACGCGCTAACACAGGCCGCAGCAAACGGAACTACTACAAAGGATTTTATTTATTTTAACCTATCCGACCTGAGTGAAACCGGCCGCACTATAAATTTGCTATCGCAGCTGCCTAACATATCATCAAATTTGGTAATTGATGGTACCACCCAGTTAGGTACTGCTTTCGGCGTAAGCAATGCCCAGGTGAAAATTGTAACGCCGGTTGATAATTCGGCAAACACTATATTTAATGCTATAAACGTAAGTAACATTGAATTCTATGGCTTATTCCTGAATGATTTTTCCAATACCACTTACCCTTTTCCCAACTTAGGGGTGCGCATCGGCATAGAATTGTATGCGTGCACAAATGTCATTATAGGGGATGTGAATAAGGGTAATCTTATACAAGGTTTTGACGCCTACTCGATATATGGATACCAATGCAATGGCGTTACACTTAAGGCCAATGTTATCGGGCTTACCGAAAAGAACGATCTTTCAGCATATATTTCAGGACATTGTTATTTCTCGCAGTGTACCAGTGTGGTTGTGGGCGGCGGCACATTATCCGAAGGCAATACCATACTTACCGAGATCAACTTCGACTTCGCACAAAACTCTACGAACAACAATGTCACTATCGGTTCAAACAACCTTGATATTTTTGTCAACCCGGTAATCAATCAGATCATTTCGGCAGGTTTATCACAAACGGTTACTATCGGTACTTATGGAATTGATGATGCGACTACTTCACCGGCGGTGCTCGCTGCATCGGCTTCAGTAAACCTTCTCATTGAAAACAACGTAGCTGCTGATGCGGGGAATGTTTTCAGGATAAGTGCTTGCCTGGGGCTGATGAATTTTATTAATAATTATTTGGGTGTTGAAAGAGACGGAATAACTGCTACCGATGTAAGTCATACACAGGGATATGTAGGCGCGCCCATTTATTTAGCCAGCTGTGCAGCGCAGATAAACATAGGAGCAACCGACACTTCGCAGAAAAATTTCATAGCATATTCTTTCGAGGGAGTGGTAGCAATAAACTCCCCAAATGTATATATACGCGACAACGAGTTCAGGTGTATACAACCAGCAGCTTACTCAAATGACAATGTGAGCGGCCTGCTACCTAAAGTTTCCATTACATCCGCCATTACACAAAATAACCAAACCACCGTTAGCGGAACAGCAGATCCAGGCGCCATAATTGATATTTACTCTTCAGAATCGTGTAACTACGCCCAATGCAGTATCAGGAAATACATACAATCTGTTACAGCGGATAACACCGGGAAATGGACAAGTAACGTTTTTAATTTAACCGGACTGTTTTACGTTTCTTCAACTATAAATTCCCGCACATCGGAATATACAACCGTACAGGTTAACAGCGATAGTGTAAAGGTGACCAATTTGCGCTGCGACAGTACAGCATCTATAACGGGTTTACAAGTACCCAAAGGAATAAGTTATTATTGGGTAGACCAAAATGGCAATGTTGTATCTGATAGTTTAAACCTTGTAGTGAATAAAGCCGGCAAGTATCAGCTTATATTGGCCGGGGGCTGCATAACCAGTAATGTTTATGAAATTGATAATGATCAGTTGGTTGTAAGCGCTTTTAATCTAACTACCGTTGAGCCTTCATGCGGCAACAGTAATGGTTCTATATTAGGTGTGTATGCAATTGACCCGGAAAATAAAATAGCAACAACCTACTGGTATGATGCAAATAACAAGCAGGTAACAAATTCTTTATATGCAGCGAACCTTCCGGCAGGCAGTTATACTTTAAAAGTGTTCACCACCGACGGCTGCGAAAAAGACTACGGCCCTGTTACCCTAAAAAACACCACCGGCCCCAATATTGACCAAACACATGCCAAAATACAATCAACCAACTGCGGGCAGTCAACGGGTTCCATTACTAACCTGATCATTACAGGTACAGGAACCTTAAAATATACGTGGTGGAATAACCAGCAGCAAACTGTTAATACTGACAGCATCCTAACCAATCAGCCTGCAGGGGTCTACAAACTGGAAGTAACAGATGATAGCCCATGCGGCCCTGTATATACCACTGACATTACCATACCCGAAACCAACAGCATCACCATAGATACCACCAATGTAACGGTTACGCCATCGGGCTGTATCGGCTTCGGTTCGGTTAACGGCATACAGGTTACCGGCACCACCCAATACCAGTGGAGGGATGCTAATAACAACTTGGTAGGCACCAATATTAACCTTAACGCCGTACCGCCGGGCACTTATACCCTCACCGCAACAAACAGCACGGGTTGCATTGCAACCAGCAAGCCCTATGTCATAAAGCCGTTACCGCCTACCGTTTTCCCGGTTTATCCGTATATCAGCAACAATACCTGCCCAAACAGCGCCACAGGTTCTATAACCCTAACGGTAGATACACTGGTAGCCGACATCGAGTGGTATAACAGCCAGGGCGGGTCGGAAGGTATCGGCAATTCCATTGCGGGCCAGCCTGCCGGGACTTATACCGTGTACCTTACCGATAAAAATGGCTGCCGCAGTTTATATAATACTTATACCATTCACAACATCATTCCGGCTACTATTCAAAAAGGGTCTGAAGAGATTACCGGTGACCAGTGTAATTTAAAACAAGGCAGCATAACCTCGATAGCAGTCGGCGGCGGCATACAGCCTTATACTTACCGGTGGACAGACGGCAACGGCAATGCCGTATCAACTGGCATCGACCTTAACAACGCCGGTGCCGGAACGTATACGCTAACGGTAACAGACGCCAGCGGCTGTTCACCTGCTACGGCCAGTTACACCATTCAGAATACCGACAGTAATATCCCAACCCCTTCGGTAAGCAATGTGCAGCTTTGCAGCAGCGGCAGCGCCTTGGTAGCGGTTAACAATGCTTCGGCAACAGGTACCTATAACCTGTACACCAGCGAAAGCAGCACTACCCCTGCAGAACAATCAACCGGCGGCAAATTCAGGGTAAACGTAACCGTCAGCACCAGTTATTACATTACACAGGTAAGCGGCAGCTGCGAAAGCAGCAAAGCTGAGGTAAATGTTACCGTAGGCTTATCGGTACTGAACATTGCCAATACTTTTACTCCCAACGGCGACGGCATAAACGATTACTGGAAAATAAACAACATAGAAAATTATCCGCAGGCCCTGGTGCAAATATTTACCCGTTACGGTGATAAGATATTCGAATCGAGGGGATATTCCATTCCCTTCGACGGCACTTACAAGGGCCAGCAACTGCCTGCCGGGGTGTATTATTTCATTATCAACCTCAATTCCAATTGTAGCCTGCTTTCGGGAAGTTTGACCATTATCAGGTAATAAAGAATAAAATAGTTAATTTGGTTGCTGCTTAACCGATTATGCAGCTCCGAAAGCTACTATTTATTCTTGTATTGTTATTTCCCTTCACCAGGGCATTTGCTGCCACATTTGTAGTGACCAGCAATGCCGACTCGGGGCCGGGAACGCTTCGTGATGCCATTGACCAGGCAATAGCAGCCGACATTAACGAGTCAAAGACCATAACGTTCAATCTGACCGATACCAGCATTTCAGGAAGAACTATCACCCTTATAACTCAATTCCCCCACCTTCCATCAAACCTTACCATTGATGCAAGTACGCAAGCCGGGCATAGCTTTGGGTTAAGTGATGCCCGGGTAGAACTTCTTTTTAATGTAGGTAACATGGTGCCCGATACCGGGTTTAACATAATTAGTAAAGAAAATATTTCCATTTTGGGCTTATACCTCCGCAACGGAAATACCGATAATATAAGCACACAGCACAAGATATTGGGAATATATATGCAAAACAGCGTTAACATCCAGTTAGGTGATGCTGGAAAAGGAAATGTAATATATGGATTTGCATATTCCATTTTTGTGAACACTGGATATACCTTTACCATGAAGGACACTTTTTGTGATGTAGACGTGGATGGTGAAACATTAGCTAAAAATCTGGTATACTATTATGGAATTTACATTATCGATGTGTTTGACACACTAAATATTGGGGGAACTACTGCCGCCGAAGGGAACCTCATAGCCGGCATTGTTTATATCTACGAATCTAATGGTTACAACCTGCCGGCCACAACTATAAATGTTTTAAATAACAAGCTGAATACGGATTATTATATGGTTAAAAGCCTTGTCAACAATTCATATCTGCATATTGAGGCATCGCAATATGGGGAAGATAATACAGTGAATGTTGAAGACAACGTGGTTTCGGGTTATATTTTTGAAGAGAATATTGCTAATAACGCTACTTTTTTGAGGAACTATATAAATGTCGACCGTACTAAAACCCATGATCTTTCACCAGCCGGCAATAATTCAGGTATCGTTATTTCGGGTTCAAAAGGTGCGGTTACCATTGGCAGTTTAACAAATACTGCCGATGGCAATGTAATAGCTTATTGCAAACCTCTAACGCTTGATACTACAAACCAGGTAAGTTTTAACAGGAACAGCCTGTTTTGCACTACCGATCTTAATAACATGTATTCAGGCAGCGAATATTCGCCAATTCCGCAGGTTTTTAGCGTGAACGCATTAGCCGGCGGTTTAACTGGATATGCAACATCAAACGCCATAGTGGAATTATATTACACTGACAGATGCCAGACCTGCTCGCCTGAAACCTATATTGCCACCGTACAGGCCGATGGTAGCGGCAAATGGGTTTATAGCGGGCCGGTCACCGGCAATGTTATCGCTTCCGCCACGCTTAATGGTTCTACATCAAAATTCACCAGTAATAACCTTATCGATGATTCGGAAGCGGAGGTAATATCGCCGGGGTGTTCGCCAACGGGTTTGGGATCAATTACCGGGATAAAAGTTTTTGGGACAGTACAAGTACAGTGGACGAATGCCAATAATGTTGTTATAGGTACAACCCTCGATTTAATTGGCGTTCAGCCCGGTAATTATACGCTAACTGTAAGCAACGGCGGGTGCAATACTACCCAAAAAGTTTATACTATACTTCCAAGCGTACCCCCCACACAATACCCGGCTTACCCGTCTGTGATTAAACATCCTTGCAGCGGCACTACAACTGGCTCCATAAGCATTACTGCCGACACCCTTGTAAGAGCTTACCGGTGGGCAAATAGTTCGGGCGATACTGTTGGCAGCGCAGCCGGGCTTGACAGTATTGCTGCGGGAAACTATACTTTATACCTGACCAACAAATACGGTTGCTCAAGCTTTTATAAAACATTTACGGTAAATGAAATTCCACTGCTTACTATTGACCAAACCAATGCACAGATAATTAACGACCAATGCAATACAAATAACGGCAGTATAGCCGGCTTGCAGGTTAACGGCGGAATTGTTCCTTACACGTACCGCTGGCTAAACGCAGCAGGCGATACCATTGCCGCCACTCCAGGCCTTGATAGTTTAAGCGCCGGCAACTATACACTTATCGTAAACGATAGCAGTGATTGTGGCACCCAGTCAGTAACATTCAACATTCAAAACGTCGAGATTAGCCCGCCTGCGCCATCGGTAAGTAATGTGCAGCTTTGCAGCAGCGGGACCGCCATGCTGGCAGTTAACAATGCTTCGCAAACTACTATTTATAACCTTTATGACAGCTCAACCGCCTCACAGCCTGCCGACCAGGAAAAAGGTGGTAAATTCAATGTGACTGTGACAAATACCACAAGCTACTTTATTACACAAATAAACGGCAGCTGCGAAAGCAGCCGTGCACAGGTAAATGTCAGCGTTGGCTTATCGGCATTAGGCATTGCCAACGCCTTTACCCCTAACGGCGATGGCATAAACGATTACTGGAAGATAAACAACATAGAAAACTATCCGCAGGCCCTGGTGCAAATATTTACCCGTTACGGTGATAAGATATTCGAATCGAGGGGATATGCCATTCCCTTCGACGGTACTTACAAGGGGCAGAAACTGCCTGCCGGGGTGTATTATTTCATCATCAACCTTAATTCAAAATGCAGCCTCCTTTCAGGGAGCTTGACTATTGTCAGGTAGCATAAATATTACTAACAACAAGAAAAAATAGTTAATTTGCTTGCTGCTTAACCGATTATGCAGCTCCGAAAGCTACTATTTATTCTTGTATTGTTATTTCCCTTCACCAGGGCATTTGCGGCCACATTTGTAGTGACCAGCAATGCCGATTCGGGGCCGGGAACGCTGCGCGATGCCATCAGCCAGGCAATAGCAGCAGGCAACACAGTTGCAAAGACGATTACTTTCAATCTGCCTGATACAAGTGTTACGGGCAGAACGATCACCCTCGTAACCCAGCTCTCCGGCCTGCCATCAAACCTTACCATTGATGCCAGCACACAACCAGGGCTTAGCTTTGGAGTAAGTGACGCCAAAGTAAAGCTCCTATTAAACACAGGCGACCTTATTCCTGATACCGCACTCAAAATCGTTTCTCAAAGCAACGTAACTATACTTGGCTTGTACCTCTATAATGAATATACTAATCATGTAAATGCAAATCCGCAGGTATTTGGCATGTATATTAGTAAAAGCGCAAATATACAGGTAGGTGCTGCGGGAAAGGGAAATGTAATATTTGGATTTGGTTATTCTATAAAAGCGGATACATTAAATTCTTACTTCACCATGCAGGATAATTTTTGCGACGTAGATGCCGATGGACAAACAATAGCCGTAAACCTGGTTCAATATTTTGGCATTTTGTTGCATAATGTAAATTACAGTATAAATATAGGCGGCGCCACGGCTGCAGAGGGGAACCTGGTAGAGGGACTATTTACGCTTGATGTGATACATACGGCGCCATTTACAGCCATTAATATCCAATACAACAAGCTGGGTACCGATTATTATACAACTAAATCTTTAAACGGCGGATTAATATTAGACCTTGATTCTGATTTGGGTGACAACAATGCCGGTGTAAACGTTAACGACAATGTTTTATCCGGGTATTTTAACATATACGGCTTTGGCCAGGCGATGACCTTTTTACGAAATTATATTAATGTTGACAGGACCGAAACGCATGATCTTGCTCCCTATAGTACCGTGGCGGGGTTTCGTATTATACAAACAACCGGACCAGTGGTAATAGGCAGTACAACTAATACGGCCGATGGCAACGTAATAGCCTATTGCCAGCCCTTTGATTTTGAACAAACCAATAAAGTAAGTTTTAACCGGAACAGTATGTTCTGTACTACCAATCTTTCTTCTATTTATACGGGCAGCGCGTATTCGCCGATACCGACAGTTTACGCCGTAATTAAATCAGGCAGCGGGGTTCGCGGCAGTGCTACAGCCAATTCTTTAGTGGAATTATTTTATTCAGACCGGTGCCAAACCTGCTCACCCGAAACCTATTTAGCTACGGTGCAGGCTAATGCTGGCGGGGGCTGGGCTTACAACGGGCCTGTAAACGGCCATATAATCGCTTCGGCAACGCTTAATGGCTCTACATCTTTATTCTTCAATGACATTGGATTTATTACTACTAACCTGAAAATAACACCGCCTGCCTGCTATGGGGGAAATGGTTCCATTACCGGTATACAAGTTTTGGATGCTACACAGTTTCAATGGACGAATGTAACCACCAATAAAGTAGCAGGCACAACGCCTGACCTGCTAAATGTACCTGCGGGCACCTATATGCTTACCGTTACAAACACCGGGGGATGCAGCAAATCACTCCAGGCATATGTTATTCCGCAACCGCCGCCGCCACAATATCCTGCTTATTCCTACACGCTTAAAAATAGCTGTCCGGATCAGCCTACAGGTTCTATCGTCATAACTACCGACACTTTGGTAACAGGCTACCGCTGGGTAAACAGTGCGGGCGATAGTATCGCAAACAAGGCAGAAATAAATAAGCTTGTCATGGGCACCTATTCGTTATACCTAACCGATCAGAGGGGTTGTTCAACTTTTTACAAAAGCTATACTATATATAACATTGTACCGCTCGGCATTGATACGGTCAATGTTCAAATAACCGGCGATGAATGCAATTTAAAAACAGGAAGCATAAGCGGTATAGAGGCTAAAAATGGCATACTGCCATATACTTATACCTGGGGGGATGCCAGCGGAACTACCGTATCAACAAATCCAAGCCTCAATAATGTTGGGGCCGGGACATATACCTTAACTGTTACCGACTCCAGCGGCTGCGGCCCTGCAACAATAACCTATACTATCCCAAGTACAGAGATCACCATTCTGACTCCAGCGGTTAGCAATGAGCAGGTTTGCAGTAGCGGCAATATTTTGATAACGGTTAATAATGCTTCGGCAACCGGCATTTATAACCTCTACACCAGCGAAAGCAGCACTACCCCCGCCGATCAGTCAATAGGCGGTAAATTCAAGGTTACCGTAACCCGCAACACCAGCTTTTTTATTACACAAATAAACGGTACTTGCGAAAGCAGCAAAGCTGAAGCGGATGTGACGATAGGCTTATCAGCGCTAAATATTGCCAATACTTTTACCCCCAACGGCGATGGCATAAACGACTACTGGAAGATAAACAACATAGAAAACTACCCACAGGCGATAGTGCAGGTATTTACCCGGTATGGCGAAAAGATATTTGAATCGAAAGGATATGCCGTTCCGTTCGACGGTACTTATAAAGGGCAGAAATTGCCTGCCGGCGTGTACTACTTTATCATCAACCTTAATTCCAATTGCAGCCTGCTTTCGGGGAGTTTGACGATTATCAGGTAGGGCCTTATCAAACTAGCTGTATTTCAGCTTTATGTAATAAATCGACGAAATTTTTTAACAAAAAATTTAAAACGTATTTTTGCAGGATGAAGTACCCGATAATAGCTTACGGCGACCCGGTTTTAAGAAGAAAAGCAACAGCTATCGAGCCCGACGAATACCCGCACATCAAACAACTGGTTGAGGATATGTTCGAGACGATGTATGCAGCGCATGGCGTAGGTTTGGCCGCCCCGCAGATCGGTTTGTCGATGCGTTTGTTTGTGATAGATGCTACGCCTTTTGATAAGGACGAGCCTGAGCTGAAGGACTTCAAAAAGGTATTCATCAATGCTACCATACTGGAAGAAACCGGCGAAGAATGGGCTTTTAACGAAGGCTGCCTGAGCATACCCGACATACGAGAAGACGTTTACCGCAACCCTGTTGTAAAAATATCCTATTACGATGAGGACTGGAAACACCACGAAGAAACCTTTTCGGGCCTGGCTGCACGTGTTATCCAGCATGAATACGACCATATTGAAGGCAAACTGTTTACCGACAAGCTCAGCCCGTTACGCAAACGCCTGATAGAAAAAAGGCTTAATGATATTTCGAAAGGGATAGTTGACGTAGAGTACCGGATGAAATTTCCGGCGGTTAAAAAAGGCCGTTAATCAATCGCCGCTTGCACGGCTTTTATCACCCTGGCTTATCATGTTGATAAAGCTGCCCCATGCCAGCGGGTTAAGCAGTGGGTTCACGGTAGAGTGCGAATTCATGATATCGTTGTTCATGTTCTGGTAAGTCGCATCCTGTATTTCCTGTCCATCACGTGATAGCGTACTTCTCAATGCCGATGCTGTGGCCTTATCTAAGTTCTTTTTGGCTATTTCAAGGTCATCATCGGCAATTTTCATTGCCAAAAAGTCTTTCTTAAACTCGTCTGTGGTCGCCCATGGGAAAACATGGAACGTTGGCAGGTTAATCACCTGTGGATGCAGCATAATCTGTACGGTATAGCTTTTCATAGCGGCATCAGACGGGATAACAACTATCGATGGCGCATAACCGATACAGCTAAAACGCAAGGTGTCCTGCTGATGGGCCACAAAGGAAAAATAACCCTGGTAATTAGAAATATAAACTGTTTTTTTTGATGAGGCATTGGTAATGCTCACATAAGGCACAATGGCAGCAGCGCTATCGGCATTGTGAACAACACCACTAAACTGTACCAATGGCTTTTCCTGCGCACTTGCCAGGTTTTGTTGTTTAGGCTGTACCTGTGCAAAAGCTGCTGCTGAAGCAAATAAAAATAATATGGCAATTAAGTATTTCATTGTGGCTGCCGCCTTATAATTTTATTACGGTTGTAAGCTAAAAATAGTTTACTGTATAACAGACAAAATTACACCAAAATTGCATTTAAGCTGTAATTTAACACAAATTAACATTACCTCAAATTTTCGGGCAGCACCGCGTTGGGGTCGTCAATATCTGTCAGGTTTACGGCCTCAATACCTGTAATTTCAGGTACGGCTTTTTTAATAGCCTGTTCAATGCCTGCCTTCAACGTCATGATGCTCATCGGGCATGAACCGCACGAACCCAGCAACTTTAACTTCACTACCTTGCCAGGTGTAATTTCCTCAACCGACACATTCCCGCCATCTGTCTCCAGGTACGGGCGTATCGTATCCAAAGCCGCTTCTACCTGTTCTAATAAACTCATTTTAACTTATTTAATGTAAAGTTATAAAAAAGATTCAAGAATCGAGATGCAAGAATCAAGATGTAATTTTGGATTAATTTCAAATTTATTATCCTGCCTCTTGATTCTGGTCTCCTGCCTCTATTTTCCGCTTTTAAAATTTGCAATCGATACCTGTTGGGCCACACGCTCAGCCATGTCGATAAATGCCTTCGATTGCACCGAATATTCATCCAAAACTATCGGCGTACCTGCATCGCCCGAATCGCTTATGCTTTTTACCAGCGGTATCTCGCCTAAAAACGGCACATCCAGTTGGTTGGCCAGCTTTTCGCCACCGCCCTGTCCGAAAATGTAATATTTATTTTCAGGCAGCTCGGCAGGGGTAAAATACGACATGTTTTCTACTATACCCAGCAGCGGCACATTGATGGCATCCATCATAAACATACCTATCCCCTTTTTTGCATCTGCTAACGCGACGTTTTGCGGTGTGGTAACAATTACAGCGCCCGTAACCGGGAAAGTTTGCGTTATGGTGATATGGATATCGCCAGTACCCGGCGGCAGGTCTACTACGAGGTAATCCAGCTCGCCCCAATCAGCATCATTAAAAAGCTGTTTTACGGCTGTCGATACCATTGGCCCGCGCCATGGCACCGGCTGGTTAGGATCGGTAAAAAAGCCTATGGACAATAGCTTTACGCCATATTTTTCAATGGGTTCTATACGGGTTTTGCCGTCTATCTGCGCCGCGCGTGGCTTGGCGCCCTCTAATCCGAACATAATGGGGATTGACGGCCCGTAAATATCCGCATCGATCAATCCAACCTTTGCCCCGGTTTTTACCAGCCCCAGGGCCAGGTTTACTGCTACGGTTGATTTGCCCACACCACCTTTGCCCGATGCAACGGCAATAATGTTTTTCACGCCCGGCACACCGGTATTTTTTTGCGTGGTAACATGGGATGTCATGTTAATGTGAATGTCGGCATCCTTGCTGATGAAATGCAGGATGGCATTGCGGCAGGCATTTTCAATCATGGCCTTCAGCGGGCAGGCGGGCGTGGTCAATATCACCGAAAAACTCACGCGGTCGCCCTCGATCTGGATATCCTGTATCATGTTGAGCGTAACCAGGTCCTTTTTCAGGTCGGGTTCCTCAACATTGCTTAGCGCTGCTAATACCTGCTCTTTTGTAATTGCCATAATATGAATTGCAAATTTACGAAACGACAGGCGATTAGTGTCATTTTATTGTAGGCAGTTAAAAGTGATGTTTCATTTTGTAGTCTTTGCGAGGTGAGCCCGCACTGAACTTCTGCGTTTGCAAGTCAAACAGGATATTAGTTTGAGTGACGTCATCTAAAAAACCATCCGTCTTATTGATTGGGATATATAATGATCCGCTGTTAGTTATGCGTAGTTTTTTTTGCCATAGATAACTTATGGCTGACAAGATTTTGTCAGTGTAGATTTTGTATTCGGCGTATACTCGTATTCGTAGCTACAATGCTACACTTGCGTGTTTATAAAAGCACGCGATTGAAGTTTAAATAATTGAAAATCAGTAATTTGAAATCCAGTAGCTTCACCCCCCGCATTTGTAGTGAATTTTAGTAATAAGGTTGATTTTTATATAAAAATCATTAAAATCAAGCTAAAAACTAAATTTAACCGGCTGTTAGTAAGAAACATTTTACCAATCCCGGCGTTTGTATCGCATGAGATTTAAGTTAGTTTTGGAGAAATATTTTTAAATGCGCCGCCTTCAGCCTAAACATATAAAGATCATCCGCATAGCGGGGATCGTTGCCGTTGCCTTGATTATCCTGCTTTTAATAGGTGGTTACATAGCCTATACCAAACGCGAGGCAATATTGCAGCGCGAGCTGGCTAAAGCCGAAAAATCAGCCAAAGAGAAGTATAACCTTGATATCAAAATCGGCGAAGCCAGTTTTACCGGGCTAAGCACAGTGGCTTTTTCCGATATCAGCATCGTGCCGCAAAACAGGGATAGCCTGCTGAGCATTAAAAAACTCTCTATAAGCGTAAAACTGCTGCCGCTGATCTATGGCGATGTAAAACTATCGGATGTTTTGTTAGAAGACGGTCACCTCAACCTGACCGACATCAACCATGTAAGGAACTTCGATTTCCTGTTTAAAAAGAAAAAGGATTCCACGCAAACACATAAATCCAGCCTCGCTACGCTGGCCAATAATATTATTAACGAGTTCCTGTACAAAATACCGGATAACCTCAACCTGAAAAACTTCCTTTTTACTTTTACCAAGGATAGCACCACGTTAAAATTGTTAACTACCACTGTGGCTATTAAGGATGGCCGTTTGACCTCGACTATAAAGGTTAACGATAATGAATCGACCTGGCATTTTGTGGGTAAGATGCACCCTTCGGATAAGAACATTGATATTAAGCTCTATGCCGATGGTAAAAAGGTGGAACTGCCTCTTATTGAGCAAAAATTTCACACCACATTAAGCTTTGATACCATCGGCACACGATTGGTAAAAGTAGAACATAGTGATGGCGAAACGAGGATATATGGTTCATGGTCGGTAAGTAACCTGCTCATCAACAACCGAAAACTGGCTGAGGGCGATATTACGGTTCCGAGCGCTTCTATCGACGCCAATGTTTTTGTGGGCGATAATTATATATCGCTCGATAGCACATCAACCATCCATCTTAAAAAGATCATTGCCCACCCATATATCAAATACACCCTTAGCCCGGTAAAAATATATGAGCTGAAAATAAATACCGGCTGGATAAACGGGCAGGATATTTTCGATTCGTTCCCCGGCGGTATGTTCGAAGCGCTGCAGGGTATACAGGTTTCGGGAAAATTGAATTACAGTCTTAACTTTTTCCTGAATACAGCCCAGCCGGATAGCGTTCAATTTAATTCGCAGTTGAGTAAAGATCATTTCAGTATTGTAAAGTTCGGCAAAACCGACCTTACCAAGCTCAACCGGCCGTTTGTGCAAACGCCTTACGAGGTAAAAGATCCCGCGCCACCGTTTACCGTAGGCCCGTCGAACCCGGATTATACTCCGCTGGAGGATATTGCCGAGGATGCCCGTAATGCGGTGATGACCTCGGAAGACCCAAGCTTTTACTCAAATAATGGCTTTGTTGAAGAATCTATCCGCAGATCCATCGCAACTGATTTTGAGAAGAAAAAATTCTCTCGCGGCGGCAGTACCATTTCCATGCAGCTCATCCGCAATACGTTTCTCAACAGGGATAAAAATTTGTCCAGAAAAATAGAGGAGATCATGGTGGTATGGCTCATCCAAAATAACCACCTGATGACCAAAGACCGCATGCTGGAAGTATATTTTAATATTGTTGAATGGGGATATCATATTTACGGCATCGGCGCTGCTGCACGTTATTATTTTGGCAAAACCCCGGCAGAACTCACTTTGGGCGAGAGTATATTTTTAGCCAGTATATTGCCTCACCCCAAAGCCGGCCTTTACGCCTTTATGCCAGATGGTACGTTACGACCCGGTTTGCACGGTTACTTTAACCTGATAGGTAACCTGATGGCCGGTCACGGAAAGGCCCAGCGCGATAGCAATGCATACGGTTTTTATGATGTGAGGCTGAAAGAAGCCCTGCGCCGGGAGGTCGGTTCGGTTGATACGGCAAAAGTGGACAGCATAATAAACCATAATAACGATGATGACGATAATGGCGCAGTACCTGTTGTAGAGCCTGTTAAAAAGCTAAACTTCTTTCAGAAATTGTTTGGCAAACACGATACGACATCGAATAACAAAAAAAACATTAAGGCAGATAATAAAACAATAACCTTTGATGTAAATGGCAAGCAATTTACCATTGATACCACCGGCAAAACCCGCAAACAGGTAAGGCAGGAAAAGCGTGAATTGAAGAAAGAAGAGAAAGAACGCGAAAATGAACAGCAGCAAAGCGGTCAGCAGTAACAAAATGAGGTATTTAGCAATTATTGTGTGCAGGAATTAAAATAATACGAACAATAGTTGCATGTTATGATAATAATAAAACAACTTTACTATATTTGGTGTATAAATGCTGGGTGGCATAACATTCGCCCATTTTAAATTTAATTTTTGATGAACATATTTGTAGGAAGCCTTCCTTTTAAATTACAGGAAGCCGATTTAAAACAACTTTTTGAAGCCTATGGTGAAGTAAGCTCCGTTAAGTTAATCAATGACAGGGAAACCGGCAGAAGCAAAGGTTTCGGATTTGTAGAAATGCCTGACGACGAGAGCGCCCAGCAAGCTATTTCAGCTTTGAATGGTTCAGAAGTTAGCGGCAGAACGATTGCAGTAAGCCAGGCTGAAGAAAGAAAGCCAAGTGAACGCAAAAGTTTTGGCGGCGGCGGTGGCGGTAATCGCGGCGGTGGCGGCTATGGCGGTGGTAACCGTGGTGGCGGCGGCGGCGGTTATTCAAGAGATAACAGAGGCGGTGGCGGCGGTAGTCGTTACTAATCACTAAATATTATTGACATTAGTCCCAAGCCAAACGCCGGATATGGTTTTCCGGCGTTTGGCTTTACTATGTCATAATTTTCTTCCTGAACAAAACGGGGTGGTTCCCCCCTGTAAAAAACTTTAATACATTTATCCGATAAATGTATTCCTTCTCCCGGATAATGAAATTAAAGTGGCTACCTTTTCAGCTGTGCCTACTTTTTACACTGCAAAACTGTAACGGGGGTTTTTATGGATCTAATACCGGGAACAATGCATCCGCTATACTAACGCCCCGGTTACCAATTTGCAAAACCCGTCGGGGCTTCCGGCTGAACCCTTTCGTACCGACAGTTGGGCAAACTGAATTTTTCGTTTTTGCTTAATGATTAAGCGCAGGCAACTATTTTTTAACGCTAACGTATAAACAATGTGCCTGAATAAACTATATTTGGGTATAACCCAGCAACCTGGTATTAAACCACAATTAAAAGGCAAGGAATTTATTTTATGGCGATTGAACCCATAGAAAATAAAGAACTGGTGCACTCATTATTAAATGAGGCCTATACCTGCCGTATTAATAATTTATCGCAAAGCACACGTCTTGCTAAAAAAGCGTTGACCATTAGCCGTCAGCTGAATGATAAAGCCCTTATAGGAAAGAGCCTGAATGAGCTTGCACTTTTTTCGATGATTAAAGGCGAGTACACTACTTCGGTGAATATGTCGGAAGAAGCGCTCAGATATTTTGGTGAATTGAATGATGAACGGGGCATTGCCGATGCCAAATATAATATTGCCGGTATCTATTATAAAACCGATAATTTCCATTTGGGATTAGTTTACCTGGTTGATTGCCTCACCATTTACCGCAAGTTTAACGATTACCATAACCAGGCCCGTACGCTAAAGTCATTAGGCACCATTTATGAATATTTTGGCGATCAGAAAAAGGCCGTACAATCATATGAGGATGCTATAGCGGCAGCCAAAATAGTTAGCGACCTGAACCTTGAATCCAATGCATATAACCCGCTTTCGAGCATCTACCTTAAACAAGGGAAGCCCGAACTGGCTATGGAAATAATTGAGCGCGCCATAGAAATGAAAAAGCAAACCGGGGATACGCGCGGGCTGGCGTTTTCTATTTACGGGCGGGGCAAGGTTTACGAGGCAACCGGTGAATTTGGTAAAGCTGAGAAAGATTTTGTTGAAGCAATATGCATTCACCAGGATATGGGCGAAAGGCTGGGCTTAGGCATGGCCTACCACAAGCTCAGCCGGATGTATGTTAGCATGGGCCAGCTTGAAAAGGCCAAAAAAATACTTTTTACAGCCATTGAATTTAGTGAGGCTTATAACACGGTTATTATATTATTTAAATGCAACTACCAGTTGTACCTTGTTTATAAGCAGCAGGGAGATACCTTAAAAGCGCTCGAATACCTCGAACTATACCTGAAACAAAGGGAAGGGGTTATCAATACGCAAACCCTTAAAGTGATAGAGAATTACGAGTTGATCACTAAAATGAATGTGCTGGAAAAAGAGGCACAATTGCAGCGGGAAAAGGCCGACATTATTGAAAAGAAAAACCGCGCCGAACAGGCCGCCATTGTTAAGCAGGAATTTCTCTCAACCATGAGCCATGAGATCCGAACGCCATTGAACGCGGTAATAACCATTGCTACCTTGCTGGATGAAAAATCGGTAGGGGAAGAGAAGAAATTGGTCGATTCATTAAAATTTGCGGCGAATAACCTGCTGCTGATCATCAATGATATTTTGGATTTTTCAAAGCTCGATGCGGGCAAAATGCGTGTAGATGCAAGGCCTTGCAATTTTTATGCGCTGCTGAACAACATCCGCGACGCCTATATAAGCCTTGCCCGCGAAAAAAGGATAAGCCTGAATTTGAAGATAGACAGTGATATAAATAGTTTTTATGAGGTTGATGAAACCAAACTATCGCAAATTTTGGGTAACCTCATCACCAATGCCATTAAGTTTACCGAGCACGGCCATGTAGATGTGCAGGTTAAAAAGCTCAGCGGCGATGCGCAAAATGATAAATTGAGCTTTAAGATAATCGACACCGGCACAGGTATAGAAGAAAAGTTCCTGGAGGATATTTTCGATAGCTTCTCACAGCCAAAAACCATAACTACGCGTAAGCAGGGCGGTTCGGGGCTTGGGCTTGCCATAGTTAAAAAACTGGTAACGCTGCATGGCAGTACCGTGCAGGTAAGCAGTAAGGTAGGAAAAGGTTCGGTTTTCTATTTCGATGTTGAGTTAAAGAAATGCGAAAGCCCGGTTAATAAGGTAACCGCAACTTATACCGACCAGCTAAAAGATAAAACCGTTTTGCTGGCTGAAGACAATATGATAAACGCTATGCTGATAAGCAAGCTGCTATCCAACTGGAAGATGACTACCGAGCATGCCAAAAACGGACTGGAAGCCGTTGCCAAATCAAAAACAAAGGGATTTGATTTTATACTGATGGATATCCACATGCCCGAAATGGATGGTTTTGAAGCAACCAAAAACATCCGCGATCAAAAAGATCAAAACCTCAACACCCCGATATTTGCCATTACCGCCGATGTTACTGCGGAATATATTGACGAATACACCCCCTACTTCAATGGCTTTTTGCACAAACCCATCCAGATAGATAAACTATACGAAGCATTGGTAAATGAGTTGTAAATTTGCAATAATATGCCTCATTACCAATGAAAAAAATCGCCTGCGCCGAAGCAATCTCTCCGAGGGAGTCCTTTGGACTGCGTTTACAGGCGGCGAACTTTGTTATCCTGAACGCGGCAAAGTCCATTGCTATAACATTTTACTGTTTGATTTGCGTGTGCAGCGATTGCTTCGTTCCTCGCAATGACGTGGTGGAAAGGTAAGTGTCCGTCCGCTGCCGGTGCGAACAATCCGAACGCGAGCGGACACATTAATTATCACCCTCATCAAAATTATAAGGGTCGGCAACCAACTTTATTACGATAACGTTCGGGTCGCCTTTAAGCGGGTTAAGGTCTTTGGTTTTCCGGCATTGTATGGTATGGTCTTCATCAGCCCACACCTGTAGCTCAAACTCGCCGGGTATTTCACAGGTTAGTATGGTGCCAGCCGCAATTTCAAAATAAGCCATTATGTTTAAAATAGTCCTGCCGGTTTGGTGCATGGCTGCTTTACCGTCGTCGGCCTCGGCTTTAGCTTTTTGTATCTCGCGGTTACAGCTAATGATGGCATCCAGTTCACTTACATCGGTTTGCCCGGTGTAGGGCAGCGCATTGGCAAGCAGCCTGTGAAAACGCCGTTCCAACTGTTTAAGCAGGCACTGCTGGCCGTAATATTTACGGCAAAAGTTTGTTAATTCTCCTTCCATTGTTTTATTCGTTTAATAAATTCAATCCAATAATCGGCAATGTCAATGCCTTGTGTACGTTCTTCGGGTGTGGCCATTCGTTCAAGGGTGGTGTCTACGCTAAAGGCTGATGCGGGTAAACGCAGGTTCATTTCGCGGGCTTTGAGGCGCCATTTTTCAAACCCATTTACATCGGGGAACAATATCACCCGCCTGCCCTTTAATACCTGGCATTTGTTAAGGCTCAACCCCTCCAAACTGCCCGCCGCCAGCCAAATATATTTTGGGTAATAGTAACTGCACATCACAGCCGTTTTTTCGCTTTCTGCTATCGCCACTATTTTAAAAGGATCGCTATTTAATAGGTGCTCGCCAAAAAAACATTGCTGTAAGTTGAAACCTTTGCCACTTATTGCACTATGCACCCATGCTATATGGTTATAGGGTTCCTTAACCCGGTGTCCGTCCGCTGGGTTGTATAGCATTATTTTGCCGGTGCGTAATTTGTCGTTAACATCCAGCTGCCAAAAAATGGTAGCCCCCGGCCAGTGTTTCGAGGTACCTATGTTGTATTTATATACCAGGCGGTAGGCCGTGTCCTCACCAAAGCATTTTACCAAAAAAGCCACGAAATTATTGCACCTGGAAGCCTTTACCGTACTATCCAAATATTCATTCGGTAAGGTGTCGAAATGGTTCATGGGCTGTGGTTCATTGGTCATGGTATAAGTCGGCTTGTTACTGCCAGCTTCGTTAAAATAATCCCGTGGTGGGTAGTGATAGCCGCAACGGTCTATACGGTCGCATTTGCCTACGTGGTCGGCTAAGTAGGCTTGTGTTTTTGTATCGATGTAGCGGGTAAACCTGTGGTTCTTGTGGCATTGCGGGCACACAAAACGGCTGCCCCTGCCGTGGTAAGGTTGGAGGATGTAGCGGTGTTCCATAATATTTATTGACCGTCATTGCGAGGAGTGAGCGGGACAGCGCGCGCGGAGCCACGAAGCAATGACGTGGTGGAGAAAACCGTCCGTTCGTCCGCGGAGAAGGTGTTACCAAGCGAACGGACGCCTTGAATAATGAACATCGAATTTCCAATGTAGAATATCGAACAATGCTTATTTCGATATTCGGTGTTCAGCATTCGATGTTCGATATTTTTGGGCTTTAGCTTATTCATTTGCTTTAGCAGCCCTTATCATACGGTCCACCTGTTGGTGGGTTTTGCCCATTTGGGCGGCTATCTCGCGCAGGCTCATACCGGTTTCGCGCAGGCGGAGTGCTTCCTCGGCCAGTTCAGGCGCTATCGTACGACCTTGCTGTTTGCGCAGGTGCTCGGCTTCGGTACCGTAACCCTCAAAATCATATAGCAGAAAGTTGGCAGGCTTCATTACCCGGCATATACACACGTTATTCGCGCCGTATTCCTGCCCGGTGTTGCGCTGTTTTATCTGTTTCAGGTAACGCAGGTTTTTGTCAATCGTACTTTCGCCAATGGCAAAGGCGCTGTCGCAAAAGTTCATCAGCATTTTGCTGCCCTGCAAATCGTTGCGGGTAATGGGTAGGCTCATATCCCTTTTTGGTGTATGGGCTAATGCCAGTATGCTTAAGCCATAGCGGTTTTTCAGTGCCTTTAAATGCTTCATCAGCGGTAAGGCATCTTTGGCTTTTTCGTTTTCGCTGCGCAGATAAGTAAGATTATCTATCACCACTACTTTACTGCCGGTTTGCACAATGCTGCGTTCCAGGCAGGCGCTCAGGTAATCGTCGAAGTCCTTAAAGCCGGGTGGCATTTCGCTGTCGGGATTTAATTCGGCACGGTAAAAGTTGTCATTAAACCGGTAATGGTTCTCATAATCGATAGAGTACCTTGCCTCAAACCGCTTTTCAGTCAATTCAAAATCGCAGTAAAGTACGGGTTGCATATACGCTTCGCAGTCGAATGGGTTAACACTATTACCGGTACTGATGGCATCTGCAATTTGCACTGCCAGTATGGATTTACCAAGGTTACTATCGGCAAATAAAATACACAGTTCACCTTCGTACCAAAACTTGCCAAACAGCATTTTTGGTATAGCACGTTTGTTAGCCTGTTGCAGCCAGGTATTGGCAGTGCGAACAGTAAACAGGTCCTCGTCATCAAGGTAGAGGTCATTGTCGGGTGTGGGTGCGATGCCGTTAAAGGCATTAGCAAGGTTGTTGGTTTGCATTTTTGGTTGATTAGTTGATTATGTTGATTAAGTGAGTGGTTGATTGGTGGATGTTGATATGGTTGGATTGACATTAACTACTTAACTCAATCAACCATTCACCCAATCAACCTTTTTGCGAATGCAAAAAGCAGAAATACCCATCCTATAGCCACTTATACTATAAGTTGGCTTTTATCTTCTTTTTGAGGGAAGACCCGTATAGACTATGTTTTTGTTTGTTGTTGTTCGTCCGCTACCGGAGCAAACACTCATCCGGACAAACGGACGCTTTTAGACCTGACTGAACAGTTTGGATGGTGATGTTCATTACAAATATAAAGATATATCTTTGATATTACATAACAATCTTTATAAATAGTTTATAAGTGATTGAGGAGGAGGAGGAAAAAGTTATCTATAAATAACACCGTCATTGCGAGGAACGAAGCAATCTCTGAACTATCCCAGTCAATGAGATGAATGCTTTTAGATGACGTCATTTAACAAACTTTGTGGTTTTGATTTGCAAGCGCAGTCCAAAGGACTCCCTCGGAGAGATTGCTTCGTTCCTCGCAATGACGTGGTGGAGAGTGTGTCCGGCCGGTGTTCGGAAGTAGCCGGTTAGGAAGCGGACGGACAGGAATATAGTGATTTACAAAGGCACGAGTAAATCCATTTCGAAGGCCACTACTAATAGTCAAGTAGGCAAGGGCATTTCAGCCCAAGCCTCTCACAGAACCGTACGTGATACTCTCGCATCATACGGCTCTTATTATACCATCAAACGTATTTAAGAACTGTCCAGTAATAAAACATGGTTGGATAACTCCTTTTCAGGTATTTTATCCATCGATATGCCGCACTGTAACTGCCTTTAAACTTCTTGTACTTGTTTAACACCCATTTTACCAGCCGTAATTCAAAGTGCCGCATTAATCGTTTAAGCTCCAGCAACTTAAACTTTCCATAGTATCGGATAATTCCTACCATTTGCAGGTTCACCTGATTTGCTATTTCCTGTATCGTCAAATCGCTTCGCCGATGCAGATTAAGTTGTTTCCAGCCTTCGACTATTCGCGTCTGCGATTTTTGACTGATGGCACATCCATACCCTAAGAACAGTCCGCCCCTTTTGGATGGTATCGTTTTAGGTTTGAATGTAAAGCCCAGAAAATCGAACTTCTTCCCATAGTCTTTCTTTTTTGGGCGACGATAGTCCTGGCAGTATACCACTTTCGTCTTTTCCTCGCTTAGGCGTAACTTGCACTCTGTTAGCCGTACCCGGATTGCTTCCAGCATTTGCTTTGTTTCTGCTTCTGTTTGGCAGTGGATAACGATATCATCCGCATAGCGTACAAATGCTATCCCGGGATATTGCTTTGCCAGCCATTTATCCAATACATAATGCAAAAACAGATTAGCCAGCAACGGACTTATTACCCCACCCTGCGGTGTACCTCTGCCTTCCTTTTGGATTAAGGTTCCGTCCGGCTGCTGTGCAGGACTTTCCAGCCAGCGCCTGATGTACATCTTTACCCATTTCTCCGGCACATGGCGTTCCACTGCTTTCATCAATAGCTCGTGGTCGACCTCATCAAAGTAACTCTTGATGTCCATGTCTATCACCCATGCATACTGCCGCACATTTTCCTGTACTGCCGTGACTGCCTGATGGGCGCTCTTCAATGGCCGGTAACCATACGAGTTCTCCTGAAACTGCGCTTCTAACCGGGGTTCTAAATAGTCCTTTACTACCTGCTGGGCAATCCGGTCGCTTACGGTGGGAATTCCCAATATCCGCTTCTTTCCGTTGGCTTTGGGTATCGATACCGATCGTACTGGTTTTGGAAAGTAACTGCCGGAACTTAACCGATTCCATAGTGCGTACAGGTTGCCGGATAAGTCTTTCTGAAATTCTTCCAGACTTTGCTTATCCACTCCTGCCGACCCCTGGTTTGATTTTACTTTCCGGTAGGCTGCTTTAACCTTTTCTTTCGTTACCGGTACTGTCTTTGATGTTGTCTCAAACATTTAATCATCCTCTCTCAAGTTGTAGAACATTCTTAACTGTATAATTGATGCCCTTCGCTCCCCTTTCATTACAAAAGTTTCGTCGCTACTACAGCATCATCCGTCATCCTTAACAGCATCGCTATTCGGCCTCGCGGGTAGTCCCCGCTTGTGCTTTTCACTTCGCATCTGTTTAGGATTTCCCGTGTTCTGTACAAAAGCCTGAATAAGAGTCATGCCACCTTTATGACGATTGCCTTATAGCCAGTATGCAAGTTGCCGCTATAACTTTTCACTAACACGCGAGAACATTAGCTTTTGACAATGTGTGTTTCTATCTCATCACTTCATCGGTGGTTCACTTTCGTTCATCTCTCTTGTTCGTACCTGATCCGTTTGACCCGGACCTTTTCCTCTTTCCGTTCAATACCGGAGTATTACTACCCAAGCACCGAGAGGCGGTTTACGGCCTCCGCTTGCACAGCGACCATGGTAGGCCTACTACCATCTTTTGTACAACATTTACTTACCTTTATACTTAGGCTCGTAATTCACGGCACACCTCGCGCCA
>Ga0302309_10000667_pt1 | contig 37995 bp, 35 predicted proteins | sample III_Palsa_N1_1_FD_200453 | JGI IMG/M metagenome (GOLD analysis project Ga0302309, IMG submission 200453) | Peat permafrost microbial communities from Stordalen Mire near Abisko, Sweden - III_Palsa_N1_1 | ecosystem: Environmental > Terrestrial > Soil > Palsa > Peat permafrost | place: Sweden...
TATAGGTGGCGGTAATACCCTGTTCCCTCGCAAAAATGATCTCTTCCATTCCCCTTCCGAAAATGAAGGGATCCCCGCCTTTCAGCCGGACGACACAACCTTTTTGGCTGGCCTTCTCCAGGATCAGTCGGTGGATTTCTTCCTGGGGGGTGTATTCCCCATAGGGTTGTTTACCCACATATATTTTTTCACTGCCTTCGGGCGCGTAAGCCAGCAGCTCCCTGTTGATCAGGTTGTCATACATCACAACGGCCGCTCTTTCCAATGCCTTGATGGCTTTAAGGGTAATTAACTCCGGATCGCCGGGCCCGGCCCCTACGACGATCAATTCGGGGGCAGGTTGAATGGGCTTCATATATTATAAATTAGTTAATGTAACACTTCCTTCCGGCAAATCGCTTCACCTATTCGCTAAAGGTAAGGTACAAAAGTATGACTAACTGCCCCCGGCCTCCCTGGTTAATTGCCCCAGTCGGGCAGGTTCCAGGATTTGGATGTCTTTACCGGAGATACTGATCAGGTCATCCCTCAGCAGTTCATTCATGATCCGGAAGATCGTTTCGTAGGTGGTGCCGGTAAAAGAAGCCAGGTCCTGTCTGCTCAGCGTGAAGTTGATGTTTCCTTCCTCCGTGTAGCCAAATTTATCCTGGAAAGCCAGGAGCGCGTGAGCGACCCTGCCTTTGACTTGCATATGCGCCAGGTTCCGCATTTTTCTTTCCGATTCCTGGAGCTCATCTGCAAAGAATTGCAGGAGCTGGTAAATAAAAGGATAATTCATTCGCAGGGAAGCCTGGAAAAAATCAAGGTCAATATAGCAGACGGTTACGGGCTCTGTGGCGGTGGCGGAAATAGGATAGTTGGGTTCTTTGCCGAGCCCACGGTGTCCCAGCACCTCACCCCGGGTGGCAAACCTGAGAATGAGTTCTTTATCCTGATCCCATCTTTTATGGACTTTAACGACGCCGGTATAGACAAAATACATTCCCGTTACCGGGTCCCCCTCCTTGAAAAGGGTTTCCCCTTTTCTAAAGTGGAAATTTTTCCGGTGGACGGCAATGGCGGGGTTCCATTCTTCCAGGCACATTTTACACAGAAAGCAACTGCGGAGGTCACATGTATTTTTGGGCTTCTTCATTCGGGAATGTTTCTAAAAGGGCATTAGGCGTCTCCAAATATATTAATTATATTATTATATAATAAAAATATGAAGAGTGGTTCATAAACGAGGTGAAGATCCCTGTATCTATGGCTTAAGCAAAGTCCAGTGATGGATTATAGAGGGTAATGTCTGCGCAGTCTTATATGTGTAATTAACTTAATTCGAATAAAATCGCCCTTGGAGCCGTAATGAATTTCGACTCGGCCGCACGGATACTATAACATGATCCGCATCAAATAAGGCTTCCCGTAATCTCCCCAGTCTTTCAGGCTTTCCTCCAGGGTGGACAGCATTTCCGCATAATTCATCTTTTTTCCCTTCTTGGGAGGCGTCAGATCTTTGGGCTCTCCCAGTGTCAGTTTGGTGGCATACCAACTCGTATGTAGTTTGGGAATGACCATGCCCAGGATCATCCCGGGTAATCCGCCAAAAGATTCCGGGCCTTCAGAAGGAGTGATCTCGTCCGTATAGAAGGCGACCACGAATACGCTGTCCAGGATCACGGTGGTGGCACGCCGGCATTCAAAGCCCGCAATCGTACGCGTGTCGTTCGTGATCCTCCACTTTACGGCACGCACGGAATCTACGAGGAGGAGGCTGGTGCCGAACATGGTTTTTTGGCTGATCTGCTGGTTAGAGGAGCGGTCGCAGTATACAATATTATTGGAGCCGGGCGCATCCCACATCCGGATATTATCCGGGTTTTCCCGGCCTGGCTGGAATAGAGAACGGGTGGGGGTGAATGACAGATCGAAATAGGTAGTTTTATTTTCAGGCATATTCTTCCGGATCTGGTCTGCGAAATCTCCTTCCCCCTTAAATTCATTTCTCAGGTTTTCCTTTCGCTCGAATTCAATAGTCCCTGAATGGATGAATTTGACCGGGCTGCTGCTGTCCTGGGCATTGGTGATGGCAGGAAGCAGGACAATGAAGAGTAAGTATGTGATTTGGATAGGACGCATATAATGATTTGTAAAGGATTAAAAGAAGCCTTGGGAGGGTTTGCCGTTCTTCGCAAAATTCCATTGCACAGAGAACATGAAGTATCGGTGGATCGCCGTATAGGTGCTTTGAGACACCAGGTTGCTGCCGATACTGCGGTTAAAGCCGAGATTCTGGTTGAAGATGTCATTGGCGCTCAGCTTCAGTGTCAGGGCGTCGTTTTTCATGAACATCTTCGCCAGGGAAGCGTTACAAATAACCGTGTTGGTATTGGTCGTGAACAAGGGCGTTTTTTGCCGGAAGTTCATATCTGCATTTACATTAAAAAGGAACTTCAGCGGCAGGTCCTTGGTGAAGTCCGGATTCAATTCATAGTTCCAATAGGTGGTATTGTTGGACGTCTGGATGGATGACCGGCTTGCATTGTAAGTGGCATTCGCTGATAAGCTTACATCGTACACCTTTTCTTTGGATTTATCCAGTCTGTATCCCAGGCCGTAACTGCCGCTTTTTGTATCATTTTCAATCCCGTTGACAAAGTTGATACTACTGCTTTCGTTGAGATCGGCATTGAATCCCATCCGGATATCCGGCTTCTTCCATTTGAAGTTATATCCTCCGTAGAAGCCCAGGTTCTGTGTATTCCGGACGTTCACGGTTTGAGAATAGCTCTTGCCTACGGCGTCTATGGAATCCCTGGAGCTGAACGCGTTATTGACGAGGGTATAGTTCGTAGAAAGATACATGCCTCTGTCAGAGAGTATATTGTATTTGTTGAAATTGGCCGATACGCGACTGGTAAAGGAGGGTTTAAGGTCCGGATTCCCCGTCACTATATTGAGCGGATTATTGTTGGAAGCGACGGGCTGCAATTGATCCAGGCTGGGCTGGGTAGTGCTCCCGTAATAATTGAGGTGCAGGTTACACGCCTGGGAGAACTTGTAGGAAAAGGATCCTTTGGGATACCAGTTGAGGAAACTCCTTTTTTGCAGGGAGTCCTGGTATACATTGTCCTGGTGGTAATTGGTGTATCCCAGGTCCGACCCCAGGGAATAGGTATATTTTTTAGTGGCTTTCTTGAAAAAAGCGCCTCCTGCATTGGTCAGGATATTCAGGTTGTAGAAATTGCTGAAGGCAGAATCCAGGACCTGGTATTTCCCCCCGTTATCCCGGTTGTAGGCATTTTTGTCGGAAGCCCCGCTGAGGAGGTCTAAGCCATAATCCAATACCAGGTAAGTATGCGCAGACAAAGGTTCCGTATAAGTGAGCTTGGAGACCAGGGTTAAGTTCCGGGAGTAACTGGTCTTGTATTGGTCGGTAGTATCCGCGCTGGAGAAGTTTCCGGCGGTATATCCCTTGATCAAGGAATACTGATAGCCCGTGGAATTGATTTCGGTATAGTTTTCCTGGGCGTTCAGGGAGAGGGTCCGGCCCTTTTTATGGAACTTTTTCTGCCAGAGCAGGGTGCTGTTAAAGGAATTGTTCTGCCCCGAAATATCGGTATTGTTTGTGGTCTGGTTGAGCAGCACGCTGTCCCCGTTCATAGTAGTGCTGGCGTCCTGGGTATACGTGTCCTTGTGGCGCATTTTCCCCTGTACGGTGATCTTTACTTCAGAACTGGAATCAACCTGCACATCATATTTGGCGTTGATCAGGTGCTGCATATCCGTCGTGTAGGTCTTGCTAACGTCATTGGTGTTGTTGATCGTCGAGTCCGGCAATTTCAGTTGGCTGATCGTGTGGTCGGTCACGTTCACCTTTACCTGGTTGTACGTATAGTCTCCATTCACGTTGAGCTTGTCGTCATCCCATTTATTGGAATAGTGGGCCCCGAAGTTCCAGGCGGTAGGCACGCCCTCTCCGTTGTAGGTGCCGCTCCAGTTGGTGAAATCATCGCTGGCTCCGGAGAAAAAACCGATGATATCTCCTCCGTCCGTCATTGTCGTCATTCCTGAGTTGGAATAATTATTTGCGTCCTGCCAGTTCAGACCGGATTTGCCGGTATTAGCGGCGACTCCGAAAAAGGCCAGTTTCCGTTTCTTCTCAAACAGATTGATAGCGGCCGTGTTTTCATAGTAACCGTCAGTCCCAACCCCTCCGTTTAATTTTCCAAAGTATCCGTTCTTTTTCTCGTTTTTCAATTTCAGGTTAATCGTCTTTACCTGCTGACCGTCATCAATGCCTGTAAAGGTGGCCTGGTCGCTTTTTTTATCAAATACCTGCACCTTGTCCACCGCACTGGCGGAAATATTCCGGGTAGCGACGGTCGGATCGTCACTAAAAAACTCTTCCCCATCCACGAGCACTTTTTGAACGGTCTGTCCCTGGGCGGTGATCTTTCCATTTTTATCGACCTGGATGCCAGGCATCTTTTTAAGCAGGTCCTCCGCCGTCGCATTGGGTCTGACGGCAAAGCTGTCTGCTGTGTACTCTACCGTATCCCCCTTTAGGCGAATGGGGTTGACCCCCTTGATAATGACTTCTTTTAAGATCTGGCTGCGCAGGGTGAGGAAAACATTGCCCATATCGTTGGGGCCTGCCACCAGGTGTACCGAATCCCGGTAAGAAGCAAAGGCAGGATGCGATATCCAGACCAGGTAGTCTCCTGGCAAGACTTTTGGAAACAGGAAGTGGCCCTTCGCGTCAGTACGGGTAAAGGCGGCCATGGTAGAATCCAGGGGCCTCATCAGGAGAATGACGGTATTGGAAGGGATGGATTGGTTGATCGTGTCTTTTATTTCACCTCTCAATTGAGCATCTTGCGAAGCCACCTGCGCCTGGACCCGGAACGCAAGCGAAATGAACACGACTAAAGTGAGTGCAAGGATTCTCATAAGCCAGGTTTGGGATTTGTTAATACGCTTTAACTAATAAATTAGTGATATAAAAAAAGGAAAACTTTTTGAAGGTGTGAAATCTATTCGGGGTACAATGGTTTAATTTTATGTTAAAGTGTAATATATGCCTGACCCAGCCGATGCACAAAAGGAAAGTTACGAACCCGTGAATTCGCGGTACGAAGAGCAGCATTTCGTGGATAGCGCGAGGCCGGTCTGGAATTATTCACTCTTTACGGATGAAGACGTCCGCAATTTTCAGAATGGAACGAATTACAGGCTATATCAGCATTTTGGCGCTCATGAACGGGAGGTGCTGGGGAAAAAGGGATTCTATTTTTCTGTTTGGGCGCCTAACGCCACCTATGTCTCGGTGATTGGTGATTACAACGGGTGGAATAACACCGTGCATCCTCTCTACGTGAGGGAAGACCGCTCAGGCATCTGGGAGGGATTCATTCCGGGCTTTCCGCAAGGCACGCCTTACAAGTACCACATTCACGGTTTCCAGGGTATTTTGCTGGACAAGGGAGATCCCTTTGCCTTTGCGTGCGAACTTCGTCCGGGTACCGCCTCCTTTGCCCGAACCCTGCAGTATCATTGGCAGGACGGTGGGTGGATGCACGGACGAATGGCGCATAACGCGCTGGACGCGCCGTGGAATGTATATGAAATGCACCTGGCCAGTTGGATGCGCCCCGACAAGCATAATGAAGAATGGTACAATACGTATGACCAGTTGAGGGAGCTGTTAGTGCCCTACGTAAAAGAGATGGGTTTTACGCACGTGGAATTCATGCCTGTGATGGAGCACCCTTTTGACGGTAGTTGGGGATACCAGGGGACAGGTTATTTCGCGCCTACCTCCCGTTTCGGCACGCCGGAACAGTTTATGGCCCTGATAGATGCCTTTCATGAAGCAGGCATAGGGGTCGTCCTGGACTGGGTGCCTTCTCACTTTCCTTATGACGCGCACGGGTTATTCCTCTTTGACGGTGCGCATACATACGAGTATGCCGACATGCGTAAAGGGTATCATCCCGATTGGAGCAGCTATGTCTTCAATTACCGCCGGGGCGAGATTAAATCCTTCCTGATCAGCAGTGCACACTTCTGGTTAAAGCACTATCATATTGACGGGATCCGCGTAGACGCCGTGTCATCCATGCTGAAGTTGAATTATTCACGTAAAGAGGGTGAATGGGAACCCAATGAATACGGTGGAGATGGGAATGTGGAGGCGATACATTTTATCAAGGATCTCAATGAAACCATATACAGGGATTTTCCGGATGTTCAAACGATCGCAGAAGAAGCGACCGATTGGCCGAAAGTGTCGAGGCCCACTTTTGAAGGGGGACTCGGCTTCGGGATGAAGTGGATGATGGGCTGGATGCATGATACGCTTGACTATTTCCAGTTGGACCCTTTGCAAAGGGCAGCCAGCCAGGATCACTTTGTTTTCAGCATGATGTATTTCAATGATGAGAACTTTATGTTGCCCCTGAGTCATGACGAAGTGGTGCATGGGAAAAGCCCCATGTTATATAAGATGCCGGGGGATGATTGGCAAAAAAGCGCCAACCTACGTTTGTTATACAGTTACATGTATACGCACCCGGGCGCCAAGTTGCTTTTTATGGGGAATGAGTTTGGCGCCACTACAGAGTGGAATTACAAATCGGAGCTGCCCTGGGAACTGCTAAGGTATGATGCACACCGCGGTATGAAGGAGTGCGTGAAGGCACTCAGCCATTTGTATAAAGGAGAACCGGCCCTTTATGAACAGCAATTCCTGCCGGGTGGATTCGAGTGGGTGGACCTCAACCACCGGGATGAGTCGGTCATCTCCTACCGGAGGAAGGGGCGTAGACCCGAGGATGATATATTGGTAATTCTTAATATGACGCCGGTTGTCCGGCATGATTGGAAGGTGACTACTTATGGAAAAGCCGTATGGAAGGAAATATATAATAGCGACCTGCGCACGTATTGGGGTACGGGGGACACCTTTAACCCGGATATACAAGTGCTGGAGGCCGCTTCCGGAGAGGGACAATACGACATTCTCGTCCAGTTACCGCCGCTGGGAGCCGTTTTCCTGAAGTAGAAAAAAAATGATATATTGACAACTGGAATTTTTCAATAATATGGGATTACTAAAAAAAGGAATGGGAAAGTGGTGTTTGGGAGCGGGGGTGATTTTGGTTATGGCTTGTCACGAGACTCACAAGGAGTTGCCCAAACGAAGAGAAATCGTTGAGCAGCCCAAGGAATTATCCGCAAGGACAACGGATAATATCCGTATTGCATTGACATACGCTGAAGACAATCATGGACTGATCAATGATACCCTTCAACTCAATCACCTGGATCTGTTGAAGGATTGGTATGAGAGCCGGGCCTTTGCCGCGGCCTGGGTGCATCCGCCCGCCTGGTCTCCCCTTGCTGACAGCCTGTATGATTTCATCCAACAGGGAATGTATTATGGGTTGTTGCCGGCAGATTATCATATCAAACAATTGTTCGCTATAAGGGATCGGCTCCACCGGAACACATTCGATGAAAAGGACGCGGTACTGTGGTCCCTGGGTGACCTTTTGCTCACAGATGCTTTTATCGGAGTAACCCATGACCTGGCTTTTGGGAGGATCCCCCGGGATAGCACCACACTGCGCAAGGATTCCCTGTTCACCAAGGAACAATACTGGGGCTTCTTGCAAAAAGTACTGGGGGGCCAGGAGCCCGTCAGTACCTTTTTTCAGGAAAAAGAGCCGGCGTTGAGGGGATACAGGGATTTAAAGGAGGCGCTTAGGCCCTTCTTGGATACGGCAAAGTTTCAGCACTTCACGCCCCTGGAATTTCCTACCCACGATTCGGTGCAATTTGTCCAGCAATTGCTGGCCCGCTTTAAAGAGGAAGCGCTGGTTCCCGACTCCGCCATAGTGGGGGATTCTTTGCAATGGGCGCAAACGGTCAAGGTGGTAGAGAAGGTCAAGGGGCTGAAGGCAGATGGCAAGCCTGGCCCGATGCTGGTGAAGACCTTGAATCAGACCGATGAATATCGCTTCAGGACGGCTGCCCTTAACATGGACCGGTATAAATTATTACCGGATTCATCGGAAATGCCGCATGAATACATATGGGTCGATCTTCCCGGTTATTACTTACAGGTATGGAAGGACGACACCCTTCAGTTCCAATCCAAAGTCATTGTAGGACATCCTGTCACCCGGACGCCTGTGTTGACTTCAAAGCTTTCCAACTTCATCACCTACCCGGTGTGGACGGTGCCTGAAAGCATTATTTACAAGGAGATGCTGCCCAAAATCAAACGGAACGTGTCCTATCTGGCGTCGCAGAACCTGGTAGTGGTCAATGACCGGGACAGTGTACTGGATCCGTCCAGGCTTCCCTGGCACCGGTATAGCAAGGATTATTTCCCCTACAGGATCAGACAATTGGAGGGGAATGACAATTCATTAGGGGTCATTAAATTCAACTTCCCGAACAAGTACAGCGTATACCTGCACGATACGAATGAAAGAGATCTATTCAGCAACAGTACCAGGGACTTGAGTCACGGCTGCGTCAGGGTCCAGGATTGGAAGAAACTGGCTAACTACCTGATCCGGCAGGACAGCGTGCGATATCCGGTAGATACCATCAAGGCCTGGATTGCCCGGTCTGCTAAACATACGGTGTACTTTAAGGACCATATTTCCCTTTTTCTCCGGTACTATACCTGCGATGGAAAAGAAGGCCGTTTGATTTTTTATGATGATATTTATGGAGATGATAAATATCTGCTGGACAAATATTTTAAGCGGCCCCTGCGCTAAGGTTATCCAAGACCTTTGAAAACCAAAATTCGTATATATGAAAGTGTTCCTGTTACTGACGCTATTCATTTTAGCTCCCGCCTGGGTGCTGGTATCGGTAGGACAGCAGGCGCCGCCGCAAAAAACGAAGGGTCAGTCGCCGAAGCATAGGACCAGAAGGATCGGAGAAGTGCATGAAGGAATTGCCAGTTATTATGCAGAGAAATTCAGGGGAAGGAAGACCCATACGGATGAGATTTATAGCCCGGAAAAGTTAACAGCCGCCTGCAATATCCTGCCTTTGAAAACCTGGATAAAGGTGACCAATCTTCGAAACAAGCGTACCATTACGCTTTGGATTAATGACCGTATGAACCCAAAGAACAAGCGACTCATTGACGTGAGCGCCAGGGCAGCGAAGGAATTGGGATTTTATGCCAGGGGCCTTACCAGGGTGAAAGTGGAAGTGGTGGAGCGCCCTGTTAAAAAACCATGACTCCTGGAGGCGTTTAACGGAGTACAACGCGATAAATGGCTTTATGCATAAAGTATTCTTTATTGGAGTTGTTTCTAGCTTACTGATTTATACCGGAGATATAAATGCGCAAAGCGTTTACCAGTATAAAAAAGATCCTGGTATTGGGATTTATTTTTCTTTATACGATTTTAACTCGGCCGCCACCTTACGCCAAAGCGGACTTTCACAAACCATTAAAAGCGGCAGTTTCACGAACATAGGAGATATGCAACCGGGGCTTTCCATCAGTTATCAAAGCGGCCTGACCAACCACCTGGACTATGCCGTTCGCTATACGGGCTCTTTTCAGGATTACCCGTTCCTCAATTCATCGGGATACGGGCAGCAATATCTCTTTTCTGCCCTGGACGCTTCCATTCAATACAAATTTTTCAGTGATCGCTATTGGGCGACACCCTTCCTTTCGGGTGGCATAGGTACGTTTGATTATAGGGGGAATTTCGGCGCCTATATGCCCCTTGGCCTCGGCGTTCAGGTGAACTTCTTTGACGAAGCTTTTTTATTCGTGCACCTCCAATACCAGGTCGGCGTTTCCGAGAACAGCGTGCCTACGTTCTTTTACAGCCTGGGAGTAGTGGGGAGTATCGGGAATCCAAAAAAGAAATAAAATACGGGGCGTGCCAAAGGCCGCCGGGCATAAAAAAACAGGCACCCAAAGGTGCCTGTCCGAATGAATTGAATTAATGCTTAGCCCTTGGCCACGCGGAAATCGACTTCTTTATCACCCCATAACAAGGATACCTTTCCATTGGCTGCGATGGTGAACGTCATTTTTTCCGTCCACTTGGGAGACTTGCCGGATGGGACCTGCACGCGTAATACGTCACTGGAAGCGCTGTAAGTATATGCGCCCCAGGTAGGTTTTCCATCGGGCGTTGTCAACGCGGAATTCAGGATAATGGTCCAGGTACCGGCCGAAGGGATAGTGAACAGGCAGTACTTGCCTGCGGCCAGGCTTTTGCCTTCCACAGTGACCGGTGCGCTGACTTCAAAAACAGTGGCTTCATTGGCCCCGGTACGCCAAACGCTGTCGTTGAAGGGGGCAATTTCTTTACCAATCGTGCGGCCCTTGACAGAGGGCTGGCTGTAATCGATGGAGACGGTTACGCCTCCGGCAATCGTTTGAGTAACCTTGTCGGGTGGGCTGGGGCGCTTGGATTTATCCTCCATTTGCTGGGCAGAGACAGACGCTGCCATTACAGTGCCGACAAGAGCGAACAAAAATACCTTTTTCATACAGTTTGATGTTTTTAGAAAACTTGTTTTAATATCATAGCTCGTTTATACAGATGATGCAGGGATTGCATCTATTGTGTTTATACATACATCGTTCGCATCAGGCATCCTTGCGTTTGAAAGGATTGATCTTTTGCCAAAACGTTTTTTTTTCAGAATGGTTGCTTTGGGCGCTGTCCTTTTTTGCCTTATTCTGACGCGTGGCCTCTTTTAAAACCTTCTGCTCGGCCGGGTCCAGTTTTGATTCCGGCGCAATATACTCATTCCCTGATTTGGAAGGAGCTACCTGGTTATAATCTGCAGCGTTTCCGTTGCTGTTATCTATACTTTCTCCATCCGGCTGGTTGCCGTATTTGTTCCCGTAATTCTGGTTGTCGAACTGGAGATCGTTCTTCAGTGACTCGGGAATGATGAAATGGGCATTGGGGTCTATCCCCAGGGTCTTATCGGCATACACCTTCTGATAAAAATAAGCCCAGATCGGGAGCGCCGTCGTGTTCCCTTCGCCGACCATTTTCAGGAAAGGATCGTCGCAACCCACCCAGGCGCCTGCCAGGATCTGGGGGGTATATCCCAGGAACCAGGTATCGGTATTGCCCCCTTTACCCGCAGCGCCGTTCGTGCCTGTTTTGCCGGCCATTTCGGCGTCCAGTCCCATACCCCGGATACGCTTCCCTGTGCCGTAGTCCACCACGGCTTCCATCATTTTGATCATGGTGTAGGCGGCTGCTTCACTGATCACCTGTTTACGTTCAGGGAGGCGGGCTTCCAGGATATTCCCGTTGCGGTCTTCAATGCGGGAAATATAGATGGGTTTTACGTTCACTCCGTAACCTGGGAACATTGTATAAGCCTGCATCATTTCTATCATGGAAATATCCCCGGCCCCGAGCGCGAGCGAAGGGTAGGGAGGCAGCTTACTGGTAATCCCGCAGCGCTGTGCAAAGGATACAATGGTGGCCGGGTGGAATTGGTTGATCAGGTATACGGCGGCCGGATCATAAGACCAGGCCAGACAGACTTCCATAGGGCCGCCCTTGCCTTCGATCATCTTTCCTCCCATGGAAATGGGGCCTTCGGGCAGCGGCGTTTCAGGCGTATACCCGTTTTCCACGGCGTATGTATAGAGGAGGGGCTTGAAGGTAGACCCCACCTGGCGCTTGGTATCGATATTGACGTGATCGTATTTGAATCGTTTAAACCCGGCGCCTCCCACCCAGGCCCGGACTTCTCCGGTGACGGGGTCCATGACCATGAAAGAACACTGGATAATTTCATGGTGGTATTTGATGGAATCAAGGGGCGTCATGACGGTATCTTTTTCCCGGGTGTCATTCCAGGCGAATACTTTCATGGGCACCTTTTGAGTAAAGGTTTTACGGATCTCCGGCTCTGTCATGCCTTCGTTTTCCAGGTTGCTCCACCGGTCGCTTTCCTTCATGGCGGTCTCCAGGATATTCTCGTGGCCTTTCCACACGTTTCCGCTTCGGATACCCGGCAATTGGAAATAATCCCGCTGAAGCGCACTCAATTGACGGGCCGCTGCTTCTTCTGCGGCCAGTTGCATGCGGGCGTTGATCGTTGTATAGATCTTGAGCCCGTCCCTGAGCAGGTCGTAGGGTTGCCCGTTGGCCTTTTTATGGGTCTTGCACCATTCCTTCAGTTCGTCTTCCAGCACGCTACGGAAATAGGGAGCGATGCCGTTGTTCTCGTCCATTTTCACATAATTGAGTGTAATGGGCGGTTTCTGTGCTTCAGCCGCTTCTTCGGGGGTAATAAAGCCTTGATCCTGCATCAATCCGATCACCGTATTGCGCCTGTGAAAAGCCGCAATCGGATTGCGCCTGGGGTTGTAGTGCGTGTTTCCTTTGAGCATGCCCACCAGGGTGGCGGATTCTCCGATATCCAATTCTGCAGGTTCCTTTTGGAAGAAGGTACGGGCGGCATTGCGGATACCATAAAGATTATCCCCGAAGGAGACGGTATTCAGGTAAAGGGCGATGATCTCGTTTTTGGTGAAATTCCTTTCCAGGCGCACCGCAATAATCCATTCCTTTGTCTTTTGCAGGATCCTTAACAGGAAATTCTTCGTATCCCAGTTCTGGGTGAACAGGTTTTTGGCCAGTTGCTGGCTGATGGTGCTGCCCCCTCCTTCCCTGGCCATATGCAATACCGCGCCGCCCAGGCGGAAAAAGTCTATCCCGGAATGATCATAGAATCGCTTGTCCTCCGTCGCAATCAGAGCGTGGATGACATTCGGTGAAATATCTTTGAACTCCACGTTGGTCCTGTCTTGAACGAAGTATTTACCCATAGGGGTTCCGTCTACTGCAATGACTTCACTGGCGAGGGAGGCGGACGGGTTTTCCAGTTCGGAAATAGAAGGCATGTGGCCAAAAGCTCCCAGGTTGGCTAGCAAAATGACCAGCACCAGGCAAGCAAGGCCGATAAAGAAAACGCGCCACAAAATGCGCACGGGTTGGGACATAGAGAAAGGTTTTTTATAATATCCAATGTCTGATATGCAAAAAGTATTCCGTCATTTCACCTTTGGCAAGTTCTTCAGGTACGATTCAATAAAAGTGGAATATTCCGTGAGATTCTTTTTTTGCCTGAGTACGGTCAGGTTATCAAGTGAAATGACAACGAACTGGTATTTGGAGGCCGCCAGCCAAGGGATGATATCCTTGGGTGAATTACGTTGGACTTCCATTTGATAAGCGATGGCATCAATGATATTTTTAAAGGGACCGATACGAATAACGTTCACGCCGGCTTGCAGTAACATCGTATCCAGGGGAATGTCTTCCTGGTAATGGACGTCCTGGTCATACCGGGAAAAGGCATTTTTGGCTTCCGTAGAGTAGACCGAAGCTACCTGGGTCATGACCAATAAAACCAGGTGCGGGGAGGAGGGGTCAAAATAATAGGAATCGCTGTGCAGCCCTTGAACCGGTTTGCTACTCACCAGCAAGCCGGGCCTGCCGGATAGTCCTCCCTGTCCAACTACCGGGACTCCCAGCATGGGATAGGCGTCGTTTTCCCTGGCCCTATGGAGATCCGGAGGGCCGGCAGCGATGGGCGCGGGCACAGGCGCCTTGACAGCCTGTGAAGTGGTATCTATGTTAAGCGAATCCTCCTTATCCCTTTCCACGTGCAGGTTGGTCAGGTACTGCTCAATCTGGGTACGCCTGCCTAATACATCCTTCAGGCGGGCGGCTTTAGGCGCTAAAGGGTCTTTGGGGAACTGGGCCACCAATTGACCGAGGATTTTTGTGGCGCTGCTGTCTTTTCGCTCGTGGGCATAATAGACCGCTTCGATGTACATCAGCTGCGGGGTCCAATAGCGCCCCCCATAGATGGAATCCGCTTGTTTTTTCAGGGCGACGGCCGAGTCGTAATTTCCGGAAATGAACTGATCGTATACCTGTTTGTATTGCTCTGTGGCGGCCCCGGCTACCGAATCTTTGGTGGCGTCTCCTTTGGCGGCGGCGCCGGAGAGGAGCTGGATGAATTTACCATCGGGATAGCGTTTTTGTAAAAGATCTTTATAATAATTGGCTTTTACTTCATCCCCTAGCTGATGCCATCCATAGTAAAGGTTGAACAAGGTGGCCTCCGTCTGAAAAGCCGGATACCGCGCGTATAATTCCTCCAACACCCGGACCGAGGCCCTGTAATCCCCGACTTCGTTTTTATACAGGTTACCCAATTGGAACAGGTGAGAGGAAATGGTGTCGTTGGAGGCTTGTAAGCTTTTCGGTGTCAAAGGCACATCTGCCAGCAGGGAGGCAAAGGTAAGTAGCTGGGGTTTTGCCACCTTCCCCGTGGCGTCCTTGGAGTCATCCGTAGGACGGCTGATCACTCCGCTGATGGACGTAACGGCACTTTGCCTCCTCCAGTTGTCCACATTCGGGCGGTTTCCAAACCGGGATTGAAAATCCTGCGCCCCCTGGGCCCTGGTCGAATTGTTATAAAAATACCATTCCCCGTTTCCCGCGTTGCTGCTGCCGAAAAGGTTGCCCCCATTCAGGGAATCCCTGGGTAATCCGTAAGCCGAGCCCATACTGTTATCGTCTTTTATTCCCTGGGCCCTAAGCATTTTGCGGAGCAGGTCCTTGATATAAGCCGTTCTTTCCGCCTCCGGCATGGCCGCAATGCGTTGCAGGCTGTCTTCCCGTTCCACTTTCAGGATGCTGTAAAGGACCTTGTCATATAACTTTTTGTCACTGGTCAATTCTTTAGACCGTTCAGCCAGGGAGGGGTCCCCCAATTGGAGGCTGTCGTAGGACGTCGCCACAATCTTGTAATCACTCCGGGCCCGGCCCAGGTCAGCCATTAACAGATAGGACTGGTTCTTGATATCCGCCCGGCCCATCGAACGGACACTCTGGTGCAGGAATCCAAACGCCGCCGTGGTATCAGGCTCCTGCAGGGCCAGGCGGGCGGCTGCCAGATACAGGATATCCCTGAAAGGAGCGAACCGGTCCTTTTTAGCCAGGCGGAGTAAAGCGGCTATGGTATTGGGAAGTTCTTCTTTTGAAGTCCCTTTGGTTAGCAACGCCCGGTATAGCCTGGCGTAAATGTCAATCCTTGGGTCCGTATTGTGGGCAATCGCCTTATCATACCAACCCACGGCCATCGTCGGCTGCTTGATTTTTTCAGATAATTGGGCCAGGAGATATTCCCATCGGGCCAGCTCCTGCCGGCTGCCGGCAGCCGGCAGCGCCTTTTGCAAATAGGCCACCGCGCTGTCCCACCCTTCCTGCTGGAAGAACCAATAGGCTTCCTGTTCATACAAGGCAGGCTGTAACCGGCTGGGAAAAAGGGGGTCTGTTTTCAGCAGACTGATGAGTCCGGCCGCCTGGGCATATTTTCCTTGTTCGGTATAACTCCTGACCTGAAAGATCAGTCCTTCATTCCGGCTGGGTTGGCGGTTGAATGCTTCGTGAAGAATGGAATGATTTTCCGGACTGACAATGCTGATCTGCCCGTCTTTGGATTGCTCCCGGGTGCCAATGGGGATATGATAGTCCCCCTTTTCCTTCACATAAAAATGATAGTTCAGGAATTCCAGGATCCGGTCACAGGAATCGAATTTCATTTCAAAGTAATAGGCCTGTCCGATCAGCAGGTAAAGGTTGTCTATCCAGCCATTGCGTAAGTCATGTAAAACAATCCCCGCCGTGCATTTATAGATAACCGAATCCAGTTGTAATTCGTTCTGGCTGGTTTGAAGGAGGGAGTAGTTGTAAAAGGAGATCAATGAAGTCAGGTCGTCCTGGTGGGATGCCCTGGCTTTATTCAGCACTTCAATCAGCTTTTGATTAGCATTGAAGTAGTAATTGTAATGCGTTACGGTACCCTGCACAAATCTGCGGAGGACGGTATTTTTAGTAGTGGTGCTCTTTTCAGAAGCCAACACTTTATTCTCAAATTGTGGCGGTTTTTTGAGATCCAATTCGTACCCGGCCTGCGCGTGGGCGAAATTGGGCTTCAAAAGCAAGGTAAGATACCCTATCCCCAAGACCAGCCGTAAGATCCTATGTTGAGACATGCGCCCTCAGTTAGGTGTATTTAACTGCAATCAACTGAAAATATTTTGAAGACGCGTGCTTTTTTTAGCGCGCAACTCAATTCTTCCTACTTTTAGCCCTTAAAACCAGTATTATGGCGATTTTTGATGGGAGTAAAACACTCAAGCGATTACAAAATCGGTACAGGTTGGTCATCATGAACGATGATACCTATGAGGAAGTCATTACCTTTAAATTGACCCGTTTGAGCGTTTATGTGGCATTGAGCACGATTTTTGTAGTTTTAATCGGCCTGACGGTAGCACTGGTATCATTTACCAATTTAAAGTATTACCTTCCAGGCTACGGGAACCCGACCCAGCGAAAAGAGTACATCCAGTTGAAATACCGGACAGACTCTTTGGAGAGGGAAGTGCAGATGAGAGATCAATACCTGGAGTCGATTAAGAAGGTGCTGGTGGGAGATGTGGCGGTGAAAAAAGATACCACGGTATTGAAAGTGCCCGCAGTGGAAAAGTCGGATGATTGAATGTAGCGAGCCCCTGGCTCGCCGATTCAAAGAGAGGCGGGGCCAAGCATTCCTAAACGCGATCATTATATGTTTACATCCAAATCCAAAGAAAACACTACGCCGGAATCTTCTCCGTCAAAAGTTGGTGCCAGCATTATCGCCGCTGGTACTGTCATCAAAGGCGACATTGAATGTTCCGGTGATATCCGGATCGACGGGACCCTTAAAGGGAACGTCCACGCCTCCAACAAAGTATTTATTGGCAACGAAGGACTGGTAGAGGGGGACATCCATTGTACCCATGCTGACATCATCGGTAGGGTCAACGGTAAGATCACCGTGAAAGACCTGCTGAACCTTCGCGGAAAAGCCCATGTCAAAGGAGACCTTCACACCGGTAAGTTACAGGTAGAGCCTTCCGCCTCCTTCAATGGCAATTGCCATATGTTGGGAGCAACCGTGGCTATTAGCAGCACTGTAGTTTCCGGATCCCATGGGGAAGTGGTCTCTGCCGATGAGCCTGAATATGCCGAAGCAGAATAACGAATCTTCTAAAAACACACCTACAAATTCAGGGAAATCAGGGTTGCAATACGCCGGACTGGCGATGCAATTATTGGTAGCGCTGGGACTAGGCGTTTTCGCGGGCCTTAAAGTGGACCATTGGCTCCACTTTAAGATACCTGTTGCCACGTGGGTGCTTCCGTTGCTCATCCTGTTGGGCATCCTGGTGCGGCTTGTCCGTGATACAGGAACCGGAAAATAATTGCATCTTGCAGGCATGAAGTTGTTTTTGCTGATCGGAACGACGGTTTTCCTGGTTTTAAATGGACTTTGTTTCCTGCTCAGGGCGCCTATGGCGGCTGTGAATACCCCCTTGACTGCCGTTCTGTACGGCAATGCCTGGTTATTTTTAGTGACTGCCCTGGCTTATTACTTTGAGCGCAAGGGGGTGCGTGAGGCTAATTCCCATGCCTTCTTCCGATGGATATATACCGGCATGCTGCTCAAAATGTTCCTGTGCATTGCAGCGGTACTGGCCTATGCCCTGGCGGACCGGGCAGCCATTACCAGGGGGGCGGTGCTCGCGTGGTTATTGTTCTATATCATTTATACGGGAGTGGAGATTTCCATGCTCCTCCGGGAGAGTAAACAAAGACGCTGATGGCTAAAGCAGAATCCCCTTTGGAGGCGCTTGCAGACTATCTTCCGCCTCGTACATATGAGCATATCATATCCTATCTCCACCGGTATAAAGTTCACCTGACCGTATCCAAAGAAAGGGCTTCCGTATTGGGGGACTACCGGAATGCTACCCGTGACCGGCATCACCGGATTAGCGTGAACGGCTCCCTAAACCGGTATGCCTTTTTAGTCACCCTGCTGCACGAATTGGCCCACCTGCTGACCTTCGAACAATATGGCCATTCCGTAGCCGCCCACGGAAAGGAATGGAAGACCTTATTCGGGGGATTATTGGCCCAATTTCTGCAACATCGTATCTTTCCCCCGGACATCCACCAGGCATTGGAGCGCACCCTTCATAATCCGGCCGCCAGCAGTTGTGCAGATGATGACCTGATGAGGGTACTCCGGAAATATGACCAAAAAGACGCCGCCCATTGCCTGGTGGAAGAAATCGCAGAAGGCGATTATTTCCTGGTGAAAGACGGGCGCCTTTTTAAGCGGGAGAAAGTTTTGCGAAAGCGGATAAGATGCATAGAAGTAAAGACGGATAAAGTGTATCTTTTTAGTCCCATTTACGAGGTACAAAGAGTTCCGCGGGAGTAAACCGGACTTTTACGTACTGAAAAACAACCCTGATGAACAAGGTAGTCATTGTCATATTGGTGTGGCTAAGCCTTTGTCACGCATCCTTTGGGCAGACGCAGAAAGGATACCTGATGGCCGGAGGCGACTTTGGAGGATTTACCTACAATTCCAGCGGAGCGGACAACAAAAGTTACAACTTCAATATCAGCCCTTCGATCGGTTATTATGTGGCTGACAGGCTGGCTGTAGGAGCCATCATAACGGTTGGCGTCACAGGAGTCGAAAGCGCCGACGGGCAGACCACTACGAATTCCAACTACGGGATCTCCCCCTTTATCCGGTATTACTTTACCAATGACCCCCGGGATAAATATTTTATCCAGGGCAAGTTTAACGGGGGAGGGATCAAGCAGACAGGGGTGGAGAATAATACGTATGCGGGCTACGGTGTAGGGCTGGGCTACAACCATTTTTTTGTAAAAATAATCGCATTGGAAATAGGGCTGGGGTATGACTTCCTGCACCCGGAGACTGGGCATGATGAAAACAACTTCGGAGTGAACCTGGGATTGCAGATCTTTCTGCCGACCAGGGGGGTAAAAGCGGCCGCCAGCCAGGATGGGCTATAATTCCTTCCACATCCAGATATCACACCCGAAATGACCGGTATTTCCCATGGGGCCATCAAGGTAGCTAAAACCAAAGTGTTCATATACCTTCACCGCCTGATTCAATTCCGGAAGCGTTTCCAGGTAAATACGCTTGTACCCGGCTTCTTTGGCGTGTTCCAGTGAGCGCCGGATGAGGTTACTGCCCAACCCAAGTCCCCTGGACTCCGGTCGCAGGTACATCTTGACCAGTTCGCAGGTGTCCTCTGGTAATCCTGCAGAAGGGAAGAGGCCTGCGCCCCCTTGCACCACTCCCTCTGCCAGGGCCACAAAGTAGACTGCGCCCGGTTCCTGGAATAATTCATATAAATGGTCGGTCGTAGGATCAAAATAAACGGTTCCGGGCTTGTTGGCGCCGAACTCTGCCAAGGCATTGCGAACAATCTTCGCCAGGGCGGCGTTGTCGTCGGGTTGTATGGTTCGAATCTGAATGGTGGGCATGGTGCAAAATTAAGGCCGTCTCCTTGTATGAGAGACGGCCGTATAAAAAGATAGTCCTTGTTGCGCCGTGGCGGATAGACCGCGCCAAAAGCAGGCCACGGGCCTGCCTACCGGTTGGCGTAACCCTATGCCACCGCCTTGTTCACCAGGTCGGCCGCTTCACTGAGTTCAATGGCTGATTGAACTTTTAAGCCGCTCTGGTCGATCAGCTTTTTGGCTTCTTCGGCGTTGGTGCCCTGCAAACGGACAATGATGGGGATCGTGATATTGCCCAGTTTCTGGTAGGCGTCAATGACTCCCTGGGCTACCCTGTCGCAACGAACGATGCCTCCGAAGATATTGATCAGGATGGCCTTTACTTTAGGGTCCTTCAGGATGATGCGAAAGCCAGCCTCCACGGTTTGTGCGTTGGCTGAACCGCCTACGTCCAGGAAGTTGGCGGGTTCTCCTCCGCTCAGCTTGATCATATCCATGGTCGCCATGGCCAGGCCTGCGCCATTGACCATACAGCCTACGTTTCCGTCCAGCTTGACAAAGTTCAGGTTGTATTTTCCTGCTTCTACTTCTGTAGGATCTTCTTCTGTGATATCGCGGAGGGAAGACAGATCCGGGTGACGCATCAGTGCGTTGTCATCCAGGTTCATCTTGCAGTCCACTGCAATGATCTTCTCATCGCTGGTCTTGAACAGGGGATTGATTTCAACCATGCTGCAATCCAGACCGGTGTAGGCAGTATAAAGGTTGGTGACAAACTTTACGCAGCTTTTAAAGGCTTCCCCGCTCAGTCCCAGGTTGAACGCAATCTTCCTGGCCTGAAAAGGAAGCAATCCGCCCGCAGGGTGTACCCATTCCTTAAATATCTTATCCGGGGTGTTATGGGCTACTTCTTCGATATCCATCCCACCTTCCGTGCTATACATAACGACGTTTTGTTTCCTGCCCCGGTCCAGAAGGATAGAGAGGTAAAATTCCTTGATGGGGTTGGGGCCTTCATAGTATACGTCCTGGGCAACGAATACCTTGTTGACCAGCTTTCCTGCGGGTCCCGTCTGGATGGTTACCAGGGTTCCTCCCAATATATTCTGCGCAATGTTCTTAATGTCTTCCCCATTTTTCCCGACGGCTACGCCCCTTTGTTCGCTGCCTATGATCTTACCCTTTCCCCGCCCTCCGGCATGGATCTGGGCTTTCACTACTGCGAAATTGCTGCTATACACGGTCTTGATCTGCCTGTAAGCTTCTTCGGCTTCCTGCGGCGTAGAGCATGCAATTCCTTCCTGTACGGGGACGTTATATTTTTTAAGTAACTCTTTCGCCTGGTATTCGTGTAGGTTCATACGAATAAATTTTGGCGAAGATAGGAAAATCCATACATCCATTATCTTTGCCGCTATTTCAAATAATCCCCGACTATGTCCTTACTCATGCAACAATTGGAGGAAGCTGCGGCTTTTATCAGGCAGCGCTGCCACGACCTTCCTGAAATCGGTATCGTATTGGGCAGCGGCCTGGGAAACCTAACCAGCGAATTGGAAGGGGAAACATCCATACCCTATAGTGACATCCCGCATTTCCCTGTGTCTACGGTGGAAGGCCACAGCGGAAAACTGATTTTTGGCAGGTTAGGGCCGAAGACGGTGGTGGTGCTGTCGGGACGCTTTCATTTTTATGAAGGATATACTCCCCAGCAAGTCGTTTTTCCTATACGGGTAATGCACATGCTGGGTGTTCATACTTTATTGCTCTCCAATGCGGCCGGAGGAATGAATAAGGATTTTCGCGTGGGAGACCTGATGATCATCCGGGACCATATCAGCATGTTTATCGTAAATCCACTCCTTGGACCCAATGAAGACGCCCTGGGTACCCGTTTTCCGGATATGAGCGAGCCTTATCAAAAGGAGCTGATCTCCATGGCCAGGGAAGTAGCGAAAGCCGCCGGGATTCCCCTGCAGGAAGGAGTTTATTGCGGAGTGACCGGCCCGACGTTTGAAACCCGCGCCGAATACCGCCTCCTGCATATCGCTGGAGGAGATGCGGTGGGCATGAGTACCGTGCAGGAAGTCATTGCCGCCAGGCACATGGGGATGAATGTATTTGCCCTGAGTGTCATCACAGACCTGGGAATCCGGGAAGAGGAGAACATTATTACCCACCAGGAAGTGCTGGAAGCGGCAAGTGCGGCCGAGCCCAAACTAACGGCCATCTTCAGCGGGCTGGTGCGGGCGCTGTAAGCGGGGGACATCACCACCATGGGACCCGTCACGCACGATGGTTTTCACATTATTTTACCATGCCGTGGAGGAAATCGGGTTATCTAACACGAAAATCGGGCTATTTTTACCAAAAGAGCAGTACCAGGAAAATTATGCGCTTGAGTTCTCAAATGATCATTCGGATGTTGGTGTTGTTCAGCTCTTTGCTGGGAGGCGCGGCAGGTATTAGGGCTCAAACAAATCCTTTCAACAGCGTTCCCGGTATGCAGGGGCTCCAGGGTGGCCAGGGCGGAGGACAAAAAAAGTCTTCAAAAGACAGCCTGCACCACCGGACGGGCCTGGAAGACACCCTGACCCTGACCTTCCGGTATATGGATTCCACCCATGTCTACCGCCTGGACACCTCCGTTAGTAATTTTGACAAGTTCTACCCTCTGCCGGCCAACTATTATTCCTTAAGCAATACCGGTAATGCGGCTAAGCCCATTGTTTTTATGCCTAACCTTCAGCCGGGGTGGGATGCGGGTTTTCACGCCTATGATGTATACCGCTTCACCTGGGATAATACCCGCTTCTTCACCACCACCCGACCGTATACGGAAATGGAATATTTACTCGGGAGCGCCAACGAGCAGGACATCAATATAACGCATACCCAAAACATCAATCAGAACTGGAACTTTGCCCTTCAATACCGGTTGACCGGCGGCCCGGGCTCATTTAAAAGCCAGCAGGCCAACATTAACAATTACCGGCTATATACCTGGTACGAGTCTCCCCGAAAACGTTATCACCTGTACGCAGGCTTTATATTTAATAATATCAAGAGCGCAGAGAACGGGGGCTTCGTATCTGACACGGGGCTCACCAGCACGGTATATCCCCAGCGTTTCCAGATACCGACTAATTTGGGAGGCAATACGGACTACCAAAGCAATATCTTCAATACCGCCCTCAGTACAGGCACCCATTATACCGAGTTTCAGCTCATGGTCCGCCAGCAATACGACCTGGGTCAACAGGATTCGGTGGTAGTGAATGATTCTACCACTTATTATCTTTTCTATACCCGTATCCGGGCGCAGCATACCCTGCAGATCAACAGTTACAGCTATTCTTTTATAGACCTGAGCCCGGACTCTTCCACCCATTTCTATCAGAAGGACTATAATTTCCTGAGCACACCCCTTCCGGGCTTTTTGCTGGAGGACAAGTGGACCCAGTTTGTGAATGATTTTTCTTTGTTCCAATACCCGGTCGAGAAAAACCAGAGTCAGTACCTGACGGAAGGGATCAGTTTGGAAGATCTCAAGGGATCGTTTGCCTCAAAAGTCAAGGATTTTTATAATCTGTATGCGCATGGAGAGTACCGGAACCAGACAAGGAATAAAAAATGGGATATTGAGTTGAATGGGAAATTATACCTGGAAGGCTATAATATAGGGGATTATTCGGCGTACGCCAGTTTGGGAAGGTCTTTGGGTAAAAGAGTGGGGTACCTGGAACTGGGGTTTCAGAATGTCAACCGGACGCCCAACTTCGTGTACCAATCCATCAGCAGCTTTTATTTTTCGACGCCGGTTGATCTGGCCAAGGAAAACACCACTCAGTTATTCGGCTATATCTGGCAGCCCCTGTTGAAATTGAAGATAGGGGGGCACTATTATCTGATGAGCAATTATACCTATGAGAAAAACTATTACCAGCCGGTGCAGACTTCCGGTTTGTTCAACGTGTTGCAAGTATCGGCGGAGAAGGAATTTCACCTGAGCAACCGCTGGACATGGTATGGGGATTTTGATTTCCAGCAAACCACGAATGGGTCGCCCGTGCACGTTCCCTTATTCTGGACCCGGGACCGCCTGGTATACCAGGGCCGGTTCTATCGCAAATTGAACCTGGCCATGGGACTGGATATGAGGTACGCTTCTCCGTATAAACAGGATATGTATTCGCCCCTGTTGGGACAGTTCTTCCCCCAGGATCAGATCACCTATAGTAACCGGCCGGATATCACGGCGTTTGTCCATTTCAGGATAAAGACCTTTTATCTGATCTTCAGAGCAGAGAACCTGAATACGCTCTCTCTGAGTCCTTTCGGTTTCAAAGCCAACAATCAACCCTATGTCGGGTATGCCGATCCGGGATTAATCATTCACTTTGGCGTTTCCTGGGGATTTATCAATTGATCGCGCGCCAGCGCCGGCCACGGCTCCAGGCCGGTCCCCCTACTTCAGCAATTCTTCAGAATTTAGCCCTACTTTGTCCGCATGAAGTTACTGATCGTAGAAGATGAGCCGGAATTGCAGGAAAGCATGAAGGAGTATCTGTCCCTGGAGGATTACACCTGCGAGTTGGCTGCCAGCTATGACGAGGCGTTGGAGAAGATGGAGCTTTACGAGTATGATTGCATCCTACTGGACATCATGCTCCCGGGCGGCGACGGCCTGTCACTGCTCAGGGAATTGAAACATAACCGTAAGGCAGACGGGGTGCTCATTATATCTGCCAAAAACCTGCTGGAGGACAAGATCACAGGGCTTCAGATGGGGGCGGATGACTATTTATCCAAGCCCTTTCACCTGCCTGAGCTGAGCGCCCGGATTGCAGCGATCATCCGGCGTAAACAATTTGGGGGGCATCATCTGCTGGCGTATCATGAAATTAATATTGATACCCAGGCCAGGAATGTAAGGGTCAATGGACATGCGTTGGTCCTTACGAAAAAAGAATATGCATTGCTGCTCTACCTTGTATCCAACCGCAACAAAGTGATTTCTAAAAGCGCCTTGGCGGAACATTTATGGGGTGATGATATGGACCTGGCGGATAATTACGATTTCATCTATACGCACGTAAAAAACCTGCGGAAGAAACTGGTGGATGCAGGGGCCACGGATTACCTTCATTCGGTGTATGGGGTAGGATATAAATGGACCGATAAAATTATATAAGCCAATAGCCAAATGAAACTGGCAAGTACCTATCAGCGTTTTTATTTTGCCTTGCTGTGCCTGTTATTGGTGGTAGCATGTGTAGCCTATTATTTGAGTATCCGGTATGTGCTGGTCCGCCAGGTAGACAATGACCTGAAGATAGAGCAACAGGAGCTCCTTGATTTTGTACAGTTGCACGATTCTTTACCCGCTCCTTCACATTACCGGGACCAGCAACTCTCCTGGAGGCCAGCATCGGAATTAGTGGAACAGCGGAGGTTTGAAAATACCCATGGATGGCATTCCCACGAACGGCATCGGGGCCCTGAGAGAGCACTCCTGTTTTCTATTCGGGTAAGGGGCAAGGATTACCTGATCACCATTTCGAAATCATTGGAGGAAACAGATGACCTTTTATGGCTCATCCTTTGGGTGACAGCCGGGTCATTCGCCATATTGCTTGCGGGACTCTATATCGGGAACCGTTTTATATTGCACAGGATCTGGCAGCCTTTCTACCAGACCCTGGATTACCTGGGAAAATTCAGTCTGTCAAATCCGGACAGGGAGAGGCCCGGTGTTTCATCCATTGATGAATTCGCACTCCTTAGCCGCTCAGTGGAGGACATGACGGCGAAAATGCAAAGGGACTACCTGGCCCTGCAACAATTTACAGATCATGCAGCGCATGAGATGCAAACGCCCCTGGCCGTTATCAAAACCAAGCTGGACCTTATGATGCAGCACCCGGGGATAGACAAGCACCAATTGGAACAGATACAGCAATTGCATCAGTCTGTCAATCGGCTCAACCGGCTCAATCAATCGTTATTGCTGCTGGCCAGGATCGAGAACAGGCAATACCTGGAAAAAGAACCGGTGGCGCTCAGGGGATTAATTGAAGAGAAATTGGACCTTTGGCAGGAATGGATAAGGGAACACCACCTGACGCTGAACCTGCAATTGGAGGACATCACGGTTCCCCTGCATCCGTTTTTGGCGGAAAGCCTGGTCAATAACCTGCTCAGCAATGCCGTCAGGCATAATGTTCCCGGGGGCGAAATCCATATTGCCTTGTCCTCCGGAACGCTAAAAGTCCGCAATACCGGACATGTCGGCTCTTTGGATAGTGAACGATTGTTTTTGCGCTTTCAAAAGCAGAGCCCTTCCGAAGGGGTTGGATTGGGACTGGCCATTGTAAAGGAAATTGCCGAATTGTCCGGTATGGACATCCGGTACGAATATTCCCCGCCCATGCATATATTCACTGTATTGTTTTAGCGGGCTTCCATTGGAGGCATTAGCTGGCCCGATCAGCAGGTTCAAAGAAACAGGCGCTGCCACCTACCCAGTTTTTGTCTTTATTGAAACGCGTGCCGATCATTTTTCCTTTGCTCAGACGAGCCAGGTTGTTGGCGGGTACTGCAGGCAATTCTTTGTCTTTCCAGAAATACATAAGCCTGATCTCACACTTGGCGGGACCATCCGGTGTGACGATGCAATCGGCATAGGGAACTTTGCGTTGCAATATCCAGTTTTGAGGATCAGGAATGGCATCCAGGTCTTGGGCCGTTACGTCAATCAGTACGCCTTGCCCGGCAAAAGAGTACAAAGGTTTCAGTACGTATTGATCCAGGTCTTCCGGTATTTGCTTGAGTTCATGTAAATAATAGGCTGCCGGGATATGGGGATGATGCATTAAAGGCAGCAGATACTTGCTGATGCGGTAGAACCAGTTCGGATGGGATATCCATTCCACATCCCAATCGGCCGTCATATCGATCACAGGACCCAGGGTATCCAATTGGGCCCGGAGGTCGTCATAGATGACCCTGTTATAGATACGCCTGATCCTCGTCTTCCTGCCGTCCCTGAGGTAATATAATGCCTTTTCTTCCGCTATCAGTTCGGTGATACACACAGGTCGTATTCCCAGGTAATCTTCCGTACAATAAAAGTCGATCCTTGTCTTTTGTTCGTGGGGTCGTACCTCCAGCAGGATCACTTGCTCTACGGGAACGCTTCCCACAATGATTTCTCTGAGCAGGTCCAGGTATCCATCCAGTGAATACCCGCCTAGCAGGTAGGAGAAGGAATCGGGTACCGGGAAATTTTTCTTGTAGCATTCGGAAAGTAATACCTGGAAGGCAAACAGGGTAGGGAACGCCTGTAATTCTATCAGTTGGGGCTCCATCTCTCCCCGGCTGTTCAGGCAAACCCCAAAATCGAAGGAGACAAAATGAGGGTGGCTGTTTTCCCCCGCTGTCCATTCAGATGCAGGGATAGAAGCGGCTGTGCGTTCTTTAAAGGCAGGATCCCTGATCAGATCCAGGATATAGGCGCACGTATCCTCCATTTGCCGGAGGAAGGTGGCCGGTACGAACACAGGGGTCTCTGCTACCCGGAAATCCACCGCCCCGGGGTGTGGGTTGTCCAGGTCTTTCAGGAAGTTCCTGTATTTCTCCTCAGAGAAGCCTTCGTTGTATATTTTCCTTACGGGAGGGATCATTTGCCGGGGCCTTGTTGTCCGCCCCCTTGTGGCTTCGGCGCTTGCTGTCCGGGCTGTCCGGGTCCGGGCCCTGGGTGTTCAGATTCTGCGGGGTATTTCGCTTCCGGATGGGGATCCCCCCGGTGACAGGTAATGCAGGAAACGGCTTCCGTCTGATTAGTCGAATCTTCATTGAAGCGCATATACTTCTGATTGATATCGTTGGTCATCACCATCATTTTGCGGGCCACTTCCTTTTCCGGTTTGTCATCACTGGAGAAGTCCAGGTGTCCCGGATTGGTCGTAGACTGCGCGTGGCAATAACCGCATTTTACACCCAGCGCCATTTTAAAATGATCCATGATCATGTCAAGGCTATCCCTGGAGATATCCTGGGGCAGTACCTTGAAATTGTGGTGGTGCTGCTGCTTTGGGGGATGGGAAGAAAAAGCGGATATGCAGGCGGCCACTATGACAATCACCAATACGGTTAACAGGCTTTTCTTTTTCAAAAATGTTGGCATGGTTCTCAGCGTTGATTTCATTAGAATGTGAAGTTAATGATTCGGCGTTTAATTTAGACGGAGGCCCATTTAAAAAAATCAGGGAGGAGATGCCGGTAGGTCCACATGATCTTGTCGGGGTCGCTGAGTTGTTCTGTCATGCTTTGCCATTTGGCTTCTCCGTGTTCTGCGATCACTGCCTGTTTTTTATCTTCCATCTGAAGATATTGGTGCATTCCGATGGCATCCGCCTCGGGGTGGAACTGCGTGCCGATCCAATAAGGAGTGAACCGGATGCCCATGATGGCGCGTTCGTATGGGACGTGGGGCCTTTCTTTTTCTATACAAAGTAAGGAGGCTCCCCGTTGCATGAAGACTTGCAGGTTGGGCCGGACCACCTGAAAATCCCGGCTGTCAACGGCATAGAAAGGGTCGGCCAGGTGGGTGAACACGGGTTCGTTTTTTCCATCTGCCAGCAGATGAACGGGAAATACACCAAAGGCGGTGGACTTCCGGGGACAAACATCGGCTAGCTGATAATGGCGGCAGATGAGCTGGAAGGAGTGGCAAATAAAAAAAATGAATTTCTTCTTTTTCCTGGCCGGGTCATTGTTCCAGGCCTCCATCTCGCCGAGCCACTTGAAATAGGCGGCCTCCCATACGCTGCCTTTGCTTTCCAACGGAGAGCCGGGGCCGCCGCTGGAGATATAAAAGTCGAAGCTGGTGTCAGGTACTTCTTTGCGGAGCCTTACTTCAAATTCCCTCAATTCAATGGCCCTTCCCTGTTCTTTGGCAAATGCACCCAGCAGATCGCGCAGGCAGCGCATGCCCTGGTTGGGCCTGCCTTCATACATGTCGAGTATAGCGATGCGTAGGGGATCCATCATAAATATATAGTTGCAAACTTAGGAAAATTCGGCTTGGGACCGGACGAGCCGGACAATAGATTCTGCACAGCCCCATGAAAGTGTGAAGCCGGCGCCGCCATGGCCGTAGTTGTGCAGGAGGCCGGGTAATAAAGGGTCTGCTTCTAGCCTGACGGTGGGCCGGCTGGGCCTTAAACCCGCGTAGGTGCGTGTGACATGGGAGATGTCAAGACCGGGAAATAACTTTGGCGCCCCCTGCAGGATCGTTTCGATCACGGATGCATCAGGATGTTCTTCTTCTTCGCCCGGTTCGTAAGACCCTCCGATGATACAGCCGTCTTTTCGGGGGACCAGGTAAATGGGGACGCTGGCATCCACCCTGATGTTTTTCACTGCCGGATTGTGGATAACGGCTATCTGCCCCCTGACGGGCACCAGGCTGTTATCCTGCATAAGGGTGCGGCTGCCCAGGCCCGTGCAATTAATCACCAACCACTCCGGAGCAAGGCATTCCCCGATATCCGTTACCAATGAACCCGGTATCACCTTTCCTCCCGAACGCCTGAACCGTTCCAAGAGATAGGGGAGGTATATCTGCGTTTCCATCAAAGGGACTTTGGTGTGCCAGCCCGCTTTGTATCCGGTGGGCAACTGCTGGGGGGGAATGGACACATATTGTGCGCCCGGGATGGCCTTTAACCACCATGCATCGGTATGATCCTGGTCGTCCGGCAAATATTTGCTCAGATCGATCATAGACACGCCGGTTTCCGGTACGTGACTGAGTTCCTCCAGGGTTAAATAGGTGCTTCGGACCCACTCAAAGGTTTGGTCGTCCTCGCTGGTCCGGTAGGGAGACCAGAAGGCTGCCGCTTTGTCCGAAGTCGTATCGGGAGACATTTTCCATGTTTTCACCGTCACGTTATATCCCAGCTCACTGAGGAGTACGGCGGTGGTCAGGCCTGTGACGCCACAACCGATAATGAGTATATCTGGTTGATTCATAATTGTTGCAGATACTGAATGAGTGAAGGGAGTGTTGCCAGGCTGGGGTTTACGCTCACGGCAACGGCCCCGTTCTCCAGGGTGAGCGTTTGCGTGCCCAGGTAAAAACTGTTGCCTGTAAACGTCAATGTGATGATGTTGGCGGTAGCTCCCACTGGCAGGTTGGAGCCTATGAATGTCCGGGTGGAATAATCCCCGGTAAGCATGACCACCGCTGGCAGATCCTTCAGCAAGCAGAATACGGCGCTGTTGGCATTGCTAAACTGGTTTGGAAGGACTACGACCAATTTACTCCCGTTATTAAGACTGTCGGATGATTCCATTCCGCTCATCAGCCAGCCGGTCTGCTGCGTGCCGAATGTTTGAGCGTATTGGACGAAACCGTCCACGTTCGTCTTGCCCCGGGAGCCATAAACACCCGGGATGGTTCCTGACCATTGGAGCGTATTGTCCGTATAACTGCCGGAAAACAGACTGTCGGTTTGGGATGGATTACTTACCGGGAAAGTGACCAGTACCTGGCTGGTAGGTTTCAGCGTTTCGCTACCGGAACTGACATTGAAATAGACGACTGCGCTCGTTTGAATCGGCTTTCCCTGGTACGAGGTGGAAACAAAATTCCGGATCCAGTCACCCGGTTTTTGCAGGAGGAGGTCCTGCAATAGAGCGGTTCCCTGGAAGGCTACTCCTGTCTCGGTCTCCCAGCCTCCGGCGGGAAAGACGTATTGAATACCCGATAAGGTCGCCGTGTCGCCCAAGAGAAGGTTTACAGAATCAGACACCGGGTTGATGTGCAACGTATCTGATAAATGGGCAATAGCGTTTGCCGGAAGGATTTGCTGAACCCAGGCGGTATCGCTGAGGGGGGAAGCAATAAACTGGCTTGAATCCTTTGTGCATCCAGTCAATATCATCAAAAGGCAGGTACACAACCCTGTCAAAAATGGCTTCATCTTCCTAATGTCATGTGTCAATCTTATTTACCTAATTGATAACGAATGCCAAACATTAAACCTGTGGTAACAAACTTTTCCTTGTATATGGAGGTCTCTTTATTCACCGGAGACAGATCGTATCTTAAGTAGGGTTCCAGGGTAGCCTGAATATGGGAGGTCAACTGATCATAGATCGCAATACTCCCGTAAAGACTGGTCCCGATAGTACTTTTCCAGGCCGCCACCCCCTTGCGCGTAGAAGAATGAAGGGCAATGGGGACATAATTGGTATCAAGGATGTCGCCGTTATACCACGAAGTGATGTTAAACAAGGCGCCGGCACTCGTATTGACTTGCACAGGGCCCCTCCGCAGCAAGGTCCGGCTGACGATTACCGGGATGTCCAACCTTCGGTAGGCATTCAGGGATTGCTTCAGGGATTGTCCTTTATAGGTGAGACTGGTCGTATCCTTCAGGAGCACCGTATCTCCAATCGATTGGACAACCCTGCGGACGCTGACTTCTGCAACAGTTTTGGTATCGTTGAAATTGGCATACGTCAACCGCTCGTTGATCTGGGAATAATGAAGACCGGATTGCAACCTCCAGTTATCCCCGATCAGCGGCATGTCCACCCGCATCCCAATGCTTAAGCTGGGATAGCTGCTCTCTGTGGCTTTCGCTTTTTGTACGTATGCGATATAGGCTTTATTCGATGCGGTGATGTAGTGGGTTACGTGATCAGGACCGGCATAGAATTCCAGGTAGGTATGTCGCTTATATATCAGATGAAGCGGTGTGAGACCTACGGTGGCGGAGCCCTGCATAAGCTGCTCCATCGCTGATCCCCTGGAGAACAGGGAAAGATCTCCCGTATTGGAAATAAGATGCAAAGGCCTGGCCTGCTCGTCGGGCGGGGTATTCAACGCTTCCCGGTCTGCCTGTGCCGGAGCAGTCGTTTGGAAGGAGTTGGCCTGGACCGTTTGAGGGTCGGCCATCGGGGCGTCCGCCATTGGCGCGTCCACCTTCGTACCACCGATCTCGCCCGTAGTCATCACGCCGGACGCCGCAGCGTCAATCGTTCGTGAGCCGGCAGTCCGCAAGCCGGTAGTTCGCGAACCGGTAGTTCGCGAACCGGCCACGCCGGAATGCTCCATTCCGTCCGCAGCCGCGAATTTACGTCGTCCGTCTGCGTCCGCCGTTGACAAGGTGGCGCCCCTGGTAGCTGATGAAGCGAGGGCGTATACATGGCCGTGGGCTACAGGATGAAAAGCCCAATATCCGATGCCGCTTGTGATGCCGAGTAAAAGCGTCACGAAGAGGAGGTATTTATTTCTTTCCGCGATGCCATATCTCCGGCTGCCTTTACGGATGAATTCCCATAAATGCTCCGGGGTGCGTACCTCTGCTTGCTGGAGTTTGTCACGCACCCATGCATCGAAAAAGGGGTCGTTCTCACTCATACGGCGATCGTTGTTTTATGTAAAGACGTTATCGCCATCTGCAACATGCGTCTTGCTTTTACTAATTGTGAACGGGAAGTGCTATCCTTGATTCCCAGCATCGTCGCAATCTCTTCATGACTATATCCCTCTATGATATGCAGATTGAACACAATCCTGTATCCTTCCGGTAATTGTCTGATCAGGTGCAGCAGATCGTTTTCTCCCAAATGGCTGTACACATAGGGATCTATGCTGGGGCCATTTTGCATATCGGGGTGCAGTTCGTCAAAACGGATCCGCTTCTTCTGGCAATGCTTCAGGGCTGTATTGACCATTACCCTCCGCACCCAGCCTTCAAAAGAGCCTTCATGTTTGAACTGGCTGATGTACCTGAATACTTTAATGAAACCGTTCTGGAGGATGTCCTCCGCTTCCATATGATCCGTCGCATACCGCAGACATACCACGAGCATTTTGCCCGCGTATCGTTCGAATAACAAACGTTGGCAACTTGCATCCCCTTCGATGCAACCCTGGATGATCTGAAATTCGGTCAAATTAAATGGGCGCAAATTAAACTCATGAAAAAGATGCTTCACCTCTCTTTCCCGCTGCTTCTCCTTTAAAAGTACAAAAAAAAGGTATGCGTCACGAGATTCCTTTGAGGAAGGCGGACCTGATATAGTCCACCACAGATGTCAGGTTCCCGGTGCTGTCAAAAACGGCCAGTTGCCGGTCGGCGCCTGTGCCTTTTTCAAGCATTTGCTGGACATAGTTAATGGCGTGCCGGCAGCCCAAGTGATCTACCACATCATCTACAAAATCAAGTAGTTCATAGATGAGTATCCGGGTGTTCACTTCCGCTTCCTTGCCAAAATCAATGAGGTTCCCGTCAATCCCGTATCGGCTGGCTCTCCATTTGTTTTCGTTGACCAGGGCCCTGGAATAAATGATGAAGTTCAGGTTTTGGGTGCGCAGCTTATATAATTTGGCGCAGATGGCCTGGATAAGGGCTGTGAGGGCAATCGTTTCATCGACCGTCATAGGCACATCACAGATCCTGAATTCCACGGTGTTGAAATAGGGATGGACGCGGAGGTCCCACCAGATCTTCCGGGCATTGTCGATGCAATTGGTTTTGACCAGTAACTTTACATAGTTATCGTAGGCTTCTATGCTGTCAAAGTATTCGGGTATTCCCGTACGGGGAAATTTATCGAATACTTTGGTCCGGAAAGATTTGTATCCCGTTTGACGACCTTCCCAGAAGGGAGAATTGGTGCTCAGTGCGTAAATATGGGGAAGGAAGTAGCTGGCGGAATTGGCAATGTGCAAGGCCATTTCCCGGCTTTCCATACCGACGTGCACGTGCAGCCCGAAAATCAAGTTACTTCGGGCCGCTTCCTGCATCTGGTTGACAATCTCGCTATACCTCGGATGATCGGTGATGAGTTGCGTCGCCCAATGGCTGAAGGGGTGCGTTCCGCTGGCGCCTACGGCAAATCCCAGTTCCCCCGCGATCTGATGAATCGTCTTGCGGAGCGCGCTGACATCTTTGTAGGCTTCGTCCACATTGGCGCAAATGGACGTACCTACTTCCACTACGGCCTGGTGCATTTCCGCTTTTACCTTATCGGCTATCTTTTTCTGGGCTTCCTGCACGATCCGCTGGTCATGGCTCGTCAATTCCAGGGAGACCGGGTCCAGGACCATATATTCTTCTTCCACGCCCAGGGTAAATAGTTTGTAATTGATGGGGGACATGCGGTTTATTGATTTATATTAACGGTAGTCGCTGCGTACTCTTTTTGAGATATTCCCCCCAGGTCAGGTTATCTGTTCCTTGTTTTGAGGACCGGGCCCGTTCTATGGCATAATCGGCAGCCGTTTCGACCACCCATTCAAAATTCTCTTCCCCTACGCTGCGTATTTCTGCGTCAGGGGCGGGGTTGCAAAAATCGATGGCATAGGGGACGCCGTCGCGCACGGCCAATTCCACGGTATTAAAGTCGTAGCCCAGGTATTGATTAATACGTATCACAATCTCTTCCATTTCCGCCAGGCGTTCCGGGCTCGGTTTGAAATCGCTTTGGTAGCGCAGATGGGAGGGGTTCCGGGGCTCGTAGGGCATGATGCGGACGTGCTTCCCGCCTATGCAATAACAGCGATAATATTCTTCAAAAATGATCTCTTCCTGCAAGAGCATGACCAGTTGATGGGTATCGCGGTGATGGTGAAAGAATTCCTCTTTGTTCTCCAGGCGGTATACGTTGCGCCAGCCACCCCCTGCATAGGGCTTCATATAGGCAGGAAATCCGACGTAGGAGAAGATGCCTTCCCAATCTAACGGATAGGCGAGGTTGGAGAAGGATTGGTCCGAAGTATCGTCAGGAAGGGCACGCGAAGGGAGTATGACGGTTTTGGGCACCGGGACATTGATCCGGGTGGCCAGGCAATTATTGAAGAATTTTTCGTCCGCGCTCCACCAGAAGGGATTGTTGATCACGGCAGTCCCTGCCAGGGCGGCGTTCTTCAGATAGGCCCTGTAGAAGGGGACGTCCTGGGAAATCCGATCTATAATGACGGCATAATCCGGTCCTGCTCCCTGTATCACTTTGTCGATGAGAACGGCTTCCGCCACTATATTATCCGGTTTTTTGCGGTTGATCCTGTCGATAAAGGCCTGGGGGAAGGATCTTTCCTGGCCGTAAAGAATGCCGATCTTTTGCATGGGAAAGGGCGTTTGAGTGATAGAATGAACTTAATAACTAGGAAGTAGTAAAGAAAGGTACTGCGGAAACATCTCCCTCCAAAGGGGCCAGTCATGCACTCCGTGCGGGCGGACGTCCAGCCAATGGGGAAGGTGCTTCTTGTTTAACAGGGCGCTCATCTGCCGGTTGTCATCCAGGCTGATATCCGTCTGGCCGCACCCCAGCACAATTCCCATTTTCCAAAGATTGGGGTCATTGTCATTTTCAATGTAATCCATCGGATTGTTGAAATACACGTTGTCGTCATAGCCCGGGTGGGTAAAGCGGGATATATCGAAAATGCCGCTCATGCTGTAGACATAACTGACCGTTTCCGGGTGGCGGAATGCAAAGTTCAGCGCGTGATATCCCCCGAAACTGCAACCTGCTGTGGCGATACGATGAACACCGGTTTCCTTTTGCGCCGGAATTACGATCTCTTCCAGGACCATCCTGTCGTAGCAGGCGTGATTATAGGCCCTGGCGGTGGGGGGGATCTCTTTATTGTACCAGCTTAGGTTGTCGATGCTGTCCGGGCAATAGATCCTAACCTTTCCTTCTTCCACGTACCACCTGGCCGCTTCCAGCATACCACAGTCCTTTTGTTGGTAATACCGGCCCTGGGAAGTCGGAAATAGGACAAGGGGCATCCCTCCGTGGCCAAATACCAGCATTTCAAACTCCTGATTTAAATGGGGGGAATGCCATTTCCGGTACTCTTCCTTCATGGGCCTTGGGTGGGGTGTTTTACCAAATATATCGGGTTTATCCATAAAAACCAATATCCCTGTTTTATTATGGCGCTCTCCCCTTATTTTTGGGTCCTATGAATCTGGTGAAAGACCATGCATCCATCCGGATAGAATCCAGGGAGTACCCATCTGCTTTTTTAAGACGGAATGTGCGCCTTGACTGTTATTTGCCGGACAATGTCGAAAGGCCGGAGTCGTTGCGCCTGCTCCTGATCAACGATGGACAAGACCTGGAATCGATGGGCCTGAATGGCTTGCTGGATGAATGGTGGGAAGAGCGGGCGATAGCGCCCCTGTTGTGCGTGGGTATTCATGCGGGCAAGAACCGCCTGCAGGAATACGGCACGGCCAGCCAGGCGGACTTTAAGGGGAGGGGAGGGAAAGCGTTTCTTTACACGCATTTTATCATACAGGAGCTATTGCCCTTCCTTCAACGGGAGTTCCGCATCCCGTCCTTCAAGGAAAAGGCTTTTGCCGGCTGGTCCCTGGGGGGCCTGAGTGCGCTGGACATGGTATGGAACCACCCCCAGATATTTCAGACGGCAGGGGTCTTCTCAGGATCCCTTTGGTGGCGCTCCAAAGCCTATGAGAACGGGTACGATGAAAGGACGGACCGTATTATGCACGCCCAGATCAGGGCGCGTGAAGCCAACGTGCATCAACGCTTCTTCTTCGAGTGCGGGACCGAAGATGAAACGGCGGACCGCAATGCCAACGGCGTGATCGACTCCATAGACGATACCCGCGACCTGATGACCGCTTTGGTGGAGCAGGGTGTTTCCCCTGCGTCCATACACTACCTTGAAATACCCGAAGGTCGCCATGACGCGGCTACATGGGGGCTGGCCCTTCCGGAATTTATCCGGTGGGGATGGGGGATTGACAGGTCCGACGATACGGGCCAGCGGAGATAGGCCGGAGTTATACTAATACCGCTCCGCCATCGACGATCAAATTCTGGCCGCTGCCATAGTGTTGTTTCATGAGGTACAGGAATGCCAATGCAATGTCTTCGGCTTCTCCTACACGTTTTACCAGCAAGGAGTCCCCCATATTTTTATACAAGTTTTCCCGGTCCGCTTCGGGCATACTGTTCCATAAATTGGTTTTAATCACACCTGGAACAACGCTGTTGACGCGGATGGGCGCCAACTCAACGGCCATAGCCCGTACAAAGCCTTCCATGGCGCCACAAATACCGGAAGCCACTGACCAGCCCTTTCCGGGGCGGGCGTTGGCCGTGCCGCTGGTCAGGTTGATGGAACCGCCGGGATTGATATGAGGCGCGCCATATTTTACAGCGGCGAAGGCGCTCCAAAAACGGAGATTGAAAAAGGAGCGGGCTTTTTCAATCTCCGTATCGCTGATATTAGTCAGGTTTAAATTTTCTCCGGCGGTGTAGACCAGGTGGTCAAAATCGCCAATGCGATCAAAAAAGCCTTTGATATTTTCTTCTTTGGTTAGGTCTACCGCGTAGCCTTCAGCGTCTTCCGGTAGTTCCAGCAGGGCCTGGTTGATCCGTTGCTGATTGGCCGATACGATGACCGTTTTTGCGCCTTCTGCGGCAGCGGCTTTGGCGGTAGCTAATCCGAGTCCCGAACTGGCTCCCAGCAGGATGATCCTTTTGCCTGCAAGCGTACTTATTTGTTTTTGCATGATGATTTTTTTTGTTGATGTAAAGGTCTGTCAACTTGATGATCGGGTGCTTACCAAATGGTAAAAAGCGATCCTCATTTCATTTGGAACGTGATTCCCGAAATACGGGTGCATTCGACCAGGAAACCATCTTGTATATGAGGATCTGCGGCGGCTGGAGCAAATGACCGTAGCTTTTGGTGGTAGAAATACTTTCCCGTTACCATGGCTTCCGATGTTTGGCTGGTGGCCAGCCAAACCTGGGTCTTGGGCGCCTCTTCCAGGCTGTCGGGCGCACCCGGTCCGCCCATTTTGGTAGCTACCCAGCCGGGCTCCAGGGCGTTGGACAGCACGTTCGGCCACTTACGGGCGACGGCGAAAGCAAGGATCACTTCATGTAATTTCGAATCGGCATAGGCGCTAAAGCCATTCCAGGGCCGTTTTTCCCAGGTGAGGTCTTCCAGCCGCGAACTGCCATCCCGGTGAAGGCCTGAACTGATATATATCAGGCGGTCAGGTGGCTGGATCAGGCAAGTAAGGATATAGGGGGCAAGACTATTGACGGCAAATACGTGGGGCAGGCCATCGACCGTTGAGACGCGATGAGGTTCCTGGTAACCGATGCCCGCATTGTGAATGACAGCGTCGAAGACGCCCAGTTTATTTACCTGGTCTGCGACGGCTATCGTTTCCCTGATACTGGAAAGGTCGCCGCTTACCGCGGTTTCTGCGCCCGGGACGGCTGCTAAAGCGGCCATTGCCCTGTTTTCGTCGCGGGCATGCAATACTACTTTGTGACCCTGCTCCACCAATAAGCGCGCGGCCATTTTTCCCAGACCATCGGCTGAGCCGGTGATAAATATTCTTGCCATGATGTATTCCTTTGCTTTGTACGGAGCAAAGTACGGTCCGAAACGAACCCTGTCCTTTACCAAATGGTAAAAACGGGGCTCGCCGCTGTTGTGTCACGCGGACCGGCAGCGATTTAGCGCACTCCTGAT
>Ga0302309_10000669_pt1 | contig 37986 bp, 34 predicted proteins | sample III_Palsa_N1_1_FD_200453 | JGI IMG/M metagenome (GOLD analysis project Ga0302309, IMG submission 200453) | Peat permafrost microbial communities from Stordalen Mire near Abisko, Sweden - III_Palsa_N1_1 | ecosystem: Environmental > Terrestrial > Soil > Palsa > Peat permafrost | place: Sweden...
CGGGACATCATTCACCTGGAAGTAGCTCCAGGTGCCGTCATTCTCCTGCTCACTGCCTACGAAATGCAGTTGGACGGGTTTGCCATCCACCTTGAGCCGGAGATGCTTTTCCACATACGTATCGATCAGCTTGTCCGTCGCCGCCTTAGTCGCCGCCGCCGAAAGATCGACCCGGCCCCCGCTCATCTTCTCCAGCACCGTTTCCAGATCATTGGTGAAAACCTTGCAACTGACCTCCAGTATCCGGTCTTTGGCATTGTGGCTGACCTCCGTGACACTGATATACAGGGGATGCGAATAGGCGCCAAACACACATATCCAGACCGTAGTCAACCATTTAAATAAAGATGTCACCATTTAAAAAGTAAATTTCTGTGGGACAAAAGTCTGGATAATTTTACAATTTCCCGGCATTATGCAAGACTTTAAACTCTACTTTGGAATCGGTACGCAACATATCCTGACATGGGAAGCCATGGACCACATCCTTTTTGTGGCCGCGCTCTGCCTTCGCTACCTCATCAACGACTGGAAAAAAGTCGTCGTGCTGGTGACCGCCTTTACCATCGGCCATTCCATCACGCTTGTCCTTAGCGCCCTCGGCATGGTGCACTTCGCCACCCGCTGGATAGAATTCCTGATCCCGATAACCATCGTCGCGACAGCAATAAACAACCTGCTGCAACGCCAGGGACAGGTGGACCACCCTTCCAAACTGCCGTTGATCTACTTCTTCGCGCTTTTTTTCGGACTGATCCATGGCCTGGCCTTCGCCAACTCCCTGCTCAGCCTGATAGGCGGCGACAACCTGCTCATCCCCTTGCTGGCATTCAACCTGGGTATAGAAGCAGCCCAATTGCTGGTAGTTGCCGTTATCCTGGCAATTTCCTTTATTTTCGTACAGTTGATAAAAATTCGCCGGGTCTGGTGGGTGCGCGGCATTTCGGCGCTGGTGCTGCTGGCCTCCCTGAAAATGGCCTTCGACCGCTGGCCATATAAATAGTCTCTACCAAAAACACATACACATGAACAAACTGCTTATTTTTCTTTTGAGTGCCTTCTCCAGCGGGGCCTTGCTGGCGCAGGACATTCAAAACAACCCCAGTTCCAACCACGGCAATAAATTCGAGGAACTTGGAACTATCCTCCCGACGCCAAACGAATACCGCACGGCCAGCGGCGCACCCGGCCCCAAATACTGGCAGCAACGGGCAGACTATGACATCCAGTGCAACCTGGACGAGGACAAGCAGATCCTTACCGGCTCGGAGACCATTACTTACTTTAACAACTCGCCCGACGAACTCACCTACCTCTGGCTGCAGCTCGATGAGAACGAACACAGCGCAAAGAACAACGCCAACTACCAGGATGGCAGCAAACTGCCCGACCTGACGAGCGACCAGATGCTGGACCGCGTCACCAGGAACGAGGCCAACGACTTCGGCGACAATATCGTCAAGATCACCGATGCCCTTGGTAGCCCCCTGCACTATATGGTCAACAAGACCATGATGCGGGTGGAACTGCCGGCGACGCTAAAGCCCGGCCAGAAATTCGTCTTCAAAATAGACTGGAACTATCATATCTCCGACCGCATGAAGTACGGCGGCCGCGGCGGTTATGAATATTTCCCCGAAGACGGCAACTACCTCTTCACCATGACCCAATGGTACCCCCGCCTCTGCGTATACAGCGACTTCCAGGGTTGGCAGAACCACCAGTTCACCAGCCGCGGCGAATTCGCACTGACCTTCGGCAACTTCAAGGTACAGATGACCGTACCCGCCGACCACGTCATCGGCGCCACCGGCGAATGCCAGAACTACCAGCAGGTACTGACACCCGCGCAGTTCGCCCGCTGGCAACAGGCCCAAACGGCCAAAGAACCCATAGAGGTCGTGAACCTGGCGGAAGCCAAGGCCTCCGAAGTAAAAAAGAATAAAGCAAAGAAGACCTGGATCTTCAAAGCAGACAACGTCCGCGATTTCGCCTGGGGCTCTTCCCGGAAATTCGTCATGGACGCCATGCCCGCCTATGTAGAAGGCAAAAAAGTAATGTGCATGAGCTACTACGGCAAGGAAGCCTATAACCTCTATCGCAGGTTCAGCACCAAAGCCGTTGCCCATACCATCAAAACTTACTCTCATTTTACCATCCCCTTCCCCTATCCGGTGGCCCAAAGCGTCGAAGCCTCCAATGGGATGGAATACCCGATGATCTGCTTCAACTACGGCCGCACCGAAAAGGACGGCTCCTATAGCGAAGCTACAAAATACGGGATGCTGGGCGTCGTCATCCATGAAGTGGGACATAACTTCTTCCCCATGATCATCAATAGCGACGAACGCCAGTGGAGCTGGATGGACGAAGGCCTCAACTCCTTCGTGGAATACCTCACCGAAGAATTATGGGACAATCACTTCCCCGTTCGCGGCAAAGGACCGGCCTGGGCCATCGTAGATTATATGAAATTGCCAAAGGATCAGCTCGAACCGATCATGACGAATTCCGAAGACATCGTCAACTTCGGCCCCAATGCCTATACCAAGCCGGCAACCGCGTTGAATATCCTTCGCGAGACCGTCATGGGCCGGGAATTGTTCGACTACGCCTTCAAGGAATATGCGAGACGCTGGGCGTTCAAACACCCCACCCCCGCCGATCTTTTCCGCACGATGAATGACGCCAGCGCCGAGAACCTGGACTGGTACTGGCGGGGCTGGTTCTACGGCATCCAACCCGTAGACCTTTCTCTCGACAGCGTCAAACACCTGGTCCCCGACTTCGATCACGCACCCGCCCATACCGACTCCACGATTGTCAAGGGTATCGACAAGCCCATGCCCGATGGCAAGTTTCCCACAGACATTTCCAAAGAACGCAACCGGGATGATAAGAACATCACCTTTGCAGACGAAGCAGATACCTCCCTGCACGATTTCTATTACAAGTACAATCGCGGCCTGATCCCCTATGACACCACGAAATACACCGTGCACGGCATGTTTGTCAATGGAAAAGAAAATCCGGCGTTTACCAGCGATCCTGTGGACGACGCCACAAAGGACAAACTGAGGTCCAAGCAATTCTACGAACTGCAGTTCAGCAATAAAGGCGGCCTCGTGATGCCGATCATCATCGAATGGACCTATAAGGATGGCACAAAGGAGATCGAACGCATCCCCGCCCAGGTCTGGCGCAAGAACGAATCGCACCTGACCAAGGTCTTCGTAAAAGATAAGGAAGTCGCCAGCATCAAACTGGACCCGAACCGCGAAACGGCCGACATCGACGAAAGCAACAACAGCTGGCCCGTCGTACAGACCGAAAGCAAATTCGAGATCTATAAGGCCAAACAACAACTCCTCCGCTCCACTCCTCAAACCAACAACCCGATGCAGCTGACGGGCAAGGATAAAAAAGCATTCTAAAATAAAAAACCCCGGCTCGTCCGGGGTTTTTCTTTTCTTACATTCACTTGATGAAGATGAAGCTCCTCCTCCCCCTCCTGCTCCTGCTGACCAGCCAGGCATTCGCCTCCAGGGTGGATACCATTCTGGTCCATAGCACCGCCATGAACAAGGACATCAAATGCGTCGTGATCAGCCCGCAGAACGCAACCCGCTCCCACTGGCCCGTCATCTACCTGCTCCACGGCCACAGTGGCAACTATGCCCAGTGGCCTTCGACGGCTCCCCAACTGAAACAGGACGCCGATGCCTTCGGCCTCCTCTTCGTCTGCCCCGACGGCGGCTATGACAGCTGGTACTTTGACAGCCCCGTCGATCCATCAGTGCGATATGAGACCTTTGTAACCAGGGAACTGATCCCCTATATTGACACCCACTATCCCACCTCCGCCGACCGCGCCCACCGCGCCATCACCGGCCTCAGCATGGGCGGCCACGGCGCACTCTGGCTGGCCTTACGCCATAAAGACCTCTTCGGCGCCGCAGGATCAACCAGCGGTGGAGTGGACTTTCGCCCCTTTCCCGATAACTGGGGGATAAAAAAGGACTTGGGAGAATACAACACCCATAAAAGGGAATGGGACACGCATACCGTCATCAACGCGGCCGATAGCCTGCAGAACGGCGAGCTTAAATTGATTTTCGATTGCGGCGTCGACGATTTTTTCCTGACAGTCAACCGCGCCCTGCACCAGAAACTCCTGGACAGGAAGATCGATCACGACTATATCGAACGCCCCGGCGGTCATAACCCCGCATACTGGCAGAACAGCATCGACTACCAGGTGCTCTTCTTTCAAAAATATTTTCATTAAGGCGCGGTCAACATCTTCACCGCTAATCCCGTGAGTATGGCAATGCCAATACTCATCAGCGTGCCGATCACCAGGTATTCCGTCTTTACTTCCTGCCGGTCCTTTTCATTAAATCGAATGATGCCCTTGGCCGTGATCAGCAACCCTATTGCCGAATATTGGTTCTGCAACACCAGGATGACCACAATGATCCTTTCGACGATCCCGATCCATTTACCCGCATTCGCCAGGCTATTCTCCGGATCATCGATCTTCCTGCTCCATTGGCTGGTCAACTGTCCGATAAGGATACCCGCCGGACTCGTCACAAAGACAAATCCCACCAATACGATCCATCCATGCACGTCCGTATTCAGCAATTGGCCAAGACGCGCAAAAGGATCCTCGTCCCGGAACGTCATCCACCAGCAGCCCGCGATAACCGCCAGGTGCAGCAACTGGTCGATAATAAAATAACGCGCCCGCTGCGGACGATAAGACTTCCATCCATCGATCAGAAAATGGGTCACAAGAATGATCAGCGCGACGGGCCAGTACTGCCAGCCGATGAGAATATAGGCAGCCAGCGCCGTCACCAGCACATGCCAATAGAGTTTGCCGGAAGCAAAATGCCTGCGCTGGCGGTCCTCCACCCAGGACGAAGGCTGCAGAAGAAAATCCGTCAATAAATGCGCAAGCACCAGTTTGGTCAGCCAAAGATATCCCGGCATCATGGTAAGTTTTTGATCAGTTGTTCATATTGCAATAGCAGTTTCTCGATCTCCGCCCACCTGCCGGTATTCGCCAACTGGGATATCGTGCTCTTCGACTTGTTGAGGGTCACGGCCAGCTGCTGCTGCGTCGTCCCCTGCAGCAGTTCCTGGATCACACGCGCCTGTTTGGCCGTCATCCCCTTAAAAATGCTGTCCAGATAATCGGCCATTACCTGGAAACCGATATCCGCCAGCGGCACCCCGCAGCCGATGGCCAGCCTTTGTTCGCTTTGCTGCAATTCGTCGAACTGACGGCCGGAAAGGATAAAGGCATCCCCCTTGGCGATCCCCAGCTGATGAATGGGCAGCTTCACTTCGCCCACCCCGATGCTGATCCGGATATCCGATACGACCTCGGTCTCCTCGTTACCGGTGACCTCAATGGCCAGGGCCCGGCCTACCAACGCCATTCGCAGGGCCTCCGCGGGGTCATCCAGATAGACCTGGAAACTATCCCCCCGGTAAAATTCAAGCAAACGCCGCTTACCCCGAAATCTACCCAAAACTTCGTCTAAGGCCTTGATCAGCCTCGCCTCCTGGGTCAAAAGAAGTTTAGTGGAATTGACAATATCGCCCGTAAGGACGGCGGCGATCGCCCCTTTAGGTAAACTCATCAGAAACAATTCGGCTTTTTATACGAACTACCACAAAGATCGGCATTTTTACCGAACTTTCAAAATATTCGCCCATCCCACCGAACTATAAAAAAATTCGGCTATTCTACCGAACTAATAAAAAATTCGGTCATTCTACCGAACTTTAGCCTAGTAAACACTACCATCCTGCACCTTCACCTTCTTTTTTCCGATCTTCTTCTCGAAATCCAGCACCTCTTTCGGCTTGGTACCCGTCTGAGGGACAGTCGTAGCGGTCGAAGAAGCCCCACTCTTCCCTTCCAGCTTCCCCAGGGTATACACCTCCGTCCTCGCAACCATCCCGGTACTAGGATCGTAGAACTTCCAGGTCCCGTCTTTGATAGCTACCCCTTCATTTTTGACAATGACGGTCTTATATTGGTTGAGATGATCGAGATCCTCCACTTGCAGCGTATCATACACCTTGTTAGGGTTTAAAGCCCGCCAGCTCTCCTCCCGAAGCAGGCTCCCATTCATGCCAAAATACTGGCAAACCCCGTCCTTATTGCCCCATTTATAAAACTCCACCCCGGTAATATCCCCACCCAGATTATAGATTCGCCAGGTACCCTCCCTGCGGTTATCGCTATACACCCCCTCCTCCTCGTAACCCGGTTCCCCCCGCAACTCGTCGACATGGATCACCCAGCGCCCCTGCCGATGGTCCTGCTGATCCACACAATTGAGCGAATCGCCATTCGCACCAATGATAAAGCTCTTCCACTGGGAATACCCCCGAAGCCCGATAAGCTGTAGGGCTGCCACCACCAGCATTGTTGATATTTGCCGCATTGAGAGCTGTTTGAGAAAACTGTACATTCCAATTAAAATAACGAAAATCATTCCAAATTATGATGTCCACCCCTCAATCATATCGGTACCGGGCCAAGGTATCTAAGGGGCTGAGCAACCAAATTAGCAGTACACTTTTGGCCGAAAATTTAAGGGAAAATGATATATTTATTCCGCTAACCTTAATTTCCGCTCATGAGGCTTCCAAAGTTCAATTTCATATTCCTTATCGGATTTATCATTTTTGTTGGTCTGCTGATTTTAAGGGGTTGGATCGTATGCTCAAAAGGAACGAATCTCGGTGGGATCGAACAAAATGTTATTTACAACACGCAATGCCTGCTCAACGGGACGCCTTTATACACCCCACCTTCCACACTTCCCTTCTCCATTACCCAATACACTCCCCTATATTATTATATAAATGCACTTACTGCTCGTATTACAGGTCTGGGACCTGACGATGTACAAGGCCTCTATATCATAGGCCGGATCTGGAATGTCCTGTGCAACTTAGGTACCGCATGGATCATTTTCCAAATCGCTTTCCGGATATTCGGACTGTCCCGCCTACGATCCTGGATCCTGTTTGTAGCCTCGTTTGGTCTGTTGTATGATCTGAACTTTGCGGTCAGACCCGACTCCCTGTGTGATATGCTGGGAGCAGCCTCCATCTACTGCTTCCTCAGGAACCAGGCAGGCCCTAAGTCATTCACGTTATTGGCCCTGGCAGTGTTACTATCGGCGCTGGCCACTTTTTCAAAGCAAAGTGGTATCCAGGTGATCCTGATATACGGGGCGTTCTGTCTCCTGACAAGAGAGTGGAGGACTTTGATCAGCGCTATCCTTCTTTCGGTAGTCATATATGGGGCAATGTTGGGCTGGTGCCTGCTCAAATTCCCTTCCTACCTTGAAAATGTCGTAGGGGGTGTGGAGAATGGGATAAGCTTATCCAGATATTTAAACTGGATCATCTTCAACAAGCATATCATCATCACCGTCTGGCCATTGACCGCGCTTGTAACCTATTTATGCATCCGGAACCGGGCCAGCTTTACCCAACACGGATCTCTTGGCCTATTGGCTTCGTTTGTAGTAGGCACATTGGCCTTTGCCTCTGTGACAGCCCTGAAGAGCGGAGCGTCCGCACAATACTATGTCCTGTTTGTGAACCTTGCGATGGTGCTTGTCATGATAGGCCTATCCAATTACCATTATAGCCTTCGCCTTTATCAGGCCTACCTGCTGTTGTCCGTTGTCTATTTTTCCCATGCCGACTGGACCTTGATCCAGGACAACAGTGTAAAATCCAGATCAGAAAGGCGTCGCAAGGCGGCATCCATGACAGCCTCCTTTATAAAGGAGGCTGATAGCGGCCGCAATGGGGGATATGTACTTGTAGACATAAGCGTCAGCCCTGGCGATTATGTACCTAACCGGCAAGCATTGAATAACTTCTTGTTCCGTAAGTGTCTGGTACCTCAGATGGATATTATGGAATTCGCCAGCATTCCTGTAAAGGTCCTCGGGTATGCCGGATTGGATTCCATGCTCAAGACCGGAAAGATCGAGTATATCATCGAGAATGGTGAGCAATCAACGCATGAAGCCGAAGTGAAGTTCAATATATTGCCAGACCTGCCTCAGGAACTAAAGCAACACTATACCCTGGCAAAGGACTTCGATGGGTATGATGTGTATAAATGGGACAATAAATGACCGAACTTCAGCATCCGGTCCTTCATCGCCTCATACATTACCGCCTACGCCCCCTGCGGACCGCCGGATAAGCAAGGAACCCTATATTTGCACATCCAACTGATTGACATGAAAACAGGCATTGTATTTTTACTTCTGCTGTCGGCCTGCGCCGGCCTCCGGGCCCAACCCCCGGCCCCCGCTCAGACCCAGGCTCCGACCCAAACTCCCACCCAGACGATAACCGTCCCAAAGACGATCCCGCAGATCAAAGAGGCCCTGGAACAATCGCCTAATCCCGTCGGCTATGCCAAGCAGATCCTCAAAAAACGATTTAAGATCGACACGATCATCGTCAGTAAAACGAAGAATTTCGACGGCCTGGCAGACAGCCTGGCTTATACCGGAAAAGAGAGAAAAGTATACGGCCCCTACGGACCCGCGGGTGGCAGGTTCCTGGTACAGCTGCTCGCCAAATCTACCAACCAGTTCTACCACATCGGCCAGATCTTTATCGATACATCCGTCTTCCGGTATCGCATCGCCGACTCCCTGGGTAATCTCATATTACAAAGAATAAAAGAAGGCAAAGCCACCTTCGAACAGGAAGCGCAATCCTATTCCATGGGAGGAGAAGCCGCCACACAAGGCGATCTGGGCTGGATAGCCCGCGGAATGCTGCAGATGACCATCGAACACGAAATATTAGTCCACAAAAAAGGAGACGTCTTTATGATCTGGAGCCGTAAGGGCCTGCACATCATCAAGAAATTAGACGATCCCAGACAGGATACCGGCTTCGCATTGATGATGCAGGTGTTCCTCTAAAGCCACCTAAAGGAACCACCTGACCGCCAACTCATATCCTTTCAACCCCAACCCCGCGATCGTTCCTTTGGCCTTCCCGGAAACATGCGATAACCGCCGGAATTCCTCCCGGGCGTGGACATTGCTGATATGCACTTCTATCACAGGCGCCTCGATCGCCGCAATGGCATCTCCGATTGCCACCGAAGTATGCGTATAACCACCGGGATTAAAGATGATCCCATCGGAAGAAAAACCCACCCGCTGCAGCTCATTGATCAACTCCCCCTCTACATTGCTCTGAAAATACTGAAAGCTTACTTCGGGGAATTGCTTTTGCAATACCTCAAAATACTGCTCGAAACTTTGGCTTCCGTAAACCGAGGGCTCACGGATACCCAGCAGGTTCAGATTAGGGCCATTGATGATGTTTATCTGCATGCGGTGAAATTACTCAATTGTGCTGACGGATGAGCTCCAGGAAATCGTCAAAAAGGTACCGGCTGTCATGCGGCCCGGGCGTAGCCTCGGGATGGTACTGCACCGAAAACGCAGGCCGGTCCTTTAACCGGATACCCTCGATGGACTGGTCATTCAGGTTGACATGCGTGATCTCGATGTTCGCCGACTTCCTGACCGCTTCCGGGTCCACGCCAAAACCATGATTCTGCGTGGTGATCTCGCAGCGACCCGTAACCAGGTTCTTCACAGGGTGGTTAAGCCCACGATGCCCGTGATGCATCTTGAAGGTCGGTATATCGTTGGCCAGCGCCAGCAGCTGATGCCCCAAACAAATGCCAAAAAGCGGCTTCTTCTCCCGCAGGATCTCCTTCACGACAGGAATGGCATACTCCATCGGAGCCGGATCCCCGGGGCCGTTAGAGAGAAAATAGCCGTTTGGCTGAAATGCCTTTAACTCGCTGATCGGCGTCTTGGCAGGAAAGACCTTTACAAAAGCACCCCGCTCCACCATACACTGCAGAATATGCTTCTTTACCCCAAAATCCAGGACCGCAACCCGCAGCGATGAAGCAGGATCACCCAACTCATATGTCGTATCCGTGCTGACGACCGAAGCCAGTTCCAGACCATCCATGGAAGGCGTTTTCTTTAGAAGAGCCTTCAATTCAGCCAGATCACTGATCTCCGAAGAGATGATGCAATTCATGGCTCCCTTCACGCGAACATGCGCCACCAGGCTCCGGGTATCGACACCTTCGATACAGACGATATTGTTCGCCTTCATGTACTCGTCCAGCGAGCCCCGCGCCTGTATCCGGGAAAACTGCTCCTCCAGGTTACGGCCGATAAGCCCCCTGATCTTTACCGTATCGGATTCTACATCGGTATCCTTGACCCCGTAATTCCCGATATGCACGCTGTTCATGATCAGCACCTGGCCATAATAGCTCGGGTCTGTAAACACTTCCTGGTACCCCGTCATGCCGGTATTAAAACAGATCTCGCCGGAAGTAGTGCCTTTCTTGCCAAAAGCCTGCCCGTGATGAACAGTGCCGTCTTCCAGTAAAAGGACGGCAGGAACAAAGGAAGTAGTATGGGACATGTGGAATGAAAAATTTGGCAAAAGTACAAAAAAAGAGAACCCGGCGCGTAGGCCGGGCTCCATTTATCTTTTAACCTAAGCATCTATTTCGCGGGCTTATCTTCTGCCTTCGCCTCAGCGCTTGCAGCAACACCGGACTCATCCGGCGTACCAGCAGCGGCCTTCTTCCTGCTACCACCGGCGCGACGCGTTTTCTTACCTGTCGCAGCAGTAGCTTCACCCTTGCCTTTACCATAGATCTCATTGAAATCTACCAGTTCGATCATAGCGGTCTCGGCATTGTCGCCGACACGGGCGCCTAATTTAATGATCCGGGTATAGCCACCGGGACGACCGGCTACTTTCGTAGCAACCGTTCCAAACAATTCGGTAATGGCATCCTTGTCCTGCAGATAGCTGAATACCACCCGACGCTGGTGCGTCGTATTCTGCTTGGCTTTGGTGATCAGGGGCTCAACATAGGTCCTCAACGACTTGGCCTTGGCCAGCGTAGTGACGATCTTCTTGTGTGTGATGAGCTGAATGGCGAGGTTGCTAAGCAGCGCCCTGCGGTGCGAGGCAGTGCGGCTTAAATTGTTGATTTTGTCTCCGTGACGCATGACTTAAAATTTAAACCTTACACCGTGTCAGGATTTGTAAGGTTGGGTGAAAATTCATTTTCATCTTCAGCCTTGTGGCTGCTCTCTCTATTCGTCGTCTACTTTGAGCTTACCGAGGTCCATACCGAAGTGCAGCCCCCTTTCGCCCAAAACCTGCTCGATCTCGGCGAGAGATTTCTGACCGAAATTGCGGAACTTCATCAGGTCTTCCTGCTCATAGGTAACCAGCTCACTAAGACTGTTGATCTTGGCTGCTTTCAGACAGTTGAAGGCACGTACGGAAAGATCCAGGTCTTCCAGCGGAGTCTTCAATATCTTCCGCAACTGCAAAGTCTGCTCGTCGACCAGGTCTTCTTTCTTCTCCTCCTTATTGTCGAAAGTGATGTTCTCATCAGTGATGATCATCAGGTGCTGGATCAGGATGCGGGAAGCCTGCTTTACAGCTTCCTCAGGATGGATCGTACCATCGGTAGATACTTCCATGATCAGCTTTTCGAAGTCCGTGCGCTGCTCCACACGCGTATTCTCGATGGAGTATTTCACGTTCTTGATAGGCGTAAAGATGGCATCGGTCGGAATATACCCAAACGGCGCATCCTTCGGCTTGTTATCTTCAGCCGGCACGTAGCCACGACCCTTTCCGATCGTGATCTCTATATCCAGCTTGGCGGAATTGTCCAGCGTACAGATGAGCAGCCCCGGGTTCATCACCTCGAACGAAGGAGTAGCTTCTCCAAGCGTTCCCGCGGTGAATTCCGTCCGGTTCTTCAGGCTCAACGTGATCTTCTCCTGAGCCACTTCATGTTCAACCTTCTTCTTGAAACGAACTTGTTTCAGATTAAGGATAATTTCCACCACGTCTTCGGTTACACCTTTCAGCGTAGCGAATTCGTGATCAGCCCCCTCGATCTTCACCCCAATGATCGCATATCCTTCCAGGGAGCTCAGCAACACCCGGCGAAGGGCATTCCCGATGGTGACACCATAACCCGGTTCTAGAGGGCGAAATTCGAATTGTGCTTCAAAATCAGTCGCCTTCTGAAGAATGATCTTGTCTGGTTTCTGGAAATTTAAAATGGCCATATTTAAATTTACGATTTAACTTTTTTAAAGGTCAATGCTCCTCGCAAAAAAGACATTAGCGTCGGAAGAGCATCATCCACATTACTTGGAATACAACTCAACAATCAACTGCTCCTTGATGTTCTCAGGAACGCTTTCCCGCTCCGGAAGAGCGATGAAAGTACCCGTGAATGCAGCTTCAGACCAATCCAGCCAGTTGAACTTGGCATTCTTTCCGCGGATAAGACTCGTAATGCCGGTATTCCCGCGGGTGCTTTCCTTCAACCCAACCACGTCCCCGGGACGTAATTCGAAAGAAGGTATATTGACGATCTCGCCGTTGACGGTAATATGCTTGTGGGTAACCAACTGACGGGCGGCAGGCCGCGAAGGCGCGATGCCAAGACGATAAATGGTGTTGTCCAGCCGCGCTTCCAGGAGCTTGATCAGGTTCTCACCCGTAACACCCTTCCGACGGACGGCTTCGTCAAAAGTATTGCGGAACTGGCGCTCAAGCAAGCCATAGGTATATTTCGCCTTCTGCTTTTCCTTCAGCTGAAGCGCATACTCACCCGGAGCCTTACGCTTCTTGGTGCCCCCATGCTGACCGGGAGGATTGCTGTTCTTGGTCAAATACTTGCCATTGCCTAAGATAGGCTCGCCGAAAATGCGACAAATTCTGGTCTTTGGACCTGTGTAACGTGCCATAAAATGCTTTGTTAGATTTTTTAGTTCCCGGATAAGATTATTAAAAAATCTTAAAATTGAATCTTACCCAGCTTTACAATATGTAAATGCCAAAACCACCAAAACAGGCGGCCTGAACTATACTATACCCTACGCTTCTTCGGCGGACGGCAACCATTGTGGGGCTGCGGCGTCACATCCTTGATCATTACGATCTCGATGCCATTGTTGGACAAAGAACGGATGGCGCTTTCACGACCCGAACCCGGCCCCTTCACATACACATCCACCTTCTTCAAACCCGCATCCACCGCCGTCTTGGCAGCATCAGCAGAAGCCATCTGAGCGGCATAAGGGGTATTCTTCTTGGAACCCTTGAAGCCCATCTTACCGGCACTGCTCCATGAAATAACCTGGCCGTTCTTGTTCGTAAGACTGATGATGATGTTGTTGAAACTGGCGACGATATGCGCGTCCCCGTAGACATCTACTTTTACAATCCTTTTCTTAGCAGCGGCTTTTGCGCTGTTTGCTTGTGCTTTTGCCATACTCCTTAAATGAGGTAGTCGTTATTTAAAGTTATCCCGTTACCGGGACCGAATCAACCCTCCACCTGCACCAGGCATCCGCAGCTGATTCGAAAAAATGATGCATTCAACCTATATACGAACACGAACGGCCTGCCGAAGCAGACACAAGCTCATGTATATCAACTATTTCTTAGCAATCTTCTTCTTACCGGCAACCGTCTTGCGCTTGCCCTTGCGGGTACGACTGTTGGTACGGGTACGCTGACCACGAACCGGTAGACCCTTACGATGACGCAACCCACGATAACAGGCAATATCCAGCAAACGCTTGATATTCATCTGCACCTCGGAACGAAGCGCACCTTCTACCTTGAACTCATTCGTAATGATATTACGGATGGCATTCAGTTCTTCGTCATTCCACTGATTCACCTTCTTGTCGAAATTGATCTCCGCCTTGTTCAGGATATACTGAGCAGTCGAACGGCCAATACCGAAGATATAGGTGAGCCCAATCTCCCCTCTTTTATTTTTTGGTAAGTCAACACCGGCAATACGAGCCATATTCTAATTTTACTTTTTTACAAATGTATTAACCCTTGTATTAACCCTGACGCTGCTTGAAGCGGGGATTCTTCTTGTTGATCACATACAGCTTGCCCTTCCTTCTCACGATCTTACAATCGGCGCTGCGTTTCTTAATGGATGCACGTACTTTCATAACGATCTCTATTATTTGTATCTGAATATTATTCGTCCGCGTGTAAGATCATAAGGGCTCATTTCCACCCCCACCTTATCGCCCGGCAAGATCCGTATGTAATTCATCCTCATTTTCCCCGAAATGGTTGCCAGAATCTCATGCCCATTTTCCAACTTAACTTTGAACATTGCATTGGATAAGGCCTCCAGAATAATACCATCTTGTTTAATGAGTGCTTGTTTAGCCATACAGATTTTGGGAGCGCAAAGATAGGAATATAATGCCGAAATACGAAAATCCCGGCAAGAAAATTCATTTTTATGATAAAATAATGCCCAATGGGGCCAAATTCCAGCTTTAAACCGAACCCTAATGCGCCTTCACCCCCCGGGTCAGGTCAACCTTCGTCATCTGGTGATAGTGATTTTGCAACTGATGCACCATCAAAGGGTCATGAATTTGCCGATGATCCTCCCGATACCACATCTCAAATTGGGAAAAATTCCCTTTTTCGGACAAAAGAATGCGGAACGGCCCCTTCATATACTTGACACCACCATTCGGCTGGATCTGCTTCTCAAATCCGAATTCCGTCAACTGATTGTCATCCAATGGAATAGGGTACAGATCGTTTGGGCTGTACCAAAAGGCTTGAGCCTCCGTTTCAACATTCACTTCCTTATCACCTATGCTCACACCCGTTACCTCTCCCTCCGTCCGCTGGCCATTGAATTCGACCAGCACAATATCTCCAACTCTTAATTCATGAAACTGGATCATATGACGCTGTTTTAAATTGTGATTTCCCAATTTACGACTTTTGCCACACAAAACCCAAGTGCCCCACAGACCGCCTCCGGCCCGCAGGGCACCTGGACAAACCAGGATAGATCCTTACTGCACGATCACCTTCACCGTCGTCCTCCCCTTGAGCGTAACCAGCTGCAGGATATACACCCCCGTCGCCATACCCTGCTGCTTCACATCAGACCAGCCGATATCATTCCCACCCGCACTCAGCTGCACATCCTGCCTCAAAAGCATCCGGCCCGATACATCAAACAGTTCCAGGCTGGCAGGACCGCCCGACGGCGACTGAATATGCACATACAGCCCATTCGTCACCGGATTGGGATATTCATACAAACTCGTACTGTCTTCCGTAAACCGCGCCCCGAAACCCGACGCCGCCACGCTGTCTATCGATGTCGTAGTAGTACCGCAGCCGCGCCTGTTGTACGCTATACCCCCCAAATACGAAGTGGTATCCAATCCCGTCTCCGACCCATATTGGTTGAAGGTCGTATCCGTTTTGAACGAGGTGCCATTACCCACCGTATCCCGGAGAAAATGAGCCTTACAGGGATTATTGTCCTTTGTATAATAATCGTTGTAGGTAAAGACCGGACCCGATTGCGAAAAAGCGAACTCCAACACATTATCCGAAGAAGAATAGACATCGTTCTCATCGACGGTCAGGTTCTGGATACGCTGCATGATCAATTCAGGGCCCTGACCCGCGGAGTCACTGGTGCCGTATCGCCCATTGGCCCGGGCATACAGCGTGGGATTGATGGTCCAGTCATCGGTGATCGTATTGTATTTGACGACCACATTGGCACAGGTAGAGGTCGGGTTATTGCTGCCCAGGTACAGGCCCGGCCCCAGGTTGCTCCAGAAATCATTGCTGATGATCGTATGCCCCCCGCTTGTGCTGGAATCTTGTTCATTACCCACCGATAGCCCCGTCCCGTTGTTATAGCTTTCATTACCTGTCACCTTCACATTCAGGGAACCATCCAGGTAAATGCCGGCCGAAGTAGCCACCGGGCTGATACACCGATAGACCGTATTGTCCTGGATCAGACCATTCCGCGATTGGTTATTGGCCTTCAGTAAGGTTGGATAGCTGTTCAACACCCACTGATAGTTTCCCGCTGCACAGATGCCGATATTGTTGACATCATACACCTCATTATTGATGATGTTGAACGAATCAACATTTCCGTTCAGGGTCATGCCCTCCGCATAGCCGGGAACAATATTATGTATGGTGTTGCTGTCGATGTTCAGATCCGTGATAGGCGTATTGGTATTGCCAAGCACCGTAATAGCGCTTAGGACATCGTTGGGCTCAGGGTTCTTGGCCTTAGTAGTGTCCCGGGTCCACTTCATATTGTACAGGTCATTGTTCTCAATGGTAATGTGCGAGCACGGTCCCGCCACTTCGATCCCATACCGCGTGTCCTTCACCGTGTCACCCCCCGAAACAGTAGTCAGCGTCGAATCGTCGGTCAGGTTCTGCAGGTTGAGCCCGTTTATATCGACATAGCTGGCACTGTCAACGATAATGATACAGGAAAATTTCTGCGTGAGATGGCCCCCATCCAACGTCGGACCCTCGCCGGGATAGTTGGTAAGCGTCGTCCATTTCCCATTCTGCCCCCGGTTGTGACCGATATACAGACTGGTATCCAGGTAATATGTACCATCCCGCAAAAAAATAGTGACATTTGAATCGACCAGGGTCGCCGGCGTGGTACTAAAATCATAACCCGCTCCATTAAGCGCAAACCGCGGCGTCCGGTAAGGGTTGCCGATCGAACCGTCACCCGTGGTATCGCTTCCCGTTGGACTCACATACACCTGATACCGGATCGTTTTCCAGATGATATTGGAATCGATATCGGCCGACTCCGTTACCGTGCCCACCGCACCGCTCCGATAGACCAGGCTGTCGTTGTACCCGGGAGCGATCGTAGCAAATTTGGTGCTGTCGACCTGGATATTATTCGGCGTTCCACCGTAATTACTGATATAGATCGGGTTCACATTGTTGCTTCCCGGACCCGGAAATTTGTATTGGGACGTGTCGCTGCTCCAAAGCATATTCCTGAAAAAACAACTGTCGATGTCCACGCCGTTGCTGTTCCCGTTGATGTTGATACCAGAGGCCGTAATGTTCTGTATATTGGCAAAGGTCAGCCCCTTGAATCGGATATTACTGGCCCCCGCTACAGCCACCAGGTAAGACCCGGACGTCGTCAGGCCCGATCCGTCAAAGACGACCTGCTCCCCCGGATAAGCCGAAAGAATAAAATGGTAACCATTCAGGCCGCTCCTGCTCGAATCGATATAAAGAAGCGAGTCGGTGGAGTTAAAATAATAGGTGCCTTGCCGGAAATAAACGACCACATCGGAATCCGTTGGATGCTGGGTTCCCCAAACCGCATATCGGAAATCATTCCAGGGACTGGCTTCAGTGCCGGTCCCATTGACAGCTTGCGAACCGTCAATATAATAATAGGTTTGAGAAATGGCTGCTTTACTGCAAAGGAGTAACATCAAGCCCAGAAAGGCTTGTAAAATTGTACGCTTCATAAGATTTATTTAAGGTTAATGATAAGTGACTATGTTCCGTCTTCGCCGTCCAACTGCCTTTTTACCACATCGGCCGGATACCGCAGCGCCAGCTCTCTGATCTCATAGCTGAACTTCTCAAAGGTCTCCTGCCACAACCTGGCCTCCTCCGGCGTGTAAGAATAAAAACCCTTTGCATTGGACACACCCCGCCCTCCCGCTGCCACGATCCCATCGATCAGCCGCGGAACCTCGGTATTATTGCTAAGCGTAGGAAAAAGGTCCTTCATGACGGTATGGTATGCCGCTACCCCCGTGAGGTCCATCCACCGGAAACAACCCACCAGCGTCATCCAATACCCCGCATTGTTACGGCAGGCCCTGTCGACATCCTCCACCGAAGCATAGCCATTCTCCACCAGATTGAATGCCTCCCGGTACAAAGCATACATTAGCCTGTTGGTGATAAATCCCCGGATATCCTTTCGCACCAGCGTAGGTTCCTTTCCCCAGCCGTGCGCAAGCCGGTAAAGCCATTCGCCCTTTACGATATCGCTCTTCTCCCCACAGATCACTTCCAAAAAACGGGTCGTATGAGAAGGCTCGGCCCAATGCAGTCCAAAAAAACGCTCCGGATGCAACGTCTGCTGCTGTAATATGCTGATGGGAATAGCCGAGGTATTACTCGTCAGCAGCACTTCAGGGCCGATCGCAGCTTCTATCTTCGCATACACCGTACGTTTAATGGCTATTTCCTCCAGCGTGCATTCTATGACCAGCACACAGTCCTTTAACGCACCGTAATCTTCCGTGATCCGCAATCCCACCAGATAGGCCGCCACCCCATTCCGCAGCAGCCCCCTGGCCGAGGACGCCGTAAGATGAGCATGGATCCGCTCCTCCGCCTTCAGCAGATCCGCAGGGATCGCCGCCACCGCCACAACAGGATGACCGGCGATCAGCAGACAGGTGGCAATGCTGCACCCCATCAACCCCAACCCCACGACACCTATGGGCAGGTCCTTCGGTATAAATTCGTTTTCCATTTGCATAAATCAGTACGTGGCACGCCCGCCCGAAAGATCAAAAGTGAACCCAGTGGTAAAACTATTCTCCCTGGAAACAATATATGCCGCCAGCCCGGCCACCTCCTCCAGCGTACCACAACGTTTCATGGGTATCTTGTCCGTCATGTACTTCACCTGCTCCTCCGGCAGCGCATCCACGAGCGCCGTCCGGACCACCGCCGGCGCCAGCGCATTGACCGTAATCCCTGTCTCCGCATATTCCTTGCCCTGCACCTTCGCCATGGCGATGACGGCCGCCTTGGAGGCCGAATAGGCCAGCATCCCCGCATTCCCCTCCTTCCCGGCGATCGAAGCAATATGCAAAATACGGCCATAGTTGTATTTCAGCATGATCGGAAGGACATGCATGGAAGTATGATAAGAGCCCATAAAATTAACGTCAAAAACTAATCGAAGATTGGCGGGATCTGTCTCATGGCTCTTCAGATTGGTAAGGCCGGTAATCCCCGCGCCGTTGACCAGGATATCGATGCGGCCGAACCGCTCCCCGATCTCCCCAACGACCTTTTTCACTTCCTCCTCCTTTGTAATATCCACCACGTAAGCATCGCAGTCGGAACCAAACTCCTGCCGGATTCCGGTGAGTTGGACGCCATCGGGAAAGAGGTCCACCAACGCCAGCCTGGCGCCCTCGCTGAATAATTTCCTGGCGATGGCAAGACTAAGACCCGATGCCGCCCCCGTGACAAGCGCTGTTTGATGCCTGAATGTTCCGGTCATCTTTTTTGTTTTGGCATAAGAAAAATAAGCAATAAGAAAATAGGAATTTCGATCAAACGATTGCATAGCAGAAAATCACGCAATCGTTTGCTACTCGCATCTTTTAGCTAACACGTTCTCGATCAGAACACTTTGGTGCCGCCCGAATAGGTCGAGATTATTTTTGCCTGCAACACTTCTGCAGCGGGGATCGCCATAAGATCCTTGTCCAGGATCACAAGATCCGCTTTCTTACCCGCCTCAAGACTCCCGATCTCCTTTTCCAGACAATCGGCCTTCGCCGCCCAGATCGTCATTCCGCGGAGCGCCTCCTCGCGGCTAAGCGCATCCTCCGGCTGAAAACCGCCCGCCGGATAACCCTTTGCGTCGACCCGAAACACCGCCGCCAAAAATGTTTTCAGAGGACTGATGTCCTCCACCGGGAAATCGGTACCCAAAGGCAGCCAGCCATTTTGTTTTAAAAGTCGCTTATAGGCATATGCATCCTTTAACCGCACAGCGCCCAGCCTCTCCCCGGCCCAATACATATCACTTGTGGCATGCGTAGGTTGCACGGATGGGATCACCGATGCCTGGCCGAACAGGTCAAAGTCCTGTTCATTGATGACCTGCGCATGTTCGACCCGCCAGCGTTTGTCATTCTTGCCCTTTAAATACTTATTGTACACTTGCAGGATCATCCGGTTCCCGCTATCCCCGATAGCGTGTGTGCATAACTGCCAGTCCGTCCCCGCCAGCCGCGCGGCCAGCGAATCGTAATGCGCCGCCGGGCTCAACAGAAAACCCTGCCAGTCCGGTTTGTCGGCATATGGCGCCAGCAGACATGCCCCGCGACTCCCCAATGCGCCATCGGCATAGGCCTTCACCCCTTTCACATATAGCAGATCTGTTTTATATGGCCCCTTGGGCAAATAATAGTCGAGCGTTTCCTTGTTGTCCCTCAACATCACGTAGACCCGCATCTTTAACCTTCCGGCACGCTGCATCGAGTCCAGTTGATCGATATCCCCCTTCGTCAGCCCAGGATCAGTCACCGTAGTCAACCCCTGGGCAAAGCACCGCCGCTGAGCAGAATCAAGCCGCTGCCAGGCTGCTGCGGAAGACAGCGCCGGCACCTGCCTGAACACCAGTCTTTCGGCATTGTCGATCAATATCCCCGTAAGCCGGCCACCCTTCGTCTCGATAGTTCCCCCGACAAGTGCCTGACCAGGATGTATCCCCGCCAATTCAAGGGCCTTTGCATTCGCAAGCACGGCATGCCCGTCCACCCGGGTCAGTACCACCGGCGTCGAAGGAAACAATTGATTCAGCTGCGTATTGTCAGGAAAAGTCTTTCCGGGAAATTTATTCTGATCCCATCCACTACCTTGTATCCAGGCCAACCCCGGATGAGCATCGGAAAAAATCTTCACCCGCTGCACCATCTCCTCGGTGCTTGTACAGCCAAAAAGCCGGGCCCAGAACAATGTTTCGCCATATTCCACAAAATGTGAGTGGGCATCAATAAAACCCGGATAGATATACTCGCCGCCAATATCGATCACCTCCGGGGCCTGATACCCCCCGCGTATCTCGGCATCGGAGCCGGTGGCCAGTACCTTGCCGCCCTTTATGGCCAAAGCCTCCGCCACGCTAAAAGCGCTGTCTACTGTGTAGATCTTCGCGTGATAGATGATCAGATCCGCCTGCTGGCGGGGATGGCAGGAAAAGAGAAGTATGGCCGCAAAAACAGCCAGCCCTGGTTTGATAAAATTCATGTACTAATATACGGTATTCACTCCGCCCAACTCATCGTGTACCCGGGATTTTCGATCTCGAGGGCATCGACCGTCAGCATCAGCGGGTGAAACGTATCGACCATAACGGCCAGTTCCTTGGTTTCCCTGGCCCCAAGACTCCGCTGCACCGCCCCCGGATGCGGACCATGCGGGATTCCTCCCGGGTGGAGCGTGATCATCCCCCTGGTGACGTGTTTGCGACTCATAAAGTCGCCATCCACATAATAAAGTAGTTCGTCGCTGTCGATATTACTGTGGTTATATGGCGCCGGGATGGACAGCGGATGATAGTCGAACAACCGCGGACAAAATGAGCAAACCACGAAATTGTGCCCTTCAAAGGTCTGATGGACCGGCGGCGGCTGATGCACCCTGCCGGTTATCGGTTCAAAATCGTGGATGCTGAAGGCAAACGGATAACAACACCCGTCCCATCCTACGACGTCAAAAGGATGATGACCGTAATGAATACCATACACCCGGCCCTTCTTCTTCGTGCGGATCAGAAAATCCCCTTTTTCGTCGTGGGGCTCCAATGCCTGCGGCCCCCTGATATCCCGCTCACAATAGGGAGAATGTTCCAGCAGCTGACCATATGGACTAAGGTAACGCTTGGGATAACGGATCGGGCTAAAGGACTCTACAATAAAAAGTCGATTGTCGTCCCCGTCGAAGGCGATCTGGTAGATCGTCCCCCGCGGTATCACCAAATAATCGCCATAGCCAAAGGACAACTCCCCATACATGGTTGTCAGCACCCCGCTTCCGTGATGCACAAAGATGAGCTCATCGGCATCCGCATTCTTGTAGAAATACCCCTCCATACTTAGCACGGGAGCCGCCAAAACAATATGACAGTCATTGTTGACCAGTACCGGATGACGGCTTTGCATATAATCTGCCTCCGGTTTTATCTTAAACCCCTCAAGGCTGCGGTGTTTCAGCATTTTTTCCTCCGCGATACGGGGCATGGCGTCATATGGCTCATCCGTCCCAATGATCTCCGTAGGCGGATGAATATGGTACATCAACGAATAATCATTGGAAAAACCTTCTGTTGAGAACAATTGTTCCGAATAAAGGGACCCGTCTTGCTGGCGAAACTGGGTATGACGTTTGTGGGGGATATTCCCCAGGGAATAGTAGTGAGGCATGCGCTAATCGTTGCCCTAAAAGTAATAAATCTTCCTTGTTATGCTTTCTTTACCTTTAACTTTATAAAAAATAATCGTCCCGGTGCCCAGTGTTCATTTCCGATTGCTTATTCTATTTATTGCCGCCTTTTACCTGAATGCCTGTGAGAAGGACAAAGCTCCCAAAACCATGAGCTTCTACTACTGGCGCACAGGGTTCTCGCTCGATACCCTGGAACAACGCACGGTACAGGATAATGACGTTCGCACGCTGTATCTGCGGTATTTCGACGTAGACTGGGGGGAGACCGACACCGCGCCAATGCCTGTAGCCATCCTGCAATTCAATACTCCTCCCGCCAACTTTACGATCATCCCCGTCATCTTCCTGCGTAACCGCGTCTTTCAAAAACTCGACTCCAATAAGACCGACAGTTTCGTCGCCCAAATAGCAGGGTTGGTCAGCCATATCAGCACATCCATACTCACAACCCCCCGCGAGGTTCAGTTCGATTGCGATTGGACGGAGACCACAAAGGACAATTATTTTCGTTTCCTGCGGCAATACCACGCAAAGACCAATATGCTCGTCTCCTGCACGATCCGGCTGCACCAGGTAAAATATCCCGACCGCACCGGCACACCACCCGTAGATCACGGAGTGCTCCTATTCTACAACATGGGCAACATCGACGCAGGAGCAGGAAATTCCATCTACGATAGAACGATCGCCCATCGTTACACCCCCTCCCTTCGCTCCTATCCGCTGCAGCTGGACCTTGCCCTGCCCATTTTTTCCTGGGGCCTCCAGGTGCGTAACGGAAAAGTCATCCAATTGCTGGATAAAATGAATGCCGCGGCTTTTGAAAAAGACACTAATTTCGTCCGGAATGGCTCAAGAGGATTCGCCGCAAAACATGCTGGCTTCCGCGGAGGCTACTACTTTCAGGAAAATGACGCGGTAAAGATCGAATCGGTCTCCAAAGACGATCTCCTGGAAATAGTAGGCGAAGTCAATCGCCATTCCAATCACCGGATAAGAAATGTTATTTTCTACGACCTCGACAGCCAAAACCTCCAGCGCTATGATAAAGGCGTCTTCCATGAAATTTTGGATCATATTGATTAGCGCGTGCACCGTCAGCACCGCCATCGTGCTGGCCTGCGCCGGCGATTGGGGGCCCGAATATGGAACCTCGAACTTTACACCCGAAATATTTGTCGACAGCGCTTACAGCCCCTTCTTCTACTCCGACCAATTCTATTATGGGATCGGACACGACGAAGCACAGATCACCCGGTGGAAATACGACCTTATCCCCGAATGGAACAGCTGGCTGAACAAGGCCCTGTCCCGTGAACAAGTCGATTTCCTGCTCAACACCGCCGGCCCTCAGGCAATCGATAGCGCAGCGAAGACATCCCCTACCAGCAAAAAAGCCGCGGATTTTTTTCACTACCTCCGCCTTGCCAAACAATGCGAGGCCTATTCCCTTACACCCATCCCTGCTCCCTGGGAACAGGACAGCACCCAAAAGAAAATCCCTTTCGACGCCCGCGGCCTCGATCGCCTTCTGGAGCAGGGTCTGACCACAGCAACCGATCCCTTTCTCCGGGAGCGATACTGGTTCCAACTCCTCCGCAGTCGATTTTACAACGGTACACCACAAGGGACCATCCAGGTATTCGACGCCTATAGCCAAAAATTCCAAAAAAATAAATTATGGTACCGATGCCTGGCTTACACCGCCGGCGCCTACCGCAAACTACATGACTACGCCAAAGCCAACTACTATTACAGCCGTGTCTTCGATAGCTGCGATGAATTGAAGACCACAGCACATTATAGCTTCCATCCGCAGGAAGAATCCGATTGGCAGGCCACGCTCGCTCTTTGTCACACCCCGGAAGAAAAGGCCACGCTTTGGCAAATGCTCGGCATCTTCTATTCAGACCCCATCCGGGCCATTGCCCGCATTTACGATTTAGACCCTCGCTCCGAAAAACTCGGGCTCCTTTTATCCCGCGCAGTCAACATCTCCGAGCAACGCTTTGGCCACGGGAAAAACACGGATTACGACGCCCCCTACAAACAAAACGACAGCGCTGACCGCGCCCTCGCTATCCTGGTCACCCGCATCGCCGCCGCCGCCAACACGGCAAAACCCTGGGTCTGGCAACTCGCCGCCGGCTATCTCCACATGCTCGACCACCAATACACGACCGCGACCAACGACTACAAAAATGCCGAAAGCGCCGTCCCCCGTGAACGACTTCCCCAGGCCCAACTCCGCCTGCTGAAATTGCTAAACACTATCGCGGCTGCCCAAACAGTCGACCAAACATTGGAACAAAAGATCCTTCCCGACCTGATCTGGCTCGACAGCTGTCAAAAAGACAATAGCTTCCGCAACCAGACGGCGCATGCCTGGGTCAAAAGCAACATGGCGGCCAAATACCTACACGCAGGTGATAAAATAAAATCGGAATGCTTTGTTTCCAGAACGGCTTTTTACGCAGACACACAAAACGTCGAAGGATTGAAACGCTTTCTCTCAAAGCCAAACAAAAGCCCTTACGAACAACTTTGCAGCCGTTTTTCGAGTATTCAGAGAGAAGACATTTTTGAATACCAGGCCGTCTGTCAATGCCTCAACGACAATATCGACGAAGCCCTGACAGCAATACGCCAGGCACCCATGGCGGCAAAAACGATCCTACCCGCCAACCCCTTCAACGCCCGCATCAACGACTGCCATGACTGCGACCGGCAAGCAGCCCAAAAGATCAAATACAGCAAGTTGGATTTCCTGCAAAAACTAAAAGAATTAAAGGAAAAAATAGCCGCCGGCGCCGACGTCTACACGAACGCCATCCTCCTGGCCAACGCACAATACAATATCACCCACTTCGGCAATGACCGGGCGTTTTATGACTGTAAAGTACTCGGTGACGAACATAGCTCACCAGAATTAATAGACAGCATTTTCCGCGACCGGCTCATCAACATGACTCTCCCGTTGAAATACTATACCCTCGCGCTAAACGCCGCCCGCACGGGCGAACAACGCGCCAAATGCCAATACCTCCTGGCCAAATGCCAGCGGAACCAATGGTACTGCCGGGACCTCTACAGGAAATTCGACACCTACGATTATAGTGGCCAGGTTTTCACAGCCTTCGACGGCTTCAAAGCCCTCAAACAATATCCCAACACCAGCTATTACCAGGAAGTCCTCAGGGAATGCGGCTACTTCCGCACCTACATCCAAAAGAATAAGTGACCATGCTCCGGATCGGCCTCCTTTCTGACACCCATCATTTTCTGGACGAAAACATCTTCCGGCATTTCGAATCCTGCGACGAGATCTGGCACGCAGGCGATTTCGGCACAGCCGCCATCGCCGACAAGCTCGCAGCCTTCAAACCACTCCGCGGCGTATATGGCAATATCGACGGTCAGGACATCCGCTCCACCTACCCGGAAAAATTACGCTGGCAGTCGGAAGGCGTCAAAGTTTTCATGACCCATATCGGCGGCTATCCGCCACGGTATAACCCAACCGTAAAAAAGGATTTGGGGGCGGATACGCCCGGGCTCTTTATCTGCGGACATTCCCATATCCTCAAAGTCATGTACGACCAACACCTGCATTGTCTTCACATGAACCCCGGCGCAGCGGGCAGGCAGGGCTGGCATACCGTGCGGACGATCATCCGCTTCACCATCGACGGCACCAACATGAAAGATTGTGAGATCATTGAACTCGGCAGCCGCGGCTAAGGGCTAAAGCCATTCCAGCAGCTTATTGCGAAGCTCGTTGGGCTTGAAAGGCTTACTGACGAAATCGTTCATCCCGCAGGCCATGATCTCATGTATGATCTCGTTGCGCGGCGAAGCTGTAATAGCTATGATGGGGACATCTTTAAAATGCTTCCGGATCTTACGCGTACAGGCGAATCCATCCAGCACAGGCATCTGCACGTCCATCAGGATAAGATCGTATTTCCTCCTGCTCACGAACTCCAGTGCCTGACGGCCATCCACCACGATCTCCAGCTGCGCACCCCAGCCTGTAATGAACCGGCGGGCGATATTCGCATTGAATACATTGTCTTCCGCCAGCAGGATCAACTTATTCTTGAACTGCTCGTTGCTCTTAGTCACCACTTTCGCAGGCGCCACGCCATTCTCGGAAGTCATGCTCCCCGGCTGTAACAACACATTGAATTGAAAACTCGACCCCTTACCGGGTGTACTCGTCACGACAATGGCGCTTCCCATGAGCTCTACCAGCCTGGAAGAGATACTCAACCCAAGCCCCGTACCACCATAAAGCCTCGTCGTATCGCTGTCGGCCTGGGTAAACTGCTCAAAGATCTTCTCCTGCTTTTCCTCCGCAATACCGATACCCGAATCGATAACGGAGAACTGCGTCACATATGCCCCTTCCTTATTTTCCAATAGCTCCACCTTCAGTTTCACAAACCCTTCCTGCGTGAACTTTATAGCATTGCTGATCAGGTTGTTCAAAACCTGGGAAAGTCGAAAACTGTCGCCCTTGACATAAAATGGCATCTTTTGGTCGTATTCGACATCGAAAACGATGTTTTTCTCACGGGCCGTAAAACCAAAAGACTGGTAAAGACTCTGCGCCAACTCGCGAAGATTGAAATCGATCGCCGACAACTCGATTTTACCCGAATCCAGCTTGGTGAAATCCAGAATATCGTTAATGATATGCAACAGGCTTTCCCCGGAGAACTGAAGCGTCCGCAGATCTTCCTGCTGGTCCTCCCGCGGCTGACTCTGCATCATCAGATGCGTGATCCCGATAACGGCGTTCAACGGCGTTCTCAACTCATGGCTCATCACGCTAAGGAACTGCGATTTGGCCTTGGCGGCCTGTTCGGCCTTTTCTTTCATCTGCACGAGCTCTTTCTCCCTTTGCCGCCGCGACGAGATATCCCGGATAAAAGCACTGTAATAAGATTCGTTCTCGTCCTCGATGGCCGTGACCGTTAATTCGATAGAAAACTCTTCCTTGTTCTTGCGCACCGCAGTCAATTCGAGCCGCTGATTGAGAATGGGATTGCTGCCGTTCTCCAGGAAACCCTGGAACCCGTTCCAATGCGTGTATTCATACGACAACGGAATGATCGTCTCCATCAGGGTCCTGCCCTTCACTTCCTTTTCCGTATAGCCGAATATTTCTGTGGCACTCTGGTTCCAATGTATGATATGTCCATGCTGCCCCGTAATGACGATGGCATCAAGCGCAGAAGAGATCACACCACTGAGCATGATCTCATTCTTTCGAAGCAGCTTCTGCGTCCGCTCGTTCTCTTTTATCTTTTGGTCCAGCGCGATATTCAGCTGTTCCGATTCCGCCAGTTTTTCCAGAAAGATCTGTTCGATCTGTGCCTGTGTAAAAATGCCCAGATGCTCCCGGTCCACGATCTCCTTAGGGACAAGCGTGACCATGTAAGGAAAGAACTCTAGCTCCTTATACCTGGTGGAAAAAGCGTCATAGCTTTTTTCGAAGATCTTCCCCGCCAGGGGCTCGCCATAATTGTTGCCGATAAAATGAAAAACGTCAAAGCTCAGGAATTGCAGGTTGCGAAAGATCTCCGGGTCCCGCCTGCGGCTCTCCAGCGCAGTAAGCTCGGCAAGCTTCTTCTCAAAATATCCATCGCCGGCACGGCCGAACTTATCCTTTAAAGCCCCCAAAAAACTCTGCAGGAATTGGATCGCCAGCGTATTCTTTTGCTCCGTCTCCGAAACAAACAGGATGTTGAATATGGAGCCTTCCTCCAGGAGCACGGGGAATCGCTGCCGGATCCTTTCCCGCAGACTCTTCCTGGTATGCACTTCGGCCTGCTCGAATGAGGTGAGGTATTTTTCGAAAAGCAGATAAGTATGAAAAACGTCGTCAGCACTCTTTCCGGCCACCTTATGCCCCAATTGGATCATTTGCTCAGCCTTGGCGGGAACGGAAATGCAACTGATAAGAAAATCGAATAGCGCCTTATACAACGCAGATTGATCCCCCGGCCGCCTGGCGGCTGGAGACCTGCCTCTGCCCTTCAATAGTTGTTTTAACATGGGAACGCCTTGATCGACAAAAGATAGTTGGCAAACGATGGCTTCGGTTATGCTCCCCTGCTGGCCTTGTAGATAGACCAGAAGCCAAGACCCGATAAACCCCAGGTAACCACCAGGGCAATAAACCAGGCGACGGAACCGCTGATCTGCCCGAGCACGCTCTTGAAGATATTGATCCCGTAGTAGTGTTCGATCTGCATGTGCAGGTGACCTACCGCCATGACCAGGAAACCCCAGGCCATATAGGTCATCCCTTTCCCGAACCTGCCGCCGCGCAACGCATGGGCCGTGAGAAAAGCAAAGAATACGGCGATGAAAAGGAAGGGTAATTCCATCACGCCAAACCAATAGCTCATGTTGGACGCATGGGCGGCAGTTGCAGCATTGTTGACCTGGAGGAGATTACATTGCGCCTGACAAAGCGCAACAGAAGGCGAAGAGAGTACGCCTACGGTGATGAGAAGAAGTAGGGGTCGAAATTTTTTCATAACATTCTGGATTTTTAAACAATAAATGACATCTTTTTCCCGTCTGGATGCTGTATCTGTTCTACCCCACTTTGGGAAACTTCTTATATGTCATACATATAAAGAGACAAACGAATCACAAAAAAGAAAATTGCAGTAATCATGCAAAATATCCGTACAGGGTTTGTTTTCGACGAAAGCCTCAACTCATCCTTCCTGGCAGAGTTGTTCGAAGGTGATACCATATACGCGGAAACAGTCTTCGAGGATTTTCTACGCGATCTGCCGGTATATTGGGAGCGGGTAGAAGCAGCATACAGCAGCAAAAACCTTCCCGTTTTGGGAACAACCGTCCACACCTGCAAAACCCTCTTCGGTTATGTAGGATTTACCGACCTCCAGGAGCTTTGTCAACAATTCGAGAACAAATGTTCCGTTAATAGTGTGGAAGAATTACGGCTCGAGTATATTCTCTTGATTCAACGAAAAGAAAAGGCGCAACATATTATAGAAAAAGAATATGATAGATTGAGATTGTTCAACGAGATGAAGGATTAGGTTTTCGGATTGTTTTTTTATTGTTTTCGGATGCAAATGAAGCTGACTTGTATTATAGTAGAAGATATCCAGATTGCTGCGGATTTTCTTCGCAAATTCTGTGAGAAAAGCGACCTCGTCGAAGTAAAAGGGCATTTTCTGAATGTAGAAGAGGCCCTGGAATACCTTGACAAGGAAAGGGTGGACCTGCTTTTCCTCGACGTCGAGATGCCCGGCGCCAATGGTTTCGACCTGCTGGACAGGCTCACTTATTCCCCCATGATCATCCTCACGACTTCCAAGACCGAATACGCCTTCAACGCCTTCCAGTACCATGTCGACGACTACCTGAAAAAACCATTTACCTATAAACGCTTCCAGGAAGCGATCCAGAAACTGCAGCAAAAAGCAGCCGCCGCACAGACGCCGGCAACACCCGCCACCGCCATCCCGGCCCAGAACGCCGACACCGATTTTCTCTTTATCAAGGCCGAGGATAAACTCATAAAACTGAAAAAAGACGATATCCTCTTCCTCGAGAGTATGCGCGACTATGTGAAATTCGTGACCCCGGTCAAGAACTATATCACGTATAGCACACTCAAGAATATGGAAGAGAAATTGATCGGCCCCAACTTCCTCAAAGTACACCGCTCCTATATCGTCAACATCAACAAGATCGACGATATCCGCGGCAATACCATTTATCTCCTTGGCAATCAAATCCCTATCGGAAAAGGCCACAAAGAGGATGTAGCCGCCCGGCTGAACATTCTCTAGGCCGCTGAACCGTTCGTCGGGCCAATCCCACTTTCGTCGGGCCAAACTTCTCCTTTATCGAATAAGTTTCCCCACCCGGCTACATTTTTCCATCTTTGTATCAGCAAACGAAAACAATCCGATCCGAAAAACAAAGTCCAAATCCAATTCCGAAAAAAAACAATATCCTAAAAAGACAAGAAGAACCCAGATCAATATCCGAAAAGCCAAAGTCCAAACATCCAATGAGATCCTTGAAATCCTAATCCGAAAAGCCAAAGTCCAAACATCCGAAAACCGTGAAAAACCCGAACGTCCAAACCCTTGAAAAACCGAAAACCCATTAGATCCTGAAAGCCCGTTTGAATCCGATCATCCATTGAAAACTTGTTAACCGGTGTCCCGAAAAACCAAGTGCAAAACCATCTGAACCGTGTAACAAAATTCGAATCCAGATCCTGAAAAACCTTGAAGATGCCAGGGGCAAAACCCGGGAGAAGTGAAAGTGAAATCCGTCCAATTGATTACATCCAAATTCCCCGAAAAAGCCTGAAACATCGTTGGCCCTGACAAAAAAATTGCCGCCGCGGAAAAACACCCGCGGCGGCTTTATTTTGCGGTGGGGGCCGGTTCTCCCGGGCCGCCGAAGGCGGCCCACACTGTAAAAATCCTTTCGTCGGGCAATTTTTACTTTCGTCGAGCCAATCCCCTCCTTGATCGAATAAGTTTCCCCTCCCGGTTACATTTTTACATCTTTGTATTACCAATACGAAACGATCCAATACCAGAAAAACAAACATCCAGATCCTTAACAAAACCGTAGATCTAAACTAGAAAAACCAAGTCCGATCCTACAAAAAACCGAATATCCAGATCCAGAAAAACCAACCGAATCCGATCCAACAAAAAACCAACCAGATCCCGATCCTGAAAAACAACGCAAATTCCGATCCTACGAAAACCAACCAATCCTGATCCAACAAAAAACCAACGAAATCGTATCCTGAGAAACCGTAGAATCCAAACCCGAAATGCGGCAGCATTCATGAGCTCCTAAAAAAGACATAATGTCCGCGAGTAAAACCAAGCTGAAGTCCAAATCCGAAAAATGTAGAAATGCCAGGGCAAAACCCGGGAAAAGTGAAATCCGTCCAAATGAATCCCCTTAATGATCCTCCCTTAAGCCTGAAAGATCGTTAAACCCTGACAAAAAAATTGCCGCCGCGGTTCTCCCGCGGCGGCTTTATTATTTACAACCAGGGTCTCGCAATCCCCTCCCGGAACGGCCAGGGAACCGTCGCCAGAATGATCACCAGCGCCACCAGGATAAACCAAAAGGTCCGCTTGTGCTTGGCCCTATCCGAAATAGGCTTTTTCGCAGCCCCCCGCCCCAACGTTATCAAGATGATCGCAATCAACATCCCCACCAAATGCTCCACCGCATAAAAGCGATATACCCGATCCTTCATCACCTCCCCAAAACCCAGATTTCGGATATTGGCAAGGCCCCACGGCCCCGTAAGCCACAAATAAAGCCCCACTAACAACGTAGTATGCGCAGCGATCATCAGGAACAACCCCACCTTCCGATCACCAGCGGAAAAGGGCTTGCCGGCCGTCATGCCGGAATAGCTCTTAAAAACAGCCACAATACCCAACACGAGAATGACCCAGCGAAGGATGCTGTGCAGGTATAACAAAGCAGTGTACATGAAATTGAATTTTAGTTGATTATCTGATGGGCCCAAAGCTACGACCACGGTCCCGGAAACGGAAAAGAAGTTCACCCTGGGGGCCCCATGGGAACCAGATTCCGGAAATGGGAAAAAACTAAATAAAACACTTAGTGCCGTCCGCTGATTATCAATCGGTTGCATTCAGGCATCCCCTTTGAACACTGTACGTGAATCCTTATCCCCTTAGAAAAACATTCCTTATGAAGCCAACTTTACCCGCAGTCCTGTTTACCCTGATCACCGCCATCTCGCTTTCGGCGAACGCACAAACACCACGCACCTACACCCCGATCACCTCGAGTTTTAGCTCCAGTGTATACGCCTCCGGCACCATCTGCACCAATTGCGAATTGGTACTCAGCCCCGGAGTAACCATCACCATTAATTCTACCTGCGCCTGCGATAACTGCACTTTCGTCGGCGGAACCGTCGACATCACGACCGGCTCGAGTTTCACACTTTCAGGCGTCGACTCATTCGAAAATGAGACAGTCGTCCTCAACAAGCCATTCACCGATTCCAGCCTTACTTTCTATGGCGATACTGTTTCCGTCACTGCAGCGATGACGCTTCCGGGCGTCCAGACGGTTATCGATAGCAGCAGGGTCGGCTTCACTTCCAATCTGACACTCGGCCAGACCAGTCTGGCCAAATCTACGCTCAGTTTATCCGGCTCCTCCATACTGAAAGTCAACAGCAACATGACCTCGTCCGGGGACACTTACAAACTGGCCGGCACATCCTCCATAAATTCAACGGCGAACACCAACCTTTCCGGCGACAATATAATAATGAGCGGTTCGACCAACAGCTTTACATCAGGCTATACCCTTACTACGACTAACACCAATTTCACGTTGAACGGTACCGCCGGTACCCTCACAGCCTCCCAGGGCTACAACGCCACAGGGGGTTCTATTACGGCCGCGACCGGTTCCAACATCAGCAGCGCCTATGCCGCGACATTCTACCGCACAGCCATCAACCTGACCGGTACCACCTTTACTGCCTCCCAGGGTTTTACGACTTCTGGCGCCGGCAGTACCTTCATGGCCACAAGTTCGACGATCGCCGGCAGCGGCGGCGCCGTGAGCCTCGACAGTACCGCTACGTCGATCACGAGCTCCACCCTTACCGCCCAGTCGCTCACCACTTCCATCGGCAGTTTCAAAGCTACCAGCTCGACCATCACAACCACCAACGCGATCAACCTCACCAATACAGCCGACACACTTATCAGTTCCAACTATACCGGCCAATCGCTCACCACTTCCGGCGGCACGTTCTATTCCAGTAACTCTAACACCAACTTCACTTACGCCGCCACAATGACCGGCACACAGGCCAAGCTGGCCGGCAGCTCCGCCTTCACCGCCCAGTCCCTGACCCTTCAGACCGGCAGCTGGTTTGCGATCGGCGACGGCAGCACGGGCAGCACCGCGCATGACAGCCTTACCTATGGGCTCTCTACGGACGCCACTTCAACACTGGCCATCGCCAACTACAACAACTCCCTTAGATCCACATCCGCCACCGGCACCGCAAATTGTAGCGGCGCCTACCCCCACGCGTGTGCAACGGACTATGTCTATGGTTGCGCCACCATCAAGAACAACGGCACCCCTGTCTATTGTACCGTACTTGCCGCGGCTTCCATCAACCTCTCCGCCGCTGTCGCCGGCGCTGACCAGGTCGCCCTGACCTGGACGGATAACGAAACCGGCAACGCCGCCGATCACTACAGCATCCAACGCTACACCGGCAACGATGATTGGACCGACATAGGCACCGTAGCAGCCGGCAGCGCCAGCGGCGACTATTATTTCACGGATGCCAACGCCCCCGCCGGCAATGTCGACTACCGTATCCAACGCACAGATGCCGATGGGAACATCCTCTATTCCGACGTCGCCTCGGTCAACCTGGCTCTCCCCAATTCAACCCTCAGCATCTACCCCAACCCGGCCATCGGGGGACACTTCTATATCAATACCCCCTATACGGGTGAAATGGTCGTCAACGTGTACACGAGCACCGGGCAGTTGCTTTTGCACACTTCCCTGCAAGGGCAAACTCAATACAGTATCCAGCTGCCTGTACAGAACCTGTCCCTCAGCGCCGTCGTAGTCCAGACCGTCAGCAAAAACGGCAATGGAGCCTTTATGGTGCTTGTGCGGTAGTTTTCTTAGTTTTGCCTTATGAAGCATTTTTGTCGGACCCTTTTCTTCCTTGCCGGCATCGCTGCATCGCAGGCAGGCTGTCATAACGATGGTGATAAAAAAGACGACGAACAGGCAGCCGTCTTGCGCCGCCCCCCCTTTGCCGCACTCACGGATAGTCTCCGGTCCGTAAAGGACAATGACGCAGCAGGCCTCTACTTCAGACGGGCGGAATTGCTCTCAAGGGCGAACCTGCATGAATTGGCAGCAGCAGACTACCATCGCTCATGGGACCTCAACCCCAACGAACTCACCGGCTATCGCTACGCCTCTACGCTCTCCATCATCGGCCAGACTGATCGGGCCATCCAATTGCTGATGGACTGCAGCAAAAAATATCCGGCCAATCCCGCCTTCCCCGGGCTCCTGGGCGAACTCTACCAGCAATCCGGCAAAAACAAGGATGCCCTCGCCATCTACGATACACTCCTGCAAAAAGACTCCACAGACAACGAAACCTGGTACGAAAAAGGCTTGCTCCTCGAGAAAATGCGCGATACCATCCAAGCCATCGCCTCACTCAGCAAAGCCTACAGCCTCCAGCCGGTGAATACCTACGGTCTTGAACTGGCACACGTATACGCCGAAAGCAGCAACCCCGTCGCAATTTCCATTTGCGACGACATCCTGCGCAAAGACTCGACCCATGAACTGCTCGACCCCATGTTTATAAAAGGCATCTATTACTCTAACACCGCCCAATACAAAAAAGCCATCGTCCAATTCGATTCCTGCATCGGACGCGACTGGAAATTCACCGACGCCTACCTCGAAAAAGGTATCGCACTTTACGAACAAAAACGATACGATACCGCGATGTCCACCTTCCTGATGACCATAAAGGTCTCGGACACCAACCCCGACGGCTACTATTGGATCGGCCGTTGTTTCGAAGCCACCGACCATAAGGACCAGGCCATCCTCTATTACCGGCAGGCCCTGGCCCTGGACAAGGATTTCACCGAAGCCGCGGATCATATCAAACGGCTGATGAGCCGGTAGGCTCATCGGCCGAAGGCCAATCATTAGCCGGGAGAATGAGCCGCCGGCTCATTCCTTTTTACTATCTTTAATCTGGACCAAATCAACAGACTAACTATGCCACTTATAGCACCGTCCTTACTGGCCTCGAATTTCCTTCGACTGGGAGAAGAATGTAAGATGCTCAACGAAAGCGATGCGGACTGGCTGCACCTGGACGTTATGGACGGCAGATTCGTTCCCAATATCAGTTTCGGCCTTCCGGTTATCGAGCAGATCCGCAAAGCCACCCCCAAGATCTGCGATGTCCATCTCATGATCCTCGAACCGGAACGCTATGCGGAAGCCTTCAGAAAGGCCGGCGCCGACCGCCTTACCGTCCACCTCGAAGCCTGCACACACCTCCACCGGAATATCCAGCAGATAAAAAGCCTCGGCATGAAAGCCGGCGTCGCCCTCAACCCCGCTACACCCGTCGATCTGCTCTGCGACGTCCTGCAGGACATAGACACCGTCTTGATCATGAGCGTCAACCCGGGCTTCGGCGGCCAGGAATTCATCCCCCACACCTACCAAAAGATCCGCACCCTCCGCCGTATGATACACGACAGAGGCCTCAATACCCTCATCGAGATCGATGGTGGCGTCACCACTGAAAACGGCGGCAGCCTCGTCAAAGCAGGCGCCGACGTCCTCGTGGCAGGCAGCCACGTCTTCCAATCCAGCAACCCAAAAGACACCATCCATATACTCAAATACATAGGTTGACCGTTTCTTATCCGTCATAGTAAACAAAACATCTTTTGAGAATCGTATTTGCTGCCCTGGCCCTGTTGTTGACGTTGCTGGCCCTGCCGGCTTTTTCCCAGAAGAAAGCCGGCGCCATCGTATCCGGGAAACTGCTCGATGAGAATGACAAACCCCTCCCGGGTGTATCAGTGACGATCCTCGGCCGGCAAAGCGGTCTGATCACTACGGACTCGGGCACCTTCCGCATCCGGGTCCCGCCCGATAAAGCCTTCGCCCTCGTCTTTTCGTTCACTGGCTACAAATCAGAACAGCGTAATTTTCTCCTCAACCAGGGCGAAGAAGAAAAGATCGTCGTCCGCCTGGAAAGAAGCGGCAAGGCCCTCCAGCAGGTCGTCGTATCCGACCAACGGGAAAGCCGCGAGACCAGCCTGATCCGCATCAATCCCAAAAACGCCATCAACATCCCCACCCCCATTGGCGGCATCGAAAGCCTCCTCAAGGTCTTCGTAGGCTCCAACAACGAACTGACCTCCCAATATTCCGTCCGGGGCGGCAACTACGACGAGAACCTTACCTACATCAATGACTTCGAAGTATTCCGCCCCTACCTCGTCAACAACGCCCAACAGGAAGGCCTAAGCATCATCAATCCGGAAATGACCCGCAGCGTCAGCTTCTATACCGGCGGATTCCAGGCCCGATACGGGGACAAAATGTCCTCGGCGCTCGACATCCAGTACCGTAAACCCGACAGCTTCGGCGGCTCGGTCTATCTCGGCCTCCTGGAACAAGGCCTCCACCTCGAAGGAACATCGGCCGATAATAAATTCTCCTATCTTATCGGCGCACGTAACCGCACCAACAGCACCCTGCTCAGCAGCCAGGAGACAAAGGGCACTTATGCCCCTACCTCTTCCGATCTACAGGCACAGCTCAGCTATCAATTCAACCCACGCACTCAACTTGAGTTTCTGGGCACCCTCTCGCAAACCCGCTTCAACCTGATCCCGCAATCCGCCGAACTGACCTCCGCCATTTTTTCCCCCTACTATACGGCCGACCTCGGCCTGGATATCAACTTCAGCGGACAGGAAAAAGACGACTACCAGGCCAACCTGCTTGGACTGTCACTTATTCAGCAGATCAATCCACGCCTCCGGCTGAAGTGGATGGCTTCTCGTTTTGAAGACAAAGAACAGCAGAACTATGACATCACCGGCCAATACCTCTTCGGTGAACGCGATTTCGACAAAAGCAGCGCCACATACGGCGAGATCACCAATCCCCTCGGTGCCGGCACTTACCAGAACTTTGCCCGGGATAACCTGAATATCGACGTCTACAATGCCACACACAAGGGCTATCTGAGCCTCAAACATCACTACGTCCAATGGGGCGTCAGCGCGGAACGGCAGATCGTCCGTAATCAGCAGGACGAATGGCAATACCAGGATTCAGCAGGCTATTCCCTGCCCTATGATCCGGGCATTCCCAGCATCAGCAACGTGGTCAAGGGCCAGAACGACCCGGATATCACCCGCACGACAGGCTATATACAGGATAACCTGCTCTTCAGTGATTCGGGCCGCTTCACTTTGCAGGGCGGCGTTCGTTATAACTACAATACGCTGAACAAAGAGTTCCTTGTCTCCCCCCGCATAGGCGCCTCGTGGAAACCCCTGCATTCATCAAAGGACATCATCTATAAGGCTTCACTCGGTATCTACGACCAGCCCCCTTTCTTCCGCGAAATGCTACGCCCGGATGGAACCCTCAACACCGGGCTCAAAGCACAACGCAGCTGGCAGGCCGTAGTCGGCTTCGATCAGAACTTCAAAATGGGCGACCGGCCCTTCCGCTTTACCACAGAAGCCTACTACAAAGGGATGACCCGCGTTGACCCCTACGATATCGACAATGTAAAGATCCAATACTTCGCCCTCAATGACGCCAAAGCCTACGCGACAGGGATCGAATTCCGGCTCACAGGAGAATTGGTCAAAGACGCCGAAAGCTATGTGAGCATGGGTTTCATGCGATCGATGGAGAAGATCGACACCTTCTTTTACACCTATACACTGGACTCACTGGGACACCCACTCGACAGCTCAAAGACACAGATGGGCTGGGTCCGCCGCCCAACCGACCGGCTCTTTAACTTCGGCCTCTTCCTCCAGGACTACCTGGCCACCAACAAAAACCTCAAAGCCTACCTGAACTTCCTGTATGGCAGTA
>Ga0302309_10000670_pt1 | contig 37946 bp, 36 predicted proteins | sample III_Palsa_N1_1_FD_200453 | JGI IMG/M metagenome (GOLD analysis project Ga0302309, IMG submission 200453) | Peat permafrost microbial communities from Stordalen Mire near Abisko, Sweden - III_Palsa_N1_1 | ecosystem: Environmental > Terrestrial > Soil > Palsa > Peat permafrost | place: Sweden...
TTGTCTCTTTTTCTTTTGTAAACACCATGCATATTACAGACATTTATTTGATTGGAACTCCCTTTGGTCGGCTCTTACTGCATTAGGTACCCTTGCTTTAGTTGTAGTAGCTTATAAGCAAATTCAATCTTTGATAAAAACCAATGAAGATGCTAACAGAACCGCCACAGAGGATTTTCTATATAAGTTAAAAAAGGATTTTTTTACACGCGAAGCAAGAACATTGCTTACATTATTAGAAATTGATTCATTGAAATTCGAGGAAATTTCTGAAGATAAAGATTTTAGGATTTTTAAAGTTATCATTCCAGATAATATCAAAAAGTACATAAAGGATTCAATCGATACAAAAAAAACATATTATACGACTCAAGAAATAGATGACTTTCTTCTACAGCATCTTGAAGATTTAGGCCTTCTTTTCTATAAAGGGATGATAACGATTGAAGATGCTGATCAACAATTTGAATATTATCTAAAAACGATATTTGAAGATAACGAAATCAAAGCTTATATTAATTGGGCTCGTGAACAAGCAAATGACAATGATATATATAGTAAATTTGAACTTCTCTATCATTCAGTTGAATTGTATGAAAAAAGACAACGTAAATAACTTTATTGTACATGAGTTTTTTTGCTGCCTTTAAATCTTTTTGATTTTGCAATCGATTACATAAAATTCCAAATTAAACCTATCTTAGCTTTATAAACCACCCTTTATGAAGCTTTTATTATTTGCCCTGTTTTGTGCCTGCATTATTTTTTGCGCTTCCTCAACTTACGCACAAAAAACCGAACTTGTAACCGTTCCCAATTCCGAGCATCGTTTAATACACTCCACCGTTGCGGGGCATGATTATGATATTTATATCCATTTCCCGGCGGGATATGATACGGCTAAAAAGAAATTCCCGGTTTTATATGTGGTTGATGGGGATAACGACTTTTCACCATCGCTGGAGTATTTAGGCCTGATGATGGCCGAATATCATATCCAGGAGCCCATACTGGTAGCCATAGGCGATGGCGGCCTCATTGGCACCCCCGGCAATAAACGCAACCGCGATTTTACACCTACTCCTGCCAGAAACCAACCAGAAACCGGCGGGGCACCCGCGTTTTTAGGGTTTATTGAAAAAGAATTAATACCGCTGATTGACAGCAAATACAAAGCCGACCCGGCAGACCGTACTTTATACGGCTATTCGATGGGTGGTTTATTTGGCACTTATGTGCTGTTTACCAAACCAACATTATTTAAGAATATATTGATCGGCAGTCCGGCGTTGTCCTACAACAACTCGCAGATATTTGATATTGAAAAAGAATATGCGTCCAAACATACCGAACTGCCAGTACACGTTTTTTTTGAAGTCGGCGAATTGGAAACACCCGGACAAAAGCTGCCAAACAAACGAATGGTAGATTTATTTAAAGACCGCGATTACAAAAAACTCGATCTGCATACCGTAATTATTGATAATGTTACGCATTTAACAGGCAAACCGGTTACGATGTTAAAGGCACTGGGCTGGGCCTATACCAATCCGCATAAAATATTTTAAAAAATTAAAAAAAAGGGTGTCACCCTGAGCTCCGTCGAAGGGTGAGCGGAGAGGCCTTTACGCGCATGCTTCGAGTGCCTCAGCATGACACCCCTTTTTCAATCATCATATCTTCTTATAATCATCCCTCGCCCTATCAGCCTCATAATGAACGCCGGGTGTTAACCAGTACAACAAAACCACCCTTGAATACCTGAAATTAAATGGCGAAAGTATAATAGCCACGCTTAATACAATTACACTGTACAACCAGGGGTTATGGCTGCCGGTTAAAATATACGTGCCTACTGCCATGGTTACCATTTCGGCAACTATAAAACAATAGCTTAACAGCATGGCTACATAAAAATAGCCGGGCTCAATTTCAAAATGAAAGCCGCAATGCGGGCAGGTGTCATTCATTTTTTGTGATGAAAAGTACATGCGGTTGGCAAACATATTGCCTTTATGGCATTTTGGGCATTTGGCGTGTAAGGCGGCGTATGCTGATGATACTTCCATTGTTTCGGGGGTTTTAACGAGTGTGTACATGATGGTTTGATTTTCTTCTGAATTCTTCAGGTGTCATATCTACCTGTTTTTTAAAAAATTTGGTAAAGTACGAGTTGTCGGCAAAGTTGAGGTGAATGGCTATTTGCTGCACGGTCAGGTCCTGGTTTACCAGCATCCGCTTGGCTTCCAGTATTACGCGGTTGCGGATCACCTCGCCTGACGGGAGGCCCAATATATCATTGCAAAGGGCATTCAAATGGTTTGGGGTGATATACAGTAGTTCGGCGTATTCCTTTGGCAGCTTAAGCCGGATATAGTTCTTTTCTATCAGTTTTTGAAAGTTTTTTAGCAGCGTATAATTGTAGGTTGGCGCGGCGCTTTGTTGTATATCGTTACCTAAACGCGCTACCTGGATAAACAATTGCAGCATCAGGGTTTTTACCATGTCGGAACCCATTGGCTTTGCCGATTCATTTTCATCTATTAACTGTTCAAATAACCCTGTTACTTTATCGCGGAGGTTTGCAGGTATATCGATTACTGATTCCTGCGCTATACCAGCGAAAAACGGCAGGTCTTCCAAATAATTCGATTTTAAAAAAAACGACTGGAAAAACGCCGCCGAAAAGTTAATAATATAGCCGTCGACTTCGCCCTCAAACGCCCAGCTATGCACCTGTCCCGGTACCATGAAATAAATAAGGTAAGGCCTTACCGGGAAGTTTTGAAAATCGATAGTTTGCATACCCGCGCCTTTTGTAAAAAGTACCAAATGATAAAAAGAATGCTTATGCGGCGCATGCAGGTTTTTATGATGGCTGTCTATATAAGCCGCAAACCTGCTGATCTGCACATCATGTTCCTCCTGTTGGGAAAGGGTGCCGATATCATATATGGGTAGGCTTTTCATTATAACTCAAAGGTATGACGTAATAATAACATTAAGTGGTGGTATTTATCGTGTTTATGGTACTTTTTACTTGTTTATTCTCACCCTGCACTCTCAAGACTAAAAGCCTATGAAAAGACAGATAAAAAAAGCAAGGGCTTGTGCGATTCCCTTCCGCCTATTGGCGGATGCAGGGAGGGTTTCGCAAAGATGCATAGCGGCGAAACCCCCTCCCTGCCTTTACACACAGACAGCCGCACTCCTCCCCAAGGCTACGGTGTGTACACATCTTTTATCACAATACAAAAATACTTTAACCCTCTTTCTCGCGCAGCGAAAGAGAGCGTGGTCGAGCGAAGTCCCGCACGTGCAGGATCCGGGTGAGTCGTCACGAAGCGACATTACCGCCAGTGCATTGGCGGGCTATTACTCACCCCGACTAATCCGCCAAAGGGGGCGGATGGTCGACCCTCTCTTTCGCTACGCGAGAAAGAGGGTCGGGGGATATTTGTGTACACGCCGTAGCTCCCCAAGGAGGAAATTTGCTCCATTAAACCCAAAAGAAACTAAAATAATAGTTGTTATTGTATAATTTTATATATTTGATTACCAATTATCGCTCAATGACAAGAAAATATTTCCTGTTGTTATCAATTATTGCCTTACATACCTTATGCAGGGCGCAATCCAAAGGGACTCCTGCGGAGAGCTACGATGGCTCCGTAAACAGCCTGGTTTCCGTCGCATCAAAATACCAGGCGGCAAATCAGCCTGAAAAGCTGTATTTGCAAACAGATAAAAGCACCTATGGCCTGTTGGATACTTTGTGGTTTAAGGCCTACCTGTTTAACGCATCATCCTTGCAGGCATCTTCAAAAAGCAATATCGTATATATTGAGTTGAGTGATGAAAGCAATGTGGTACAGGTAAGGCGGCTGGTAGTGATGAACAATGGCGTAGGTTCAGGCAGCATTGTACTAAACAGGCGCGACTTCCCCGAAGGCGGCTATACTTTACGTGCCTACACCCAATGGATGCGGAACTTTGATGAAAGCCTGGTTTTTAAAAAGCAGTTTTATGTCGGTGATCTGAATAAGGATAAATGGCTCATCACCTTTAACCCGGCTTTTCAAAACCAAACTGCAAGGCTGCATTTTCAGCTTTATCAAACCAATAAACAATTTGTAAGCAACCAGTTGGTGCAACTGGGTATAAAACAAGGCGACAGGGTATTGCAATGGGACAAGACACAAACCACCTCGCCGCTTGGCGCGCTCGACCTGGCTGTTTCCCTGCCCGATAAACCCGACCCCCGGTATGCCACCCTGCAGAAAGCAGTTAACCATCCGGGCGGAGGCTTTGCCGGGCTTGGATCTGTTAATGCACCTGATGCGAATGCCCCGGTATATAAATTCCCCATCATTTATAACCGTGCTGAAAAAAACGATGTGCAGTTTATGCCGGAGGGCGGATATTTAGTTAATGGCATTTCTTCAGCCGTTGGCTTTAAAGCCATTGGCGAGGATGGCAAGGGGGCAGCTGTATCGGGCACCGTTGTTAATGCTAATAATGAAGAAGTAGCCACATTCAAATCAAATGCCAAAGGCATGGGTAGCTTTGCGTTTACGCCACAAACCGGAACAACCTATAAAGCAGTTGCTAATTTACCGGGCGGGATAAAAAAAGAATATTCCTTACCCGAAGTTAAAGCAGCGGGAACAGCTTTATCTGTAACCAATTCCTTACAGAACGATTCGGTAGCAATAAAAGTAACCGCTTCACCGGGTTTAAACGCCCGTTATATCTTGCTGGGTCAATCGAGGGGGCTGGTATGCGTCGCCGCGAGGATTGTATTGATTAACAATATCAAAACTCTAAAAATACCCAAAAATGCCTTTGCAAGCGGCATTGTAAGGTTTACCTTATTAAATGATCAGTTAACCACATTAAACGAGCGCATCATTTATAATAACCGGGAAGACAACCTGAAAATAACTGTTATCCCTGACAAAACCACCTATGCCCCGCAGGACAGTATTGCCCTGCACCTGGAAGTAAAAAACAGCGACGGCCAGCCGGTACATGGCGCTTTTTCTATGAGCGTGGTTAATGACCTGCAATTAAACAACAACCAAAATAATTCATCCATTGCCACCAGCCTGCTCTTAACTTCCGACTTAAAGGGAAATATAGAAGATCCCGAATATTATTTTACAGCAGATCATCAAAAAGATTTGGACTATTTGCTGCTTACCCAGGGCTGGACAGGATTTGACTGGAAAAATATTTTCCTGCCCCAAAAGCAACCGCAATATGCAGCCGAGCCGGATATCTCAATTAGCGGAAAAGTGATCAACTTATTTGATAAAGGTGTGAAGAATGCCAATGTAAGCCTGTTATCAGTAACACCTTTATATAAAAAGGACATCAAGACGAACGACACCGGGCATTTTGTCTTGAAAAATATCCCGCAAACAGATTCCGCTATTTATATACGTGCCAGGAACGACAAAGGAAATACATCGACTTATGAAATAGACCTGGATAAGCCTGAATGGCCTGAGTTTTCAAATAACCAACTGCAAATGCCCTGGTATGTAAATACCGACACGGTTAAGCTGAAAATAACTGATACCCTGTTACAAAACGCGGCGAAGCTGGAGAAATTGGAGGGTTTAGGCGGTAAAGTTTTAAAAGAAGTTGACATTAAGGAAAAGAAAATAATCCCCGGTTCACATAACCTAAACGGGGTCGGCGGGGCCGACCAGGTTATTGATGAGCATGATATTGCAAAAGAGAAGCCTATGACTTTGCTGGAACTTATACAAAAAAAGGTAAACGGCTTTAGGACAGTGGGACTGGGACATTATGCCAGGTATTTTATCAGGACCGAGCATATAGACGGGTTTATCTTTGACGGTATTGATACCCGTCAGTTGCATTTAAGCGTACCTGATTTATTAGCCTATTATACTTCAGCCGATATTAAAGGCATAGAAGTAATGTCTAAAGCATTTACTTCAAGTTATTTTCTTAGGTTCTACCCGGATCCGTTACATCCTCCCTATTTTCCCGTACCTTATCTTGAGATCACTACACGTGCGGGCAAAGGGCCTATTATGAAGAAAGCCCCGGCTGATTTGGTTTACAGGCCCGTCCCCGCCGTTTCACCCAAAGAGTTTTACCGCCCGGCATACCCAGTTAAAAATGTTACGGCTGCCGCTTTTGATACCCGCGCCACCATACATTGGGAACCCAATATTATTACCGATAAAGATGGCAAAGCTATCGTAACTTTCTATGCCGCAGGGCAGCCCGCTACTTATACCATTACTACCGAGGGCAGTAATATGAATGGAAATGTGGGGAGCGCGGTACAAAAAATAACGGTACATTAGCAGTAGCGTATGAAAAGATATATCCTGCTTTTTTTATTGATAGCAATTACCGGTTATTGCCACGCGCAGTCCACAAGGACTCCTTCGGAGGTAATTAAAGGAAGGGTTATTGACTCGGTAAGCGGCAAACCTATAGCGGGTGCCAGTGTTTATTTAAACGGTACCTACCAGGGGGTTACCTCAAATGAGGACGGCAGTTTTACTATAAACTCGTCCGAGACTGATATTCCGCTGATAGTTAGCCATATCGGCTATCAAACACAAAACCTGGCCAATTATGCCGGTAAAAACCTGGTTTTAAAATTAAAACCTAAACCAACCGAACTGAGAGAGGTCACTATCGGCGATAATACGATGAGCCGTGAAGCCGAAATGAGGATTTTTTTAACAGAATTTATCGGATCAAGGAACAAAGATTGTGTAATTAGTAACCCGGATGATATTTACTTTACTTTTCATAAAAACACACAATTGCTAACCGCCGGGGCAGACAAGCCCCTGGTAATTTATAATAAAAAATTAGGTTATAAGATCACTTATTTTTTGGCGGGTTTCAGGCATTTGCTTACCAGCAGGTTTACCTTTTACCAGGGCAACTATTTTTTTGCAGAGGACACTGCCGGGACACCGCCCAAAGTGCTAAAAAAGATAATAAAGGAACGGGACAGCGCTTATTTCGGGTCAAGAATGCACTTTATACGTTCGTTATGGGCAAACAAATTACCACGAAATCATTTTGCACTCTATAAAACATCGCTCTATAAAACATGGGGAACAAATCACTTCCTGTTGGATGGGGATCTCTTCCTGTTGGATACGCTTAAAGAACGGATATCAAATAATGCCCGTTCATACAGGGATATTATTGTAATTCACGATCAGAAAAAATTTCTGTCAGTTAAAGATACAATTTTGATTATTGATCTAAAGCACGAGCGCAAGGTTTCCTTCCTGCTGCCTGTTGCAGGAAATAAACAAGCATTAATTAACGAGAACGGCTACTATGGAGTAGATATTTTATGGAGCGGCGAAATGGCTTTGCAACGTGTAAACAAACTGCTTCCTTTTGAATTTCAACCGTCAAATTATGTTGCACCTAAAAAACCCACCAGTATTTTACATCGCCTGTTTAAGTGAAGGCGTATTAATCCCGCAAAACTTACCACATTTTAAAACGGTGAAGCCCTTGATGAGTCCTTTGAAAACAAACAATACCGAATTAAATTTCGTAAGTTTAATAGATTATTTTTTAGTTTTATACTATACATAAGCAAACAGTATTGTAACCTTACCCCGGGGGCCCAGGTACAAATAACGGTGAAATAGTATAACAATGAAAAGATATATCCTGCTTTGTTTATTGATAGCGATAACATGCTGCTGCAATGCCCAGGTAATTAAAGGAAAAGTTATCGACTCGGCAAGTGGCAAGCCGATAGCAGGCGCTAATATTTATTTAAACGGCACCTATAAAGGCACTACCTCAAATAATGAGGGCATGTTTACCATAAATTCTGCCGAGGTCAATACGCCCCTGATGGTTTCGTATATTGGTTATGAAGCGCAATCGGTTTTTAATTACGCCGGCAAAGACCTGATCATCGCGCTAAAGCCAAAATCTATCATACTAAGAGAAGTAACCATTGGTGCTGACGCGATGGGCCGCGAGGCCGAAATGAAGATATTTTTAACAGAATTTATTGGCTCGGCAAGTAAAGATTGCGTTATCAGCAACCCGGATGACATTTATTTTACTTATCATAAATCATCACAACTGCTTACAGCCGGTGCGGATAAACCGTTAATTATCTACAATAAAAAGCTGGGCTATAAGATCACTTATTTTCTCGGATCGTTCACCAACCAGGTCAACGCGACAACCTATGACGGTGATTTTTTCTTTACAGAAGATACTGCCGGGCTACAGCCCAAGCAATTAAAAAAGATATTAAAAGCAAGGGATGAGGCCTATTTTGGATCGCAGATGCACTTTATCCGCGCGTTATGGGCGGATAAACTAAAGCAGGAAGGCTTTGAACTCGACGATCATAAAAGCTACCAGGATATTATAACAACCCGGCTGGGTCAAAAGTTTATTGCACTTACGGTAATTATCGGGCAAGGCCAAAAGTCGCTTACATTCGCCGGCCCTTTAAACATCACCTACAAAGGCCGTTCCTCGTTCCTGAAGCAACAGGAAACTAACGAGGAAACCCTTATAGCCCCCAACGGTTTTTATGACAACGATTTAGTATGGGGCGGCGAGATGGGCGGGCAGCGGATAAGCCAAATGCTCCCGTTTGAGTTTCTGCCATCAAAATAACGCTACATCAAAGAACCCGCCGGCATTTTCCACCGCCTGCTTTCGTCGTTTTTACAGTACGCCAGCGAACAGCACTGTAACAATATCGAACACCCGTAAACCCAAACACTTTACATAAACAATTAATAATCAAAAACTTATAAATATGGCATTGTTGTGGGTGAATTATAGGATCAATACCAATCTCATTAACCTGTAACAATATAAAGCCATGATAAAAAACTACATCAAAACAGCCTGGAGAAATTTGATCCGCAGTAAAGTTTATTCGCTTATCGCGGTTATAGGTTTAGCCATAGGGCTTTCGGTAAGCATCCTGCTTTTTTGGGGTGTTAATGATGAACTGGTTTATGATACCCAGTTTGCCGACGCGGCGAATATTTTCCGTGTCAATGCAAAAGTTAAAATGGGCGACAACACCTATGCCACCTGGACAGGCACCCCGGCCCCTATCGGCGCTGCCGCGATAAAAAATTACCCGTCGGTACAGCAGTTTGCCCGATTTAATGATACCCGCGCGCTGATAACAAAAGGCGATACCCACCTGCTTGAAAAAGATGTTGCCAATACTGAGCCGTCTTTCTTTGAGATATTTCATATCAAATTTATCAGCGGCAATGCAAAAACGGCACTTGGTGAACCGAATGACATTGTCCTTAGTAAAAGTTTAGCCATAAAATACTTTGGTTCGGTGAACAACGTGGTGGGAAAAACCCTGCTAATCGGCCAAAAAATGACCCCATTTACGGTTTCAGCCATAATGGAAGATATGCCCGAACGCAGCAGTGTGCGAAAAGACGCGCTGCTTTCGCTGGATTTGGTCCGCAAAAATTTTGGCGGCAACGGCAAATGGAAAACCATTGATGAGGACTGGGGCAATTTTAGCTTCACCACATTTTTAAAGCTTAAGCCCGGGGCCGATGTATCAGTGCTTTCCAAACAGCTTTCAGATCTTCACGTAAAGAATAACGGTTACACCAAACCTGGCGATGTCACCTATATTCTTCAGCCGCTTAATCAACTGCGTTTGTATAACCCCGACCTGACACCGGCCGGTATTAATGTGGTGTGGCTTTTTATAATTATCGGCATCCTCATCATTTTGATAGCTGTTATTAATTATATCAACCTTTCTACCGCCCGCGCCACCAAACGCGCCAAAGAGGTTGGCTTACGGCGCGTAGTTGGCGCGGGGCGTAAACAACTTATCACCCAGTTTGTCATCGAGTTTATTTTAATATTTTTCGCGGCAGTAATAGTAGCTGCGATTTTATTGCCGCTGCTTGTACCCATTTACCAGGACATCAGCGGAAAAAGCTATAAAATTGACTACTGGCAGCCGTCAAGCCTGAAGATCATTGCCTGGGTAGGTTTTGGTACCATAGTTCTGGCAAGCATATACCCCGCCTGGGTATTATCGTCATTTAACCCGACCGAGGTTTTGAAATCGGCTTTTAATAAACCTTCACAGGGGGGATGGCTGCGCAAGGGGCTGGTTGTGTTACAGTTTACTTTTTCTGTAATGCTTATAATCTGTACTATGGTTATCTCCAAACAAATGCACTATATTCAAACCAAAGACCTGGGGTATAACCGCGAAAATGTTTTTATGGTTGAAATGAATGCTAAAATGGGACAGGATCTGCAAACAGTTATTAACGACCTTAAAACCGATAAAAATATTACTGATATAACTTTTGCCACTGATAACCTGATGGAAATGGGTATGTCGACAGATAATATTGGCTGGCCGGGCAAAACAGATAATACCGCGCACATCAGCCCGATGCAAATTGGCGCAAACTTCACTTCGATGATGCAAATGAGGTTTGCCGATGGCGACGGCTTTACCGGGACACCTGCCGACAGCGCCTATTTCCTGGTTAATGAAGCTGCTGTAAAATTCATGAACCTAAAACATCCGGTTGGTACATTGATCAGTCTATGGGGCCACAAGGCGCAGATAAAAGGCGTATTAAAGGACTTTAATAACAATTCGCTTAAAACTGCTATACAGCCTACTATTTTTACCACGGGAGTATCTGCAAATGACGGCGGTGTGCTGTATATCAAAGCCAATTCTGAATACATTAAAGATGCCGTGAGAAAAACAGAAAAGGTGTATCACGGCTATAACCCGGTGTCGCCTTTTGAATACCAGTTTATGGACGACAATTTTGAAGCGATGTACCGCCGGGAAACACAAGCCGGTGAACTGTTTAAGGCATTTGCAGGCGTTGCCATAATGCTTAGCTGCCTGGGGCTATTCGGTTTAGCCGTATTTACCGCCGAACGGCGGACAAAAGAGATCGGCATCCGCAAGGTTTTAGGGGCAAGCATTCAAAATATATCCGTACTAATCTCCCGCGAGTTTGCCTGGCTGGTTGTGATAGCCAATGTAATAGCATGGCCAATTGCCTGGTATATTACCAACCAATGGCTGCAGGCATTTGCTTACAAAACAGAAATAAACTGGTGGATATTTTTAATATCCGGCTTTATCTCGCTGATGCTTGCATTGCTCACGGTTAGTTCACAGGCTATCCGGGCGGCAATGATCAACCCGGTAAAAAGCTTGAAAACGGAATAGTTTGATAGTAGATTCAAGAACCAAGATGAAACTCTCTTGACTCCTGGTTCTTGAATCTTGGCTCTTTAGTCCGTATCTAAAGTAAACGATGGTTCCGAAGCATCTGAAGCCCGCTGCAGGCGGTCGGCATCAGTCGAGCCGTCATCCGCAATAGGTTCATTTTCTTCATCCAGGCCATTAGAGTGGATGTCCTGTTGGCTTTGCTGGTCGTCCGCATCTGAATTTTCAGCATCATCAAGCGGGATTTTGTTGTCGGGGGTTATCATGGCTTTATTGTTTTTTATGGTAACATAACACTATCAAACTTAGTAAGTTTTGAAAAACATTTGCTGCCCGGTAGTCATTTATATTTTGCAGTGGTAATTTTTTGGCCGCATAGCAATTGAATTTAACAGTCGAAAATGCGCCGTAAACTCACCTCACAATAGCAACCCAACCGCTTAATACAGGGCTTTTGTCGCCAAGGTTAATGAGATAATAATAAGTCCCCATGGGTAATTGGCTGCCTTTATAGGTACCATCCCATGCTTTGCTATATCCCCTCGACTGAAAAATCTGTACACCATATCGTGTAAATATTGTTACTAAACAGTTTGGATAAGAGCCCAGGTCGGGGATAAGCCAAAGATCATTTATCCCGTCGCCATTGGGCGTAAATGTATTGGTTAAAGTAACCGCAGGAGGCGGGATAATATCTGCTACAACCGCATTACTGGTGAGCGTCGGGATGCAGCCGTGATTAATTATTAAAATACAGGTTACCTGGTCCCCATTGTTTAATGTGTTGGTCGTAAAATCCGTGTTATCAGTACCTGCATTTACCCCGTTTACCTGCCATTGATAAGCCAGGCCTATGCCCGCATTTGACGAAACGGCTGTAAAGGTTATCGGTACGCCGGGGTATTGGCCGTTATTGGCTGAACTTATAGTAATGGACGGCGCAGGATTGGCCGGCGAAATAATGCTTGTGGTAATGACATTTGATTGCACTACCGCGCTGGTAAGGCAGGGGCTGCTATTGTTGATCAGTATACAGGTGACCTGGTCGGTATTGTTGGAACTGACGTAATTAATTTGAGGAGTGCCTGTACCATATGTAGTCCCGTTTATTTGCCATTGATAGGTTGGGTTTGTACCGGCGTTAGTAACTGTCGCCGAATAGGTAATACTTGTTCCGGGGCAAACCGGCCCGGTTGCTGATGAAGCAATGGTTATTGATGGCGTGATATAAGGCGTTACAATAATGCCCGAAATACTATTGGATGTCCCGGCCAGCCCACAAGGAGCGGTATTGGTGACGATACAATTAACAACATCTGTAGAAGCCAGGATAGTGCTGGTATAGGTTGCATTAGTGGAAACATTAACACCGTTAACCTGCCATTGATAGGTTAAATTGGCCGTTCCCGGTATATTGGCTACAGTCGCGGTAAACGTAACCGGCATACCCGCGCAAACAGACGTAGCGCTGGCAGCGATGGTAACAGCGGGTGTTGCCGGCAAACCAACCGTTAAAACTTGCGACACCGGATTAGCCGGGTTAAATAATGTATTACCTGCCTGCGAAATGGTTATAGTTGTAGTGCCTGCTCCTACAATATGAATTAAACCCGTTGCTGAAATAGTAGCAACAGCCGGATTGCTGCTGGCGTATGTTAACGGTATCGTGCTGTTTGAACTGGTTGCACCTGCCGGAAAATCAACGTCACAAGTAGCTTTAGCTACGAAATTCGGGAAAGTGATCACCTGGCTTTCAGTAACTATCATTTGCTGGCTAACGGAGACGGCAGGACTATAATTGGCATCCCCGCCCTGCGAGGCAGTGATAGTGGTTGTACCCGGCCCTACCAATTGTATTAAACCACCTGCGGTAATAATGGCAACTGCGGTATTACTGCTGGTATAGGTAATTGGCGTTTCATTATTATTACTGGTTGCGGCAGGGGTAATAAAGTCTGAACCCATATTCATCGGCAATGTTGGAAAGGTAATAACTGATTGAATTAATGTTGATGCCAACACTACCTGTATATTAACAGCCGTGCTGCTGTTGCCACCAGTATTGTAGGCTGTAATAGTATAGTCAGTAGCCGGGGATGCCGCCGTAGGTGTGCCGCTGATTATGCCAGTTGTTGGATCGAATGTTAAGCCCGCGGGGAGAGGTTTATCTATTGTATAGCCGGTGAGTGTTATTTTCCTAATTAAATTATTTCCAGAATCAACTACATATAAATTGTTTTCTGCGTCAATGGTTATACCTGTGGGAAAGTTAAATCGTGCCGCACGGCCGATACCATCGTTTGATCCCTCTTGTGAGTTTCCCGCTACTGTCGTTACGACGCCAGATGGTGTAATCATTCTAATACTATTATTACCCATATCAGCTACATATAAATTACCCTTCGTATCAAAAACAATAGCATTAGGAGTATTAAAACCAGCCGCAGTTCCAGTTCCATCAGCAATCCCGCCAGCGGCCCCTCCGGCAAGTGTTGTTATTGTTCCGCCCGGTGATACGATTTTTATAGATCCCGTTCCAATATTTGATACAAATAAGTCACCAAGATTATCTAATACAATGTCATATGGGAAATACAAACCATTAGCAAATGTTGTTACTGATCCATTTGGGGTAATTTTTCTTATTACGTTATTAGAATTATCCGCAATAAATACATTTCCACTATTATCAATTGCAGTACCTGTGGGTTGATTAAAACTGGCCGCGCGTCCTTGACCATTTGTTAAACCTTGTAGGCCACCAGCAAAAACTGCAATATTATACAAGGGGTCGACTTTCCAAATAGTATTATGCGTAGCGTCAGCAATAAAGATATTCTCATTTGCATCTACAGATAAACCCAACGGGCTAAACATATTAATAGGATCGGTTAGTCCAACCAATGGAAGAGTGGTTACTATCCCTAACGGGGTGATTTTACGAACAGCGCTGTTATCGCGGTCTGTTACTATCATATTACCGCTGATATCTGTAACAATGCCAGTTGGGTTATAAAACTTTGCTAAAGTTCCTATCCCATCTGCTTTGCCATGGGTTAGGCTTCCCGCGAAAGTGGTAACGTTACCATAACCAATTGTTGGCACCCCCCCGCCCGCATTCGTCGGCACCAAGGCTGCAATAGCAGTATTAACGGTATAAGTTTGCGGGGTAGCATAACTAATAACAGGAGCCTGCGAATAACATTGGGAACCAAATGCAATAAAACCAAAAACAATCAGCCATGCTTTGTAATATTTAATTACAATTAGCTTATTTATGCTGATAGACCGAAAGTTTAACATACGGGTTGGATGCAACCAAAAATAATTTTTTTATTGAATATTTCAACTTAAAAAATTGGGATGGCTAATGTTTTCATGCACATATTCCAACATTGAGAATATACAATCCGATTGGGATATATATTTGAATTACGTGAAGAACTATTTGTAAACGAAGGCATCCTTATAATTTGGCATCTGCTTTTTTTATCAACTTGGGCATATCCTTTTGCAATTGGGTCATTAATTCATTTAGGGCGCTTTCACACATGGGCATTATTTTGTCGGCAGTCATAACGGGCACACCGCCGATAAGCGCGTTTGTACTTTTCGATTTGGCATCTTCTTTTAATGAAAAAACCCGGTCGCCATTTTTATTGAATAATGCAATATTGGCAAAAGCATCAACTTTGATTATGCCCATTCCGGCAAGTCCTATCTTTATCAATTTAAAATCGATCGATACATCCATCACGCCATCACTTTCGTTGAATATTTTTAGCAAGGCTTTTTCATTATCATGCCCAACCAGTGGCAGAATTATTTTGTACCCGTCAACGGTGGTTATGTAATTGCTGGCCTTTAATACGCCGTTGTCAGCAACGCCTACCGGCACAAAAGCCTTATAAGCGTCATTATTTATGACTTGCGTTTCAGACAAAAGTTGAAAAGGAAAACTTTTTGAGTAATCATCAAAGAATTGTGCGTGAAAACTTTTTAATAATGGTGCCAGGTTAAAATTAGGGTCGTCGCTAAGTTTCGTTACAGCTAAGTACGCTACCCCGCCAAATTCTGTTACATCAATTTGTTTGTTTATAAAAAATGTGACGACTGCAATTTTTTTATTTTGCGCATAGCCAATGTTAATTAATACTATTAAAAATAAAGCGGGAAAAATTGAAAGTTTTTTCATTTTTTGAAAGTGATAAATAGTTAAGGCAATCCTTTACTGGTGGGTACGGGTAAAAGTAGTTAAAATATAATTAATGGCAAGCGGTGCTTAAGTTACGATAACGTTATTGTTAAGTTAACTCCGCAGATACGATGCCCCGTTAAGATCCACAATCCCTGCACTGGTAAATTCCATACCCTCGCTGGCGTAAACAGCTACTAACCGGGCTACTTCTTCGGGTTTGGCAACGCGTTCAAACGGACTTTGTTTTTTGATGGCTTCGCCCGCCGGACTGTTTAAAACCTCGGCAGCCATTTCAGTTTCTACATAGCCGGGGGCTATAATATGCACGCTGATATTGTGCGGTGCCAGCACCAAAGCCAATGATTGGCTCATGGAGTTTATTCCAGCCTTGCTCGCCCCATAGGCCGGGTTACCAGGCTCGCCCCTGAAAGCGCCGCGCGAAGAGATGTTAATGATCTTCCCCGCGTTTTGCTTTACCATTATTTGAGCGGCGAAATAGCACATATTGGCGGGACCCACTAAATTAGCTTTAAGGGTACTATCCCAGCATTGCGCCCAGTTTTCAAAATCGGTCTCTAAAATTTTATGCTCCAAATGCACCGCAGCATTGTTCACCAATATATCCAATCGTTCATACCGTTCTGAAAACAGTTTAAAAAAGTTTTGAATAGCCACCGGGTCGGCAATGTCTAACTGGAAAACGCTGTGGTTGCCAAGGCCAAGTTCGGCCATAACGTGTTCGGCAGCTGCCCGGTTAGATTTATAGGTAATAGCCACATTTGCACCCGCAGCGGCAAATAATTTGGCCGTAACGCTGCCAATACCGCGCGAACCGCCGGTAATGAGTACGGTTTTATTTTTAAAGTCGAAAGTCATTTTTAAAAGTACATATTTTTTAGAAAATCGGGTGTTTCTTGAAGGGGATATTTATTTATACCGTGCGGGGCCCTGGCTACTTACATACCCCATTATGTAACCTTATTTGCCTTCCGCTTTTTTCATGACATAGTAATAAATTGCCGTACGTTTTTTAAAGCCCAGGTCTTTATAAACTTTAACAGCCCGGTCGTTATCGTGCCTTACATGCAAAAAAGGGGTTTCTCCTGCTGCTTTAATCCGGTTAATTTGGTTAATGATAAGCCGCCTCGCGTAGCCCTTGCCTAAATGACCAGGATGGGTGCAAACCGCGCTTACTTCGGCATATTCAAAAGCATGCAGGCGCTGCCCGGTCATGGCTACTAATTTACCACTATCAAAAATGCCATAATAATGTCCAAAATCTATCGTCCGCTCCGCAAACGGGCCGGGATTAGTTAATTTGATGAGGGCAAGCATTTGGGGGATATGCGCATCTGTTAGCGGGACCAGTTCCGGCACCGTCTCAAGCGGCAGTATATCGCCTTCATATACCATCTGTAAACCGCTAATGCATTGCAATAAGTTCCACTGGTTAGGCAACTCTATTTGTGCCGGGCTAACTAACAATACTGTTCGGTCTGATTCTATCAAGTTATATAATATCAAAAAGTTTTCGGCAGAATTGTCCTTCAAAGCAACAAAAGGCGAAACCTCTCTTGCAAAATATTTAACTGTGTCGTTGCCGTTAACAAAGCTTTTATTGCCCGAAATTAAGGCGCTCCAGGCGGGGTTATCCAATACGTGGTTCATGCGGCAAACGTATAAAAAACCTGTAACATTCCGGGTGTAAATTGGTTGTACGGTTATGGAAAATGAGACAATAATTAAAGATCTGATCAATCAGCGGGTAGAAGCCATCCGCAAAAAAAATGCAGCGGCGGCATCCCGCCATTATGCTGCCAGTGTGGTACTGTTCGATGTGGTTGGTCCCTTGCAGCATACCAAACCCAACCCGGTTAAAAAGCGGCTGGAAGAATGGCTTGGAACCTTTAGAGACGAGATAGGTTATGAAATAGCAGGGCTGCAAATCAAAGCCGGCAGCAGGGTTGCGTTTTGCCATAGCTTGCATCATATAAGTGCTGATACGCATAACGGCAGTAAACTGGATATGTGGTGGCGCGAAACACTGACCTGGGAAAAGATCAATAACGAATGGCTGATTACCCATGCGCACAGTTCTGTTCCGTTTGACGTGAACGATGGCAAGGCATCGGTTGGTTTGAAGCCTTAGTAATCAGGGATAAAAGCTATTCGGCACATTCTGTCCTGTGTTTTATATTCTATTTATTTCTTCATTTAAATATTTCTTTTATTTATACTTGTTTAATAATACCAATTATTTGAACATTGATACCAGTGGCTATGCCGGGTACCCCCCTTACTTTGCATAGTTGTCATTGTTTTAACTGACCAATGAAAAAATTTCCCGGCTTGCTTAAAACCTGGAATAGCTTTGCACTATACCAAAAGGTCGTATCGCGCTACAGGGCGCATGGCGGGCGGTAGCCCATCGCAACATTAAAATTGAAGAACTATAAGCATAACCGATATAATGACAGACTTTCAAATAAAAAAAACATCGGTAACTTATGATGCCGTAATTGTAGGGTCGGGCGCGGGCGGCGGCATGGCGGGCTTTGTTTTAGCAAATGCCGGATTAAAAGTTTTAATGCTGGAGGCGGGCCCGTTTTTCGATCCGGCCAAAGATTCATTACAGTTAAAATTCTCCTGGGAATCTCCCCGCAGGGGAGCGGGCACCACCCGTGATTTTGGCGATTTTGATGCCGCCTTTGGCGGTTGGCAACTGGATGGTGAGCCTTATACTACTAAAGACAGGACACAGTTCGACTGGTTCCGCTCGCGTATGCTTGGCGGGCGTACCAACCACTGGGGCCGGGTTTCATTACGCATGGGCCCAAAAGATTTTAAAGGTCATGATGTTGACGGCCTCACCGATAACTGGCCGATAAGCTATGATGATGTAAAACCTTTTTATGATAAGGTTGACCGTATGATAGGTATTTATGGTACCGTAGAAAATTTAGAAAATGAACCCGACGGCATTTACCTGCCGCCGCCAAAGCCGAGGCTGAACGAATTATTTATAAAAAAGGGTGCGGCAAAAGCGGGTGTAACCGTTATCGCGGGCCGCGGTTCGGTTTTGACTGCGGATTTGCCCGGTAATAAAGACCGCCATGCCTGTTTTTATTGCGGCCAATGTAGCCGTAGCTGCAAAATTTACGGCGATTTTTCGGCCTCGTCCTGCCTGGTTATCCCGGCCATGAAAACCGGCAATCTTAAAGTGATCACCAACGCCATGGTACGGCAGGTGACTACCGGCCCTGATGGACTGGCTACAGGCGTATCCTACATTAGCAAGAATGACTTGCAGGAATACCAGGTTAATGCTAAAGTAGTTATCTTAGGCGCAAGCGCCTGCGAGTCGGCACGGTTGCTGCTCAATTCCAAATCGGCGCAACACCCAGGCGGGCTGGCCAACAGCAGCGGCATCGTGGGCAAATACCTGCATGATTCAACCGGGGCAAGTTTGAGTGGCTTCCTGCCGCAACTGATGGACCGCAAACGGTATAACGAAGACGGCGTTGGCAGCGTACATATTTATTCGCCATGGTGGCTGGATAATAAAAAGCTCGATTTCCCGCGCGGCTATCATATTGAATATGGCGGCGGCATGCACATGCCATTGTACGGCTCAACAAACGGCATACAAAACCTGAACGGCATGATGCCCGGCAAGGATGGCAAAATGAAGGAGGCCGGTGGTTTTGGCGCAGGTTTAAAGGATGATTACAGGCGTTTTTACGGCACACAGGTGGGTATGTCTGGTCGCGGAACAGCCATAGCCCGCGAGGATAATTATTGCGGGATTGACGATAATGTGGTGGATAAATTTGGTATCCCCGTATTGCGTTTCCATTATAAATGGACAGATGCCGAAATTAAACAGGCCAAACACATGCAGGAAACTTTCCAATCTGTAATGCATGAAATGGGTGCCGTTATAACCTCAAGGATACAAGGCCCCGAAACTAATTACGGACTGGAAGCGCCCGGCCGCATCATACACGAAGTGGGCACCATCAGAATGGGCGACGATCCAAAAAAATCAGCATTAAATAAATACAGCCAGGCGCATGATTGTAAAAACCTTTTTGTAGTTGATGCAGCGCCCTTTGTACAGCAGGGCGATAAAAATGCCACCTGGACCATATTGGCGCTATCCATGCGTACCAGTGAATATATTATAGAACAACGGAAAAAATTAAATATATAGAACGCTAATGAACAGGCGCGAATCATTAAAAGCAATTGGCTTAACCTCACTTTCAGCAGCAATGTTGCTGGAAACAGACATTGGTGAAGCACAAACCGTCCCCCAAAAACATACCGTTCCCCCCGTTGATGAGGAGGGCAGGCAACCGTTCGAGATAGAACGGGATAAAAAACTGCATGCCGAAAAGTTTTTTACAGCCCATGAAATGGCAACCATTGCGGTATTGGCTGATATTATCATCCCGCGCGATGCAAAATCAGGAAGCGCTTCGGATGCCAAAGTGCCTGATTTTATAGAATTTATGGTTAAGGATATCCCTGAAAACAAAACGCCCATGCGGGGCGGCTTAAAATGGCTTGATATACAGTGCCAATCGCGTTATAACAAAAACTTTGTGGAGTGCAGCCATCCGCAGCAAATTGAAATGGTTACCGAAATAGCATATCCTCAAAAAGCCAAACCTGAAATGAGACAGGGCGTAGCGTTTTTTAATAGAATGCGGGATCTGACTGCCACGGGGTTTTTTACCAGTAAGATAGGATTGGCCGATATTGGCTACATGGGCAATGCACCCGGCAAATGGGAAGGTGTGCCGAAGGATGTTTTGAAGCAATACGGTTTTGATAGTTAGCCTCACCAGCCGACTTAAGGACTAAACAAAAATAACTATAAATTAATATGCAGATATACAAATAAAATAAATATGTAAATTACTTCCGGACTTCCGGGCTAAATAAAATAACTATGACTTCAAGAAAAACATTCTTAACACAAGCGGCGTTACTTTCGGCAGGTATGCTTGTTAAACCAAATTTACTTTTTTCGGCACCCGAAAAAATAGCCGGATTGCAACTGTATTCGCTTCGCGAGCAATTGCCCAAGGATGCAAAAGGCGTAATAACCAGGGTAGCGCAGGCAGGATATAAAGAAGTAGAAACTTACGGCTACGATAAGCAAAAAGGCTACTGGGGATTAACCGCAGCCGTATTCGCGCAACTGCTAAAAGATAATGGCTTGACTACGCCGAGTGGTCATTATGACTGTAACCAGTTTTTTGATAACGGCAGCACCGAAAACCTGCAAAGCTATGTTGACGCAGCCCATATAACCGGGCAGGAGTATATCATCGTGCCATCGCTGAACGAAAAGTTTATTAAAACAGGGGATGATTTTAAGCAAGTTGCCGAAAAAATGAATACCATGGCCGAATTTCTTAAAAAGAGCGGTTTAAAGCTGGGTTACCATAACCATAATTTTGAATGGAAGCCCGCCGATGGCACCACTTTTTATGATACATTATTAAAAGGGACAGATCCGGCGCTGGTATTTATGGAAATGGATATTTATTGGGTTGTAAGGGCCGGGCAGGATCCGGTTGCTATTTTAAATGAGCATAAAGGCCGGTACAGGTTTGTGCATATTAAAGACAGGGATAAAAGCAACCCTAACATCAATACAGAAATTGGCAAAGGCGATATAGACTTTAAACAGATCATTCCCAAAGCGAAAGCCGCAGGGGTTACCCATTTTATTATGGAACAGGAAAACTATACCAATATAGACCTCTATGTGAGCATAAAAGAAAGCGCCGATTATATTAAAAATGTTTTAAACGTATAATTATTATAAAATGAAATACAATTTATTATTTACCACGATACTTTCAGCCAGTGTTTTTATTGCTAACGCGCAGCAGGCAAAACCTGAAGATACAGAGATTAGCGGGCCAGCCCCAAAAGTAGTGACACCCGGTAAAACTTTTGCCGATGCGCCATCGGATGCGATCATTTTATTTGACGGTAAAAACCTGGACCAGTGGGTATCAACCGAAGACCGCAACAAACCCGCCGAATGGTTTGTAGAAGACAAAATATTAACAGTGAAAAAAGGCACCGGCAATATTGAAACCAAACAAACTTTCAATAATTACCAGTTGCATATAGAATACCGTATCCCGTCAAATATAACCGGCAGCGGGCAGTCAAGGGGCAATAGCGGCGTTTTCCTGGCATCGTTAGGCAAAGGCGACGCGGGGTACGAATTACAGGTGTTAGACTCATATAACAACCCCACTTATGTAAACGGCATGGCGGGAAGCATATACAAACAATTTATTCCGTTAGCCAACGCTGCAAAAAAGCCTGGCGAATGGCAAACTTATGATGTGATATGGACGGCCCCAACCTTTAACCTCAATGGTAGCTTGTTAACCCCGGCAAGGGCTACGGTGTTTTTTAATGGAGTGCTGGTTGAAAATAACGTAGCTTTATCAGGCCCTACACTGTATATTGGCAAACCGGTTTACAAAGCGCACGGCCAATCGCCTATCAAATTACAGGCCCACGGCGATAAAAGTGAACCGGTTAGTTACAGGAATATATGGGTAAGGGAGTTGTTGTGATTGGAAATAATGTCTTAGTTGTTTCCATTTAAGCATCAAACTTATTTCGCTTTCTTTAACAACTCATCAATTCGCAAATCAGGTATTAAATGTGTCAATCTAACTAATTTTACGTTGCTAAAATCGGGGTGCAGAGCGTTCAGTACATAATTGTAGCATACATTTAACGCGGCCGACGGCACTTTCAAAACGAGGCTCCCTAACTCATTATACCACTTGTCTGCTATCTTTTGACATCCAGCATAATCATAGGGATCATCCCATCCTTTTTTTAAATCCGGAAGCAAAATAGTTTTGATAACAGCATCATCCGGGATATCGATACATGCAATTTGAAAATCATTGTTAAACCCTACACCTTGTCGCCTTATCATATTTTCCATAAAAACCAACGGGATCGATTCGCTGCAATACAATACTTTTTTACCACTGCTATTCCATCGCCCTTCCATACCGGGGGCACAAAGCGGGTCGCCATACTTTTTGTGAAGTATCCTGAATGCCAGCATTACTATGCGGGGTAGCCGTAACCTAAACGATCAAGTTCCAGCGTTACTAAATCAACGCCGCCCGGTGTGATCAGCCAGTCAAAAGGCTTTTCGGCCGAATTCCAAAAAGGTTTTTTCAGCCAGTAATTGAACTCATCAATTGATCCAAATAGTTCAATTCCTTTATCATATAAGGCAACCAGTTTTAACAAATGCTCGCCCTGTACAGGCTCGAGCGTTTGCTTATTGTGCTGATAGTTGCTTATTGTGCGGGATGATAAATTCAGAATAGAAGCCAGGGACTTATTCCCCATTTTAATGGTTTCGGCAAAGGCATAAAATAATTTGGTATCAACACCCAGTTTGGCATATTTAAATAGCTGTACATCGCTTTCGATCCATTGATTGCTAAAGTTGGGAATGGCTATCTGGGTAATTAAGTTATCAATTTGCGCCGTCATAATGCTAAATAAAAATCAAATATATGGAAAAATTTCAATTTTAAAATTGAAATTTTTCACCATTACTAACCGTCATCAATGCATTTATTATATGTTGATTATTTCCATCATTCATCTGCGGTCAGTATATCCGACTGGCGGCGAAAAACTTCAGTGGTCAATACACGATCCGCTCTTCGTTTCCATCTACACAGTAACCGGTTATTTTTTTGCTGCTATATTCCGTGTATATCTATCAAATAAACCAATGATGCAATAGCCGCCGCGCCAAGTTCAAGCTCACGCTTATTAACGTTTTCAAAAACATCATTGGGGGTGTGGTGTACGTCAAAATAACGCTGCGGGTCGGGCATAAAGCCAATCAGGGCCGCATTTGCATAAAACTTTCTTAGCGGTTCAATATCACTTCCACTGCCGCCAGCCTCTAACCTATCAGCATAGTAAGGCTCAAATAGCGGCTTCCAGTTGTGGTTAATATTTTTTAGCTGCACGGATGACAAACCATCAAAGCTAAATCCGCGGGGCGTAACCCCCCCCAGGTCGCTTTCAATCGCGGCCAAGTGCACTTCCTTATTTTGGGCGGCCAGTTCGGCATATTTTAACCCGCCCCGGTCGCCATTTTCTTCATTGATAAAAAACACCGCCCTGATGGAATTTTTAGGGCGGTAACCCAATGTTTTCAAAATACGTAATGCCTCTACCGCCTGCGTAACGCCGGTGCCGTCATCGTGCGCGCCTTCGGCCAGGTCCCACGAATCCAAATGACCGCCAAAAGTGATATAGGTATTCGGATTTTCAGAACCCTTCATTTCGCCAACCACGTTGTAGGATAATACATCAGGCAGTTGGCGGCAGTTTTGTTTAAAATAAAATTTAACCGCCGGGCTGCCCATCTTTAGCATAGCGCTCAACTTATTGGCTGCTTTAGTAGAAATGGCCGCTGCCGGAATTTTTGGTGCGTCATCTGTATATTGTGTGGACCCGGTATGCGGGAAATCATCATTAGCTTCGGTAAGCGACCGTACAATTACCCCCACTGCTCCATATTTGGCTGCTGCCGATGGCCCCGCCCGCCGCTGGTCGCCGGCTGTGCCGTAGGCTTGCAGGGTTTGAATATAACGCTGATCAAACGGCCGGTTAAAGAAAACGATTTTCCCTTTTATCGCCTTTTCGCCAAGCGTGGCCAATTCCTGCAAGCTATGCACTTCAATTACATCAGCAGTAATGCCCCTGGCCGGTGTTGCTACCGCCATCCCAAGGGCGCATATTGCTACCGGTATTTTTTTTTCGCCATCTATAATAAAACCCTGCTCCTTCGCCCCGCGCTCCCAATGCGGCACCATTACCTCCTGCAAAAAAACCTTGTCAAATCCATAGTCTTTCATCAGCTTTTTACCCCACGCTACCGCCTTTGCGGCGTTGGCCGATCCGCTTAAGCGCCCGCCAATATTTTTACATAAATAATGCAGGTTTTGATAACATTGTCCGTTTACCAGGGCTTCGTCGTAAATTTTGCGCATCATCAATGAGTCTTGTTGGGCTTGCGCCGACGATAGGACGAATAAAAAAGTGACGTTAAGGAAAAAGTATTTTAATTTCATTTGGAGGATTGAGTTTGTAGAAATAGACTATGCGGATATCGCCGCCGCAGGGCTAACTTACAAAAAAATCAAAAAAAAATGCTACCTGCGGCCTTTGCGCCGATGAGAATTTTTAATTTATTATATTTATTGAAAAAAAATCGTATATTAGAATATGGGCAGATCAGTAGAAACATTCAGTAAAAAAGAACGAGAAAAGAAAAAATTCAAAAAACAGCAGGATAAAAAAGAAAAGGCAGAAGACCGCAAAGCGAATTCAGGAAAAAGTAAAAGCCTGGAAGATATGATGGCCTATATTGATGAAAATGGCAACATCACATCCACACCGCCCGATCCATCCAAAAAGAGAAAGATAGTAACGGAAGATATTCAAATATCGGTACCGAAACAGGAAACAATTGCTGATGACCCTTTTAGAAAAGGGACAATAACTTTTTTTAATGAGGCAAAGGGGTTTGGATTTATACAGGATTCAATTACCCAGGAAAGTATTTTTGTTCACGTAAACGGCTTAACCGGGCCCGTGAAAGAAAACGACAAAGTATCGTTTGAAACCGAACAGGGACAAAAAGGATTGAACGCCATTAAGGTTAAAAAGATATAAACAAGCATTACATGTAGCGATGGGTTTTAAACCCATCGCTACGGTTAAAGCCTGGTATATTTTGCGATAATAGTAGTAGCCTGATTAGCTTCCGCTTTTTATAACGTCACCTGCCAGCCGATATTTTCCTGGTTCTTGAATCTTGCTTCTTGACTCTTTTAAGTTTCCAATTAAACTAATTGTTAAAAAATTAATCAAACAGTTGATAACCCCTGTTAGTTTAATTACGCATGAAAGACTTCTATTATATTTTGGGCATTGATGCAAACTGCACGTCAACTGAAATAAGGGAAGCTTATAGAAAACTGTCAAAAAAATTTCATCCTGATCTAAATCAGAACGATAATTATTTTGCAAGCCGGTTTAAGGACGTTAACGAAGCTTATGAAACATTGATAGACCCGGCCCGGCGCAGTAAATATGATGCAGCGTTAAAAAAATCCGGTCCATATCAACCGGGCCCCGAGCCTGCAAAACAGCGAAACCATTTCCGGACCAAGGGGATTGATATAGCGTTTACCGTTATCCTTGTAATTATAACGCTCATTTTTGGTGATTATGTGTACAAATCAATGACCGGGTCAAAAACTGCCGCCGCTAATAAAACCGCTGTGGTTCCGCCATCTTCTAATACAATCAGCCATCATAAAAAGAAACATAAATTAAAAAACCTTAATAGTAACGGCGATTTGCAGCCTGGGGTTGTTAAAAACGCTCTGCCGGTCCGGAGCGCTAAAATTGCAAATGTACCACCCCCTGTTATCAAAAGCAACATTAAATCTCCAAGGATATCCGCTGACACTATAAGTTTAAGGCCAGCTAAACCGGCACCATTTGTTACCAATAACATCAAGCGCGATAATCCAACCCCTGTTGATCCCGTCAGCTATCGGGAAACCGGCCCAGACGCAGGCGGTGCTTATCCTTCTTATATCAAATCAAATGCTACCGGCGTTGTCTACCTCCGCAAAGCTGATAGCTACAATTCGGATATTGTGGCAGCAATCCCCTCTAACGCTAAAGTTTTTGTGTTAGAAAAAGGTAAAAGTTTTTGCAAAATATCATTCAATAATAAAACGGGATATGTGCCAAACTGGACCGTGCCGGCGAGATAATAGTTTTCAATAAACAGGTTATTCATTTATGCAGCTTTTACCGATTTATCGATAAGGCGGCTCATTTCAAGGCTTTTTTCCTTATGCTGTATTTTTTTGCACTGTTGATAAGCCTCTTTAATTAGCCGGTTAAATTCCTTCTCGTTATTAAAGTTCTTCTCCAGCATTGCCCACATCAGGTAGGTATCTGCAACATATCGCAATTCATCATCGGTTGCTGACAGCTTGACTGTCAATGACCGCTCAAACAGTTTCCGTCCTTGTTCTAATTGGTTGTTATCAAATAAAAAGGAGGCATAGTCACGCTGGTGGATATGCAATTGTGCCGGATTTGCGGCATGTTTAATTGCCTGTTTCCAATATTCATCCGCCTTGCGGATATCACCCAGGTCATCATAAGTTATTGCCATTAATTCATAATCGGCATTGGTTATCAGCTTTTCGTTTTCTTTGATCAAAAAATCGGCTGCTGAAGCCAGCGTACCGCGTTGCGAATTATAATTTTTCCTGATCAGTATATTTTCAGGTGTGCTTTCCTTGTCGTCTTTTTTTAACCGCGATACTTCTACGTTTATATTGGCAATATCACTTAATGCAACACTTAGCGTTTGCCTGATATTTCTTTTTCTTTCTTTTAATTGAATGACAACCGTAAAAATAAAAGCGGCGGATGATAAAATAAGGGCCATTGCACTTAAAATCGGGCTTAAAATATCGCCAATCTTCACGTTTGAAGATGCCGATGCCAGGAATATGATCAAACTGAAAAGCGCCACTGTTTATTTTATGTTCCCTGTAAAAACCGTGTTGGTCAAAAAAAGTTTAAGGCATGTTTTTAAAACCACGCTTTATTCCATTTGTTATTGATGAAAATGAATTACTATGCCATGGTATAACGGGGATTACCCGCCATCTTATAAAAATCAGCCCGCCAAGCTGCGAAAAAAAGCAGTAGAAATTGCCAACGAGGTATTGAAAGATGGTGCTGATGAAGGTATAGCTATTGCCACGGGATTAAAACGCGCAAGACAATTTTTTGCAGACCAACAAGCTGCAAAACAAACCGGCTCAAAGCCACCTGTTAAAAAAAATTCTTTATGACTGCCATTCAAATATTAAATAAAGAAAGCATAGCCCATAAAAAGTATCCGCTTAAATGGGTAACTTTTCAAAAAACCGGCCCGGAAGGAACATTGGATAAACTGGAAAAGGAAGTTTATTTCAGGCCGGACGCTGTGGGGGTATTGCCGGTAGATAAAATCCATAAAAAACTCTTGCTGACACGGCAATTCAGGCTGCCTGCTTTTTTAAATGGTAGCGACAGCGGTTATCTAATTGAAACCTGCGCGGGCATTATTGATGGAAACGAAACTCCCGAACAAACCGCAGTACGTGAAGCGCTGGAAGAAACCGGGGTTGAAATAAACGGCCTCACCAAAATAGCCGGATTATATTCATCACCAGGTGGAATAACCGAATTTGTGCACCTCTTTATTGCCGCTTACGATAGCCGGGCAAAGCATGAAAAAGGCGGCGGTTTGAAAGAGGAAGGCGAGGACATTGAAGTATTGGAAATGGGTTTTGACGAAGCCCGCGAAAAACTTAACCAGGGCGAATTTCGGGATGCCAAAACAATGATATTGCTGCAACATTTTTTCAGCAAGGGTTAATGATCAAAAATGCCAAAGCATTATTTTTGACCATCAACCCGCTTTGTTAAACCACTTTTATCACAATTTTACCGCGGGTATTTCCCTTGGAGTTTAATATTTCTGCCTGTTTGGCATCTTCCAGGCCCATCACACCTGACACTACCGGGCTTATCATCCCTTCATCAACCAAAGCCGCCATTTGCTTTAGATCTTCAGTGTATGACTGCGCTGTAAAACCCTCCAAATGAATATTTCTTTCCTTAGCTTCGTCCTGGTATTCCGGCTTTACGGTGGTGATCAGCCTGCCGCCCTCTTTTAACACTTGCAAAGACCGCCTTTGTGTATCTCCGCCAATAAGGTCGAATACCAAATCAGCATCCTGCACTCTTTCTTCAAATCGTTCATTTTTATAATCGACGGCTTCATCGGCACCCAATTGTTTAATAAATGCGAGGTTTTCAGCCCCTCCGGTGCCAATTACATAAGCGCCTTTCCATTTTGAAAATTGCACGGCAAAACTGCCCACACCGCCCGAAGCCGCGTGTATTAATACTTTTTGATCTTTTTGTAATTGCCCGTATTTAAATAAGCCCTGCCATGCCGTAAGACCTGATAATGGGATAGCCGCAGCATTCAGATGGTCTATGCTTCGGGGTTTAAAACTTATTTGGTCGGCCTTAATAACCACATATTCGGCAAACGCACCGTTTTTAGTTGGATACGGACGACCATATACTTCGTCGCCAATGCCAAAATTGCGAACTTTGTTCCCAACCTGCTCTATCACACCCGAAACATCCCACCCAATCGTTAATGGGAATTTTGTAGGAAATTTCTCCTGTGATTTGCCTGCAAATATTTTTTGATCAACCGGGTTTACGCTGCTGGCATATACCTTTATCAGCACCTCGTCTTCTGCCGGTTGCGGGATGGCTATATCATCCAGCTCGAGCACATCAGGCCCGCCAAATTCATGAATTCTTATCGCTTTCATTATTTTCTAATTCTTCTGTTGGTTTTAGTTAATAACCAAACCAATATCAATTGGTTTTTGATTTATACATTTAAAAGAAATTTTATTTCGTTTAAATCAACCGGGTTGCGATAACCCAAAATGGGTATAATCATGTAAAGGTTCACACATTCAACCGCAACAAACAAAATCATCAACCATTTGCACCTCATAAAATAAAAACTTAGCTTTACTAAAGACAATAGCTGCCATTAAGCTTTGATTTAACAACTTACATGATAATCAGATTAAAAAATACTATTGAGGCAGCATAACAAGCGAAAATTATTTATACACCGGTTCAACAAAATGCTATGTTAAATAAATTCAGCGCTTCCGCTAAGTTATACATGTTGACATTTATTACTGCGGCCAGTTTGATCGGGTTGGGCATTTATGGCATTGATGACCTGAAAAAAATGAACCAAAACACCCAAACGCTTTATGCCGACCGGGTGTTGCCTTTCCAGCAATTATCAAACGCGCAGTTTGCCTATACTACCCAGATTGTCCCCGTAGCGCAAAAGGTTAAAGATCACCTGCTTACTTTTAAAGAAGCAAAAAAACGTGTTCAGAAAGCCCAGGAAATTATTAATAGCAATTGGCATGATTACAAGCTCACTTATCTTACCCCGGAGGAAGCGCTATTGGTTAAACAGACAGATATAATTAAAGATCGGGCGGACAAAGCCTCCCAAGGCTTGTTGGCTGCATTGGATAAAGAAGATACCAAAGCCCTGGATGCCTTAATCCAAAAAGATTTTTCTGCTGACCCTGCCCCTTTTACCATAAAGCTGACACAATTGATGCAATTACAGGTGAGGGTTGGAAAAGAGATATTTAACAATAGCAATGAAATTTACCGGGCTACTTCAAAAAAGTCATTCTTTTTAATTGTATTCTCGTTGGTCATCGCCCTTTCTCTTTCATTTTTTATAATTAAAAGTATTAAAAACCTGATCAGGAATATTTTAACAAGCAGCAACATTATCAAAGAAAGCGAGGAGAAATACCAGTCATTATTCGAGCAGGCTTCTGATGCAATATATGTAGTGAATGTTAAAGGCAACTTTACCAATGTAAATAAGAGTATGTGCGACCTGGTTGGTTATACCAGCGATGAATTATTAAAAATGAACATTGCCGACCTTTTAAATGCGGAATTAATAAAAGCCAACCCACTTTTGTATGCTACTGCAAAACCCGGTGATGCGGTAATTGGGGAGCGGAAAGTTGTTCATAAAAACGGGACCATAATAGATGTTGAAATTAACGGTAAAAAATTTGCTGATAACCGGGTGCTCGTAATTGCCCGCGACATTACAGAGCGCAAGGCAATGGAAGCGGAATTAAAAACCGCCGAGCTAAAATTCCGTACGCTGGCTGATAAATCGATGGTTGGGGTTTATATTGTACAAAAAGGAAAGTTTACGTATGTAAACCCCAGGTTTGCCGAGGTTTTTGGCTATGAGCCTGGCGAGTTGATAGGCAGGCCCACTGTTGAAGCCATTATACACCCCGATTACCGGGCTATATCAAACGAAAATATACGCTTACGTGTTGAAGGCGAGGCAGAAAGTGTTCACTACGAAGCGATGGGGAAAAGAAAGAACGGCACTGCAAATTGGATCGAATTTTACGGCAATAGAGCTGTTTTTGAAGACGAGCCAACCATTATAGGTTCGATGATCGATATTACAGAGCGGAAGTTGGCCGAAAACGAACTGCGCGAATCTGAGCAAAAATATAAAATGCTGTTTGACAGCAGCCCTATGCCTTTATTGATGGTAGATAAAAACAATCTTTCAATAATTGCCGCTAATACAGAAGCAACCAACCTGTATGGTTATACCACCGGAGAACTTTTAAAACTGACCATAAAAGATATGCGCCATGAAGACGACAGGCACCAGGTATGGGATAATTTTAAGCTGGACCTGGATACTTCAAGCGACCGGGGCATATTCAGGCATGTTAAAAAAGACGGCACTATAATATATGTGCAGGTAATAGCGCATGATATCGTGTTTGAAGGGAAACAGGTAAGGTTAGGGCTTTATAACGATTTGACAGAAAAACTAAAGGCCGAACTGGAGCATCAAAAAACCGAAGCGAACCTTCAAACTATTTTAAATACTACCGATACCGCCTATGCCTTGTTAGACCGTAATTTGGATGTACTGGAATATAATGATCAGGCATTGATCTTTGTAAAAAATGAATTCAATTTTGAACCGGATAGTGGCGGCAAACTATTTGACCATTTACCCGAAAACAGGCGTTTGCAATTTTTTGAATATATTGATGATGTATTAAAGGGCAAAACAATTAGCTATGAAGTTAGCTATCCCCAGCACGAGGAAATGAATATCTGGTACTACGTGAGGATGTTCCCGATAGCAACAAAGGGAAATGAAATATTGGGTTTGGTATTAGCCATAACCGATATTACTGAAAGAAAGGATGCCGAGCATAGTTTGCAACAGGCCTATGAACGGATAAAGGAAAATATCCAGTTTATACGCGAGATGGTTTGGAAGCAATCGCATATATTGAGGAGCCCTTTAGCCAATTTAAAGGGTTTAACCACCATGCTGCAAAATGATCCGGGCGATGAAGAAGTGCTTGGTTATATAAAGATGGAGCTTGAGCGGATGGATGCCGTTTTTATAGAGATGGCCCGCGATTCATCAAACGATGAAATGAATTATCAGCCTGATTTAATGTAGATTAGTTTAACTAAACGTATATAACTATGCCTGGTTTGAAAAATCTATCACTTAAATTAACGGGTATCCTATGCCTGGTTATAACTACAACGTTCGCCCAGCAAAATCAATTTGTAAAAATTGAAACAGAATACGGCCAATGCATTATTAAACTATATAACGAAACGCCGGTACACCGCGATAACTTTATTAAATTGGTAAAAAGTCATTATTTTGATGCCACCACTTTTAACCGCATTTTGAAAGGCTTCGTTATCCAGGGCGGCGATCCTGATTCGCTATATGAAAAGGGAAAAACTTTAAAGCCTGAACAAAAATGGATAGCCCCCGAATTTAACCCAGTACTATTTCATAAACGGGGCGCATTAGCGATGGGCCGTGACGATAATAAAGCTAAAGAATCATTCACCACCCAAATTTATATTGTTGATGGTAAAACCTATACTGACGCACAATTGGATGCCATAGAAAAACGAAACAGCGTACATTTTACAGATGCCCAGCGCGAGGTATACCGCACCGTGGGCGGCACACCATCGTTAGATCAAAACTATACGGTATTTGGCGAAATTGTAAAAGGGATGGATTGGATAGATAAAATAACCGCCGTAAAAGTTAACAAGGATGGCAATCCGGATAAACCGGTTTGGATGAAGGTGACGGTGCTGAAACCTAAAGAAGTGGCGGCGGCGTTAAAGTGAAAACAGGGGCCACTAATTGTATGTTAATGCAATATTGTGCCTAAAGTAACACTTGTCAATGGAAGCGAAACCCAAAATGGACAGCACCCCGCCAACCTACTGGCTTACCCGCTTTGTTATTCTTCGTTTGCTGGGTATAGTTTATGCGGTAGCTTTTTTGGTGGCCATCAACCAACTCGTTCCGTTAATAGGTTCCAACGGGCTGCTGCCGGTAGGGAGTTACTTAAAGCAGGTAAGCGATGTGCTTGGGTCGACGGGCGCTGGCTTTGTGCGGTTGCCATCGGTATTTTGGTTCTGGCATTCTGATGCCGCGCTTTTAACGGTGGCGTGGGTTGGGTTTATCCTTTCGTGCGTGGTGGCGGCAGGCTATGCCAATGTGCCGGTGCTTACGGTGCTTTGGTTTCTGTATATGTCCATCGTTCATGCCGGGCAGGACTGGTATGGGTACGGCTGGGAGATACAGCTTACCGAAACCGGCTTTCTCGCCATCTTTCTTTGCCCGCTGCTGGATATGCGGCCATTTCCGCGATACGCGCCGCCTATGCCCGTTATTGTCTTGTTCAGGTGGCTGGCGTTCCGTATTATGCTGGGTTCGGGGCTCATCAAATACCGGGGTGATAAAATATGGCGTAACGGTACTGCGCTTTATTATTATTTTGAAACGCAGCCTATTCCCGGTCCGTTGACACGCTGGTTTCATTTTTTGCCACATGGCGCGCTGAAAGTTGGGGTTTGGTTTAACTGGCTGGCCGAGCTGGTCGCGCCCTGGTTTGTATTCGGGCCACGGCTGGCGCGTCATATCGCCGGGTCGGTTATTGTGTTGTTCCAGTTGGCCATCATACTTAGCGGCAACCTCTCATTTTTAAACTGGCTGACCATTATCCCGGCTTTGGCCTGTTTTGACGATGGCTTTTGGGCAAGGATACTCCCCGGCGCACTCGTCCGCAAAGCGGAAGTTGCTGCCGACAGGGCCGAAGAATCCAAACCAATGCTGACCACCGTCTGGGTGGTTGCCGGTATTGTCGCGCTGCTGAGCATCCAGCCTGTAATAAATATGCTTTCGACAGAACAGGTGATGAATACCTCGTTCGACCCGCTTGAGCTTGTAAACAGCTACGGCGCGTTTGGCAGTGTAGGGCAGGAACGGTTGAACGTGGTATTTGAAGGCACAACCGACGATACCACCGGCGGCAAGGCCAACTGGAAACCCTATATCTACAAAGGCCTGCCGGTGCTGCTTAACCAGCGGCCGCCGCAAATTGCCCCCTATCAATTGCATCTCGACTGGCAAATGTGGTTTGCCGCTATGTCCTCGCCCGACCAATACCCCTGGACGCTAAACTTAGTGTGGAAACTGCTGCATAACGACCCCGGCGCTACAGGCTTATTTGCCGGCAACCCGTTCCCCAATAAACCGCCGCGCTATATCCGGGCGGTATTATATCGTTATAAATTGGCGAAACCGGGCAACCCGCAAGGCCTTTACTGGACACGTGAGGAAATTGGCAATTGGATACCGGCGGTATCTGTGGATGATGAGCGGCTGGTGAAGTTTTTGGAGGGAGAAGGGTGGGTGAAGTGAGGGGGCATTTCTTTTTAGTTATCCCAAAGCTCGTCAAAGGTTAATCCTTTAAGTTTACCATCCTTGATAAGCTCGGCCTCTTTTAAGCTTCGGTTAAGAGATATCTGCTCTGCTTTTGAAAGATCATCCTTTGAGTTTGCAATCAAGGTTCCGCCTCGTTTCCTGATTATTTGGGAAACTGTGGTAGCCTGTTGATTTTTCATACTCCGTCTTTTTTAGTGCTCTCTTTAAAGTCAAATCCTTGTAAATAAGAAATCTTCCACTTACCGTTTTCTTTTTCTACATCAAACTTATATTTGAATTCTTTCCATCCAGGCCCCCAATCTGATTTTGGTTTGCCCCAGTTCCAATATAATTCACCTTTTACATTATTTAAATTGACTATTTCCACTTCAATTAAGTCCCATGACATATTATCCTGACAACTACACCACGGGTCAACGTCATTTGCAAAGCTAAAAGGCGGTAATTCGCCAGTAGACCATTCACCAAATTCTTTGTTTTTAAATTTTTTGCCAAGTGTCAAAATAATTTGATTGTAGTTTTCAATAAATCCCACGGAAAAAAAATTTGTCGCTTTCAATTTTTCCAGGTTGACTTTAAGCTTTTCCAGGTCAAATCCGGTACAGATACTATCCTTACTGTCCATCAATACAGGAACGAGATCAATTGAATTTTTCGATTCACTCCAATTGAGAACTTTTCTGATAAGATTTTGAATTTCTTGTTTATCATTTGAAATTTCTGAAGATTGTACCGTTTCAGTTGTATTTGCTTTTACAGTAGATTCTTTATGTTCATTATTATAGTTACAGCTAAATAAACATAACACTAAAATACCGGTTCCAAGTCTTAAATATTTCATGCTTTCTTCTGCTTAAATGTAATTCTTCGGAATTTCTAACTTAGAACGTTATGTTCATATTCTTTAAGCTAAAGATAAACAAAAAAAGTCTTCATTTCCGTCAAGGTTAAAAACTTCGACCCATCAATACATGTAACTAACATCTGAGCGCAAGCAGGCTGCCTTACTTATTTTCGGTATGTGTATTCATGACCGTTACAATAATTTATTATGTTTGGAAACCAAACCGTTATATAATGAAGTTAGAACGCTATCCTTATTTTGCAAGCAATGATTTTAAGAATTACATATTCTACAGCAACGGACCAAAAGGGCAAATCAAAAAAGGTGTACGGTTTTCAAAAATGAACAATAATCCAATTATGTATAATTTGGCTTTTGGAGACATTGCCGAAGGAACAGATGTAATTGATGATATGGCAGTAAGTAATAATAATGACAGAGATTTAGTACTTGCTACTGTAGCTAATACGATTTTTGATTTTACCAATAATTATGGAAACCATTATATATTTGCCATAGGCAGCACAAGTGTAAGGACCAGGCTTTATCAAATGGGCATTGTCGGCTTATGGAATGAGATTAGCATAGATTTTGATGTATATGGTTTCAAAGATGGCTCATGGCATACGTTTCAAGAAAATGTTAATTATAAGGCATTTTTGGTTAAAAGGAAATAAATCGGTAAATTTGGGAATAAAAATAAAGGAGTAGTTATGCCTGCAATTAAAAAAACTACCGCTAACGGAAAAGACTATTATAGTAGCGCAATCATTAGCGATAAAGTTAAGGGTCATGGAAATGATCCGTTCGTGTTAAAGAAAGTAGAAGAAGCCAAAGCATTTTTACGTAAAAATGGCTTAAAGGGCTTACCCGGTCATTTAGAAAAGTAAGAAAATCAGCTTTGATGTTCTAAGAGGTAAGAAAGCTTCGATCTCATTCCCGACCGTTCCTTAAAAGTAATGAAATCTGACTGATATAAGGCTTATTTAATTTACCTGCCCGACATACCCAGTTGCCCCTTAATATAAACCACAAGTTTATTAGGCCGGTAATACCAACCGCCTTTTTCCAAATTATTGATCGCCATTTTTAAATAATCCGCCAGGTAGTGCTTTTCAAACAGCTTAAACAGTTCAGGGAAAAATACCGCATCGTTTTCTTCTCTTCGGTAGCTCCAGCTATCGTCCGATTTACGGAAAATAGCCTCTAAAAGCCTGCCCTTGTCGGTTAGCGCCATGCGCTCGAAATATTGAAGTATAATGCTGTATGGCGTATACGAATCAATATAACCAATCATCTTAGTGTAGCTTTTTTCGGCATCCGCCAGTTTGAAACAAAATTCTGTACCGGCTTTTTTATAAGTGCCCGATATGTTCCGCGACTTGGTTAGCATTTTGGTACGCCATTTTTTTCGCTCTTCTTCAGGCAGCCTTTCCGAAATGAAAAGATAATCTTCAAAATCAAATGTAAACGGAAAAAGCGCGGCCAATACTTTCGCCAGCGCTTCTTCATCTTTTTGAATTAAATATATTTCCTTCAAAAATTTCAAATAAAGGATATTGTATTCTTCCCTGAAATTTTGCTGTATCTGTTCAAGGCAATATTTTTCTGCCTGCTCTAAGTCATTGTTGTCAATCAGTTGCCTTATGAGTTCCTGGTTATATTCATTATCAAAACGGATTGGTTTAAACAGGCGGCTATATTTAGTAAACAGGTTATGCTCTTCTATTATTTCAAAAATAAATTTGATATAGGCAGTGCCGTTTGTTAGGGTATCCGGCTTGCTTTTTTCAAATTGCTTAGCCAGCCACTCAATCATTTTTATTTTACGGTCGTCACTGCTGATGGCAATAATATTATTTAAATGGAGCAAATAATGCATCCTCACCATGTTTATCCTGTCGGGAACATGATTTATAAAATAACTGACCGCTTTATCCCATGACTCTTCAACCTGCAAATCATTGACCGGCTCAACCGACTTTTGTAGAACCCCTTCAATAAATTTCGGGATTTTGTTGCTGGCGGAGTCAACCTTAAATTGAAAAGCGATGCAGGTTTCGAGCATGGTATGAAAATTCAAAAATGCTTTTTCATTGGTCACGTTCGCCTGGTAATGCTCCGCGATAGGTGCCAGCATTTCCGACCATAATTCAACAATTTTTTTTAACTGTGTCAGGTCTATAGCCTTTTTATTCCCGGCAACTGCCTTAACAGCATCATTGATGATCTTTATAACTTCTTCGGGCGTTAGTTGCTCTTTAGCTGAGAAATGATGGATGAACGATAGCTCAACATCTTTATTTTTACTGATGAGGTTTCTTACCCATTCTTTAAGCGCGTCCCGGTCAATATCTTCCAGCAACGTGTCAGCCTTGCTTTCTTTTTTCTTAACCTTAACAACATCTTTTACTTTTTTCCCATCCGCGATGTGAACTATCAGGGCCGCCTTGTGCCTGCAAAAACTGCTGGCACTGTTACATTCGCAGGTATGCTGCGTAATTTCATTGCCTGTGCGTATGGTCAATGAAACATCAAAACTTTCATTCCCTTCATCTACATAAGCTACAAAATGCCCCTTTTCTGTTTCATCGCACTCTCTTACTTTATTTTTCTTCGCCAGTGCCAGTAAATCCGGGGCCAGCGTGGTAGTGTAGTTTTTGAGGGTTAATGGCATAGCTGATTATTCATGAAGCCCTAAAATTAGCAGGTATTAACGAAACTTCAAATAAAAATGGTTTATGATAAACCAGACATTTTATTCATCTTATTACCAATTGTTTACCATATTTGTTTATGCCCCTTTTTGAACAAGAAGTACTTAACAGATAATCTTATGAAAAATCTATCCAACACAGGCCGTATTTTCTATGGCATATCCATAGCTGCGATAGGGTTGCTGACAATCTATTATAAGGATTTCCCTTATATGATAATACCCCCGCATTCGCGGATACCTGGTTTTACGATAATCGCCTTTATTTCCGGGCTGTTGTTTATGTTGGCTGGGGCATGTATTGTTTTTGGAAAAAGCACCAGGCAAGTTTCCCTCCTGTTAGGT
>Ga0302309_10000674_pt1 | contig 37729 bp, 39 predicted proteins | sample III_Palsa_N1_1_FD_200453 | JGI IMG/M metagenome (GOLD analysis project Ga0302309, IMG submission 200453) | Peat permafrost microbial communities from Stordalen Mire near Abisko, Sweden - III_Palsa_N1_1 | ecosystem: Environmental > Terrestrial > Soil > Palsa > Peat permafrost | place: Sweden...
ACAAATGTGCCTTCAAAAAAAAATTGTACAGTAACGTCTTTATCCAGATCGTTGAAGTACAAACGGATACATCCATCGACGATAAAAAACATTTTTTTAGCTAACTCTCCTTCTGCAAGCAGAATTATTTTCGCTGGTAGTTTTTCCTTCTTAAAAAGTCCCTTGTAGCTTTCCCAATGCTGGGTTATATCAGGAATATGTAAATCTATAATATCCTTAATATCCATTTCCATAGAACAAGATAGTTATTTCTTAACTCTTCGATGCAAAAATACTTTATATCCTCAAATTCAGCAGTTTGTCTGCATTGCCATGAGCAATCTTTGCTACTTGTTCATCAGAAAGTTCAATTGCATTTAAAAATTCAACACCCATTTCGTTTGTACTGAACGGATAATCAACAGAAAACATAATATTATCAATGCCAAAAGTATCCAAAGCAATTTTTAACGGCGGCTGAGTAAAAAAACCGCTGGTTGTAATATGAACCTGCTGGTGAAAGGTATCGGTAAGCGTGCGCTGGTTGGCACCCCCGTTCCCGGGTTTGAATGCTTTCTCCGACCTTGCCATCATCATCGGCAGCATTTCTCCCATGTGGCCAATTATTAGTTTCAGTTTGGGATACATATCGAAAATTCCCGAAAACAGCAGGCGTAAAACGTGCAGGGCGGTTTCTGAGTGCCATCCCCAGCCATAGCATGCTAAAGCTTCTGCCATACCCGAATAATTTGGCAGTCCGCTATAGTAAACATCGGCTATTGCTTTTGGAGGCAAGCCCGGGTGAAGATAAACAGGCACATCCAGCTTTTCGGCGCGTTCAAATATCGGTGCAAATTTAGGGTGATCTAAAAACTGGTCTTGTGTTAGTCCCCGAATCATTGCGCCGCGAAAATGATATTCCTTTACTGTACGTTCTAATTCATCGGCCGCAGCAAGTGGGGCTGTCATCGGCAGATGGGCAAAAGCCGTAAACCGATTTTCAAATCCCATAATCCTTTCGGCAATCAGATCATTATACTGCATGGCAAAAGCCGGACTTTCCTCCGGGCTTAAAAGATTAGCGCCTGCACTATCTACCGAAAGTACCTGCATCGTAATGCCATTAGCATCCATTGATTTTAAACGCTCACCGGTTATATCGGCCAGTTTTGGGGCTATTCGCTGCATAGCTGCGGATTGGCCAAAACCTCCTAAGGCCTCTTTGGGTATTTTGTCAACTATCTCCGGAAAGGAAATATGTTCTTCAAGTGTTACTTTTCGCATGTTATAATAAGTAAAATGTCGGTTGCATACTTACGGGTATTCATAAAATATACAAATGCAAAGAAACATACTAACTTTTAAACCGCAATGCAGCATTGGCGGCAATTATTGTATTATTCATGTATTAACCAAAAGCCACCCCGGCACCATAAACCCACCCCGGTCTATTTCGGGTTGACTTTCTTCAACGGCCCGGTTAAAAATTTACTGAATATTAACGCTATAACCACAGCTATAATGCCCTGGCCCAATACGGTTGCCGGGGCACCTATATGTTCAGAGACAGCGCCTGTTAGCAAACTGCCCAGCGGCATCATGCCGAAGATAGCCATTAGCAGTATGCCGATGGCACGGCCACGCATATTGGGCGCGGCATCCGACTGCACCAGGATGTTGCTTACGGTATACTGCGCTATGGAGCCATAACCCGCTATAACGGCAAAAAGCATAGCCAGCGGGAAGCTCTTTATTTGTGAAAAACAGATCAAACCCAGTCCCATTAATAAGGTGCTGACAAACATTACCTTTCGTAAATGAGTGCCGGGTTTGCGCGAAGCCAGGAAAATTGTACCTGTTACCGCGCCAATGCCTACAAAGCTGTTGATATAGCCGAAGGTGGAGGCATCGCCTTTAAAAACCACTTTGGCAAATACCGGCAATACAGTATTATAGGGCAACACCAGTAAACTCACTACAGCAAGCATGACTATGATGAGCCCGATATCCGGGGTGTTTTTAATGTAGGTAAAACCTTCTGCAAATTCTGCAATAACTTTTTTATTGGCCTTTTTGGGTTGATAAACCGGTAATTTCATGAGCAGCAGCGACAGAATAACCCCGCCAAAACTTGCCGCGTTAAGGAGGAAACATACGCCGGCACCAAACACGCTCAGGACGATGCCCGCCAATGCGGGCCCTAACAATTGCGCCAGGCTGGCCGTCGCTGTTGTAAGCGACAACGCGTTCGGCAAATCCTCCGGACTGGCAACAACATCATTGATCAAAGCCTGCCGTGCAGGCACATCAAACGCGTTAATGATGCCCAGGGCCACGCTAAGCAAAAGTATCGCCCATACTGCCGCATGGCCGGTGATAACCAGTACAGCCAGCAACACGGCCTGTACCATAGAGGTTACCTGGGTAATTCTGATAATCGTGTAACGATTATAACGGTCGGCTGCCACACCACCCGGGATGGATAATAAAAACGATGGAAATTGCTCGGCAAAAATGGTTACCCCGAGCAGGAATGCAGAGTGCGTCATGGAATAGATCACCCATACCACAGCAGTACGCTGCATCCAGGTGCCAAATTGCGATACAGCCCTGCCAATAAAATAAAGCGAATAGTTGCGGCTTGCAAATGCCCTGAATACATGAAGTTGACTTACTTTTTTCATTAAAACCTGCAAAACTTAAATTAATGCCGAAAATCAGCTAAATTTCTATCTTTGGCATCAAAATTTAGAATAATATTTCATGGCAAAAGCATCTGAAATTAAAGTAGGCAATATATTGCGTTATAATGGCGAACTGGTAACCGTTACTGAAGTGTTGCACCGTACACCGGGCAAGGGCGGGGCGTTCTATTTGGATAAATTCCGTAATATTAAAAGCGGTAAAATTGTAGAGGCCCGTTTGGCTACTGACGAGCAGGTTGAAATTTGCCGTGTAGAAACTAATGACTACCAATATCTTTACGAAGAGGGCGATAATATGGTGGTAATGAATAATACCACTTATGATCAGTTTAGTATTCCCAAAGCATTGTTTGGCCCATCCGCAAGATTCTTAAAAGAAAACATGGATGTCATAATTTCTTTTGAAAGTGAAGAACCTATTATGGCACAGGCACCTAATTTTGTTGAATTGGAAATTACCTATGCCGAGCCGGCTGTTAAAGGCGATACTTCCTCGGGCGCTTTGAAATTAGCTACCACCGAGAATGGGATAGAAGTAAGAGTGCCGCTTTTTGTAAACCAGGGCGATAAGATAAAGGTAGATACACGCACCGGGGAATATATAGAGCGTGTGAAATAGGTGGCACTGACCATCTGGCAAATGCCACCTATTCCGTTATAAACCCATACTTTTTATATATCGATTTTGCTGCCGGGCTTACCAGGAAATCCATAAATTCCTTCGCCGCTTTGGGGTGTGGCGCGGCCTTCATCAGGCCTGCAACGTATTGCGCCTTGATGTTTTGCGCGGCAGGTATTTCAACCATATCAATAGGGTGATGGATCATCATTTGATAATACGCTTCTGAATACCAAACCGGGGCGGCATCGCTTTGATCGTATAGGATACGCATGGGCGACTGCCGGTGGTGGATCTGCGTTAAAAATGTAGTGCTATCCTTAACTTTCGTTACCATAATTTCCTGTTTCAGTTTTTCGCCACCGGCTTTTACACAGGCTTCCTCTATGCGCTTGCCAATGCCTTCCCATTCGGGGTTGGGCATACTAACGTTTACATCCTTGCGACCCAGATCAAGTAACCCGGTTATTTTTTTAGGGTTGCCTTTTTTAACCATTATGGCCAATTGATTGTTGGTATAAGGCTCTGTTTTTAAAAAATATTCGGGCATCTGGTCCATCCGGTTTTTTTCAGACGTATAAACATCAGGTTTCAGGGTTATTCGTAAATTCCCTATCACAATACTGCCGTTTATAATTTGGTCGGCCAATATGCCGGGTGGCAGGGTTTCGGCAAATATCCGCATATATTGAGGGTGTTCCTTTTTAAAAGCAGCAATCAACTCATCAATACACATAAACTGGTTGCCGCCAAAAAACACCACTAATTGCGGGTCATTAATATCGCCATACAAATCGGGGACGTTATCTATCCCCGGTACCGTAAATTGAACCTTACTTTCGGGCGGGGTATTCCAGGGCGGGTCAAACCGGTGATCCTGCGCATGTAGGTTTATAGCCAGGCTAAAGGTTAAGGCAAGAAAAAATAAGGGAATACGAAATTTCATAATATGCCTGTCAGTTTATTATGGATGAACTGTTGTCCAGCCTTGTTGCCCGCGGATAATGATCTCGCCGTTACCGCTGGGCACGTAGCTTATAAACGGAAAAAGTGTGGCTTTATCTATCTTCCTTTCCATTATAGTGTTGTTGCATTGTGCCAGTATAACGCCCTCTTTTTGCAAAGCAAGCAATGTTGCTTCAAATGTACCGGCCTTATCATAAACCGCGTAACCATCACTAAAAGCAACCAACTCTACTTCTAATTTACCTTTCAGCCGCGGATCTTCTAAAGCATTTTTTATATTATTCAAAGTTCTCCCTATTTTTTTTGGGTCCCCGTCATCTAAATAATATAACGCTTTATAACTGGGCAATGTAGCTTCGGCACCATTAAATGCCGGTGCAATTGTTTGGGCAATTGTCGGTTTTATAAATAACACAGCCGAAGCTATGACAAACAGGGTGATAAATTTTTTCATGATAATAAGTTAGTTAAGTTTTTTTATAGTTTGCTTTTTTTGTGCTTGATCTATAGGCCCGAATGTACCATATTTATGCTGTTTTTCACTAAAATTATCGGCGTACGGGCCAAACGGAAAGTCGATTGGTTTTTGCAAAAGGCCGGGAAAATCTTTTTGCTGGTCTTTATGCGGCCGTGGCTGCGAATTAACAAAGGCGGCAACATTCCAGGCCTCCTCGTCGGTTAACTGCGGGTTTTGATAAGTAGCGCCAAAAGGCATATTGTTTTTTACAAAGCCTGCAAATTTGGTTATGCGATACATCCCCGCGCCGTCATTATAACTTTGCGCCCCCCATAATGGCGGATTGGTATAGGTTATTTTATCCGGTGCCAAAACACCTTCGCCGTTTTTACCATGACAGCTTTGACATTTTTGTACAAATACCAGTTTGCCCTTTACAGGATCCGCAGGATGGTCCATAAAATTTAACTTTTCAACAGCCGGGCCAAATAACTTCTGCCCTTTTTTAACATCCCTGCCAACCCATTTCATATAAGCCAGCATGGCCTGCACTTCTTTTTTATTGGTATCGGGCACCGTCCCGTTCAGGCTGCGTTCAAAACATTCGGCAATTCTTTTGGCAGGCATATCTATCTTCCCGCTGCGGGGATTAAATTTTGGATACGTGACAATAAACCCTGCGAAATCATTACTGAATAATTTAGTACCGGCGTTAAGATGGCAGTTTTGGCAATTCATGCCGTTGCTTAAATGCGCCACGCTTCCTTTTGGGCCTAAATATTTGGCTGTTGAAGCGATTAGCTCTCGTCCGTAACGGATCATTTTGCCCTCTTTGCCGGGTGGGATAGTACTTGTATCGGGTGCTTTCCAGGCATTTGGTGGTACACTTATTGAGGTAATGGCAGTAGAAGTATTTGCTTTGGGAACAGCAACCAGGGCCGCTATACCGGTATTGCTGCTTTTTGGAGGCGGGCTATTGACAAGAGAAATGATCAAAATGAAAATACAGGAGATCATTATGGTTGACAAGTATATCAAACTCCTTGATACACTTACAACCGCTTTAGTAATTTCCTTTTCTTCTTGCTGATTCATAATTTAATCTAAATATGGTGTTTTTGTTTTACCAAACCTGCTGGTGTAAGAAATTTATGTAGGGCACTATTTCTTACGAATTTTTTCGAATTACATGAATCCTGTCCAAACTTGAAACCGATAGCCATATAAGACCGGCGAGCCATAATGACATAAGCGATATTAGTTTGATATCCAAATACAGGGAAGCAAGCGGTATGCTTTTATTGTAGAAATGTTAAAGTAAACGTACCTTGCATTTACAAACCAACATAACCGTAAAAATGAAAGCAGTAAATATTACCCTCGTATTTGACGGACAAACAGAAGCCGCATTTACTTTTTACAGATCGATATTTGGCGACGAGTTTAGCAATGTAACGCGGATGAAAGATATGCCCGGCCCTACGCCATTATCGGCAGAAGAAAGCGAAAAAATATTACACATGGCTTACCCGGTGGGCAACTCTGTATTAATGGGTATGGATATGCCCAAAGGCAGGGGAACAGTTAACATGGGCAATAATTTTATGGTAACCTTAGATACCAGCAGTGAAGATGAGACCACGCAAGCGTTTAACGGGCTGGCCGAAGGCGGCTTTGTTATGATGCCGGTGGCACACCAGCCTTGGGGTGCTTTTTTTGGTATGTTGACCGATAAGTTTGGCATACAATGGATGCTGAGTTACGTGAAGTAAAGGGCATTATTCCAGCCCCCTCTAAATCTCCCCCGGTAGGCTACCGTGTACCCACATCTTTATGAATGTATTGCCCCGGCAGGGGCTAACCATTTGTAGCCAACAAAAACCAGGAATAAAATTGCGCCGTAGGTGCAACCCTTCGCGAATAACCCTAACCAACCTGTCAATTTAGGATTGCACCTACGGCGCAAGACATCGTAATGATAATATTTCTACAAAGGGGTTGTCCCTACAGGACATGTAATCGCAAGTATTTTACTTTAAAAAGATGTGGGTACACGGTAGCCCGGTAGGGGAGACTTTAAATTTAGGATAACATAGAATTTGTGCTCCAAATAAGGGGTTTTGATACTTTATTCTCAAATAATATTTATTACTGTTGATACGAAATCAAAAAGTCTCCCCTACCGGGGGAGGTTTAGAGGGGGCTCGGGACTTACCCTTCCTATCGCCTCAAAATTCTGGAACACCCATTCATCATGTGGGGCATCGCCCAGCTCGTGGGTAAGGTCCTGGCCTGCCCAATGTTCGTAATGCTTACCATTGCGCCATAGGCGGCTGCGGGTAACATCGTAGATCAACCCTTTGTAGGCTATCCAAACTTCGGGCTTGTCCTGCCCGTTGCGCAGGGCCAGTTGTGAGCGGGTGTATACAGGCAGGTCAGCGCTCATCTAACGTTTGATTTTTTTTTCTAAAGTATTCAAAAAAGCCAACATTCATTAGCAGCAACGCCATGCAATAAAAGTGATCGTCAAAGGGTATGGTGCCAATCCGCTTGTTCAAGTTTTCAGCATTGTTGTAAATCACAACGGGTATGGCAGTGAGCAACCCGTTTATGCTGTAAAAAGGTATTAAAACCGCCAGGCAAGTTATATAAAACCGCCCCAGCCACGCTGATTTTAAAATATATTGCATCATCATCAGCAACACCAGCAACAAACCAAAGGTAACGAGGGTATATAATTTATGATAGTCGACAATGAGTATGCTTATTGATAGCACGATCAATAAGTCTGATATAATAAGGGTTGCCTTGTTGGTAAGCTCCCATTTAACATAGTAGTTTACACAAGCATATATAAACAGGCAGGCAAACGGAACAGTAAAAAAGAACAGTATCTCCTCGACGGGTAATCTAAAAAAGGTTAGCCCTATGATGTAATTATTGTTAAATGACCATACGCCTTTCACTGTGAACAATGCATCCCAGCCGATAAAAAATAACCCTGTTATGGCCATTCCCGGCCAGATGTATTTCCAGCTTTTATAAAATTGCACCCGTTTGTCAAAGGACAACGCTAACGGGAACAATATTGTAAATAAATTAATGAGGAGATATGTATATTTCAAAAGGATACAGCTAAATAATATGAAATTTTTGCTTAAACAGGGCTTTAAAATAAATTGCACGCTTTAACACACCGGGTATCCTTACCCTTTTTTGTAACAGAGCCTGTGCCGAAATAGTTTTTATTTTTTTAAACAATTGAAGGTAATAATTGTAGGCAATATACACACCCAACTTTGTTCCGCGGGGCAATAGCCTGATGCCTTTTAATGCTTCGTCAAAGTCAACCTGTATGTCGGCTTCTATTTGTTGTTTATCTGTGTCTGTAAAATTGATAAAATCAATATTGGGGAAGTAAGTGCGGCCACGCTCTTCATGATCCGCTTTCATGTCCCGCAAAAAATTAAGCTTTTGAAAAGCCGCGCCGAGGCTACGTGCCATGGGTAATAAGGATTGATATAATTCTTCATCTCCCTCGCAAAAAATACGCAGGCACATCAAACCGATCACCTCGGATGAACCGTGGATATATGCCTTATAATCAGCATCAGTATAGGTTTTTTTATCCAGGTCCATCGCCATTGAATAAAGAAAATGCTCTATCAGGCCGGGCTCTATGTTGTATTGATTAACAGTATGCTGAAAGGAATGCAGGATAGGGTTGAGGCTAATATTTTGGCTGATGGCTTTAAAAGTTTCCAGCTTAAAATCGCCCATGAGTTGCGCTTTATCATGGCCATGAAAAGTATCTACTATTTCATCGGCATAGCGCACAAAACCGTAAACGCCGTAAATGGGGTTTCTAAACCGTTTATGAAAAGCCTTAATACCACTGCTGAATGAAGTACTGTATTTTTCGGTTACCAGCTTACTGCACTCAAAACAGGTTTTATCATACAGGTTCATATTCTCACGCGGCATCGGCTTCAAAAATACAAATTCAATTTGGTTGTTGTTAGGAGAGCACATCAAATTGTAATAATCTGTTTATATTTTGGCTAAAGCCCCTGAATTTTTGTTTATATATTCCGTCCCATAACGGGACGGCAATGAAAAGGCCCATATCATTGCCGTTTGGCTTCAGCCAACGGATTAGCAGGATAATCAAAATATGAATAAGGCTTTAGCCAAATTACAACCGGCAAATCAAATTGATTACTTTCGGGACGTTTTAAAACAATGAATAATCCAAAACATATTGCTGTAATTGGCAGCGGCTTTGCAGGCCTCTCGGCGGCTTGCGTGCTGGCTAAAGCGGGGTTTAAGGTTACGGTACTTGAAAAAAACAGCCAGCCCGGCGGCAGGGCGCGTGTTTGGGAACAGGACGGCTTTAAGTTTGACATGGGGCCAAGCTGGTACTGGATGCCGGATGTGTTTGAAAGCTTTTTTGCCTTATTCGGTAAAAGGCCTTCGGATTATTACGATTTAAAAAGATTAGACCCCGGTTATCGTATTTATTATGGCAAAGATAATGGAATAGATGTTCCGGCAGGACGGGAAGAAGTAGACGCACTATTTGAAAGCATTGAACCGGGAAGCAGCAAGGCATTAAAGCAGTTTTTGCAGCAAGCTGAATACAAGTATAAAGTTGGCATGGGCGAATATGTGTTTAAACCATCGCATTCTATCACAGAATACCTTGACCTGAACCTCATCAGTAAAAGCAGGGGAATGCAGTTGTTTACCAGTATGAGCAGGCATGTGCGCCAATACTTTACAAATCCAAAATTGATAAAGCTATTGGAGTTCCCTGTATTGTTTTTAGGCGCTACACCGCAAAATACCCCCGCCATGTATAGCCTGATGAATTATGCCGACCTGGTTTTAGGTACCTGGTACCCGACGGGCGGTATGAACGAAATTGTAAAGGCGATGGTAAGCCTTGCAAAAGAATTGGGCGTGAAGCTATTGACGGATACAGAAGTAACCAAAATCGAAGTGAAGAATAAATACGTCAGCAATATTCAAACCAATAAGGGTGATTTTAGTGCCGATATGGTAATTGCAGGCGCTGATTATGAGTATATTGACCAGCATTTATTAGATAAGCCACATCGTAATTACACTAAAAAATATTGGGGCAGCCGTACGCTGTCGCCATCGAGCTTAATATTTTATGTCGGGATGAATAAAAAGATAGCAGGGATACAACATCATAACCTGTTTTTTGATGAGGATTTTGAACAACACGCCTGCGATATTTATACCGGCCCTAAATGGCCGGTTAAGCCACTTTTTTACGTATGCTGTCCTTCAAAAACAGATAGCAGTGTAGCGCCTGCCGGTTGTGAAAATCTTTTTTTTTTAATGCCGGTTGCGCCGGGGCTGGAAGATAATGATACCATACGCGAACAATATTTTGAACTGATGCTTTTGCGTTTTGAACAAATAACAGGCGAAATGATCCGCAGTTCGATAGTAGTAAAACGCAGCTATGCGATTAATGATTTTAAGGCTGATTATCATTCTTTTAAAGGCAATGCCTATGGATTGGCAAACACGTTGGAACAAACCGCGTTTTTAAAACCCGCCATGCGGGCTAAGCATGTTAAAAACCTGTTATATACCGGGCAATTAACCGTGCCGGGGCCGGGTGTGCCGCCCGCGTTAATATCGGGGCAGGTAGTGGCAGGGGAGGTGGTGAAGTATTTTAAAAACTTTCTGTAGAGACGCGATGCATCGCGTCTCTACAAACAAAAAAACCCGCTCTTAAAAAGCAGGTTCTTTCCTAATATATGTTGAGCTTAATATAGTCTTAGTTTTCGGCGTATATTGGTTTTTTGATACCGTTATCATAAGCTTTCAGGCTTTTCTTTAGCAACTTGCGGGCAACGTGTATGCGGGTTTTAACAGTACCGATGGGGATGATTAAATGATCGGCAATTTCATGGTATTTATGGCCTTCAAAATACATGGTGAATGGCACAAAATAATCGCCGGGCAGCCGGTCTAAGGCCCTTTTGATATCATCCATAATAAATTTTGCTTCGCCCTGGTTTTTTGTTGAGCTATAAACCAGGTTTGGTGATGAAATTTCATCACTCTTGGTTACAAAAGTGCTCATCTTAACAAAGCGACGATAATTATTGATAAAAGTATTTTTCATAATGGTATATAACCATCCTTTTAAATTAGTGCCTTCTTTAAACTTATTGTAATAAGTTATGGCTTTCAACATAGTGTCCTGAACAAGGTCGTTAGCATCGTCTGCGTCATGAGTAAAGTGTAAGGCGTATGACCTTAATGAACTTGCTTGACGTAATACCAGGGTGTTAAACTCAATCTTTGTCATAGTATAAGTGTTTTGTACCGGTATTTAAACAAACTTAATACCAGTGTATATTTTTTGTTACACTATGTAATGACTTTATGATGGCAATGGTATATGAAAAGCTAAGTGTGTATTTTGTACACACATATTTTAATAAATATGTTTAAATACAGGTAGTTATAGGTTATATTTAAAATAAAAACAATAACACGAAGACAACTGTTTAACAATAAATTTAGTTGTAAAAAGAGTGGTTTTTTAATTAATAATGTTCACTTCGCGTTGTAACAAAACGCCAAATTTAGTGTACACACTGTCTATGATTTGCGACGAAAAGTTGTACACTTCTTCGCCCGTAGCGCCGCCATGGTTCACCAGCACAAGGGCCTGGTTCTTCCAGGTGCCGGTGTTTCCAACCACTTTTCCCTTCCATCCGCATTGTTCGATAAGCCAGCCTGCCGCAAGTTTGATATGGTCCACATCGGTAGAGTAGTTAACAATATCCGGGAATTTTGCGTGGATAGGGGAGAACTCTCCATCGGTAATCACCGGGTTTTTAAAAAAACTGCCGGCATTGCCGATTGTAGACGGATCGGGCAGTTTTGATACGCGGATATGCGATACCACCTGCGATACATCTTTTATGGTAGGTTCAAGAATATGCCGGGCGGTAAGCTCTTGTCCTATCGCGCCATATTCCAGGTTTAGGTTCGGAATAAGCGATAAATGGAATTTTACCGATACAATAATGTACTGCCCGGCCAGTTCGGTTTTAAAAATGCTTTCGCGGTAGCCAAATTTGCAATCGGCTTTTGTAAAAATTTTGAATGTGCCGGTAGCAATTTCAAAAGCTTTGCAGCTATGAAAAACATCCTTTAACTCTACACCATAAGCGCCGATGTTTTGAATAGGCGAAGCGCCAACCGACCCCGGTATCAAACTCAAATTTTCCAGCCCGGCATATTCGCGGGCTACGCAAAAGTTTACCAGGTCGTTCCAAACCTCGCCCGCACCGGCTTCAACAAAAACATCTTCATGCTGTATTCGGTGCTCAAACCCGCGAATATTCATCCGGATAACCAGCCCATCAAAATCGCTTACCAGTAACAGGTTACTGCCGCCGCCCAATGCCAGTAGTTTGGTTCGCAGCCATTGCGGATCCATAAACAACTCAACCAGGTCGTCTTCATGGTTGATCTCCACAAAATACCGGGCGTTGGCATCAACACCAAAGGTGTTAAAGTTTTTGAGGGAGACGTTTTGCTGGATTTGAAGCATTTTTAGATGTCGGATGTCGGAGGGCGAATTTCGGAATTAATTTTGGTAAATAGGTATCGTGTGCGTCTTTGATACAGCTAACTTATTTTCGACATCTCCAATTTCTTTATTAATTTACAGCCTTGCAAGCACTAACATCCCTCGATTAATTACATGAAGACCGAAGAAATAAAAGACCTTTTTGAAAAATTTGAATCGGCCGCATCGTACATTGAAGATATTGAATGTTGGAGTGCAAGGGAATTGCAAAACCTTTTAGGATATAATAAATGGGAGAATTTTGAAAAAGTAATTCAAAAAGCTAAAGAATCTTGCAAAAATGCAGGAGAAGAAATTGACGATCACTTTCCTGATGTCAGGAAGGTGATACAGGCAGGTAAAGGTGCCCAACAAATAATCGATGTTATAGCTCTAACACGTTATGCTTGCTATTTGGTTGCACAAAACGGTGACAGCCGAAAATCTGAAATTGCCTTTGCCCAAAATTATTTTGCTGTGCAAACCCGCCGCGCCGAAATTATTGAACAGCGTCTGTTAGCATACGAAAGAGTAAAGGCCCGTGAAAAATTAAGCCAGACAGAAAAGCAGCTTTCGGGGATATTGTTTGAACGGGGGTCGATAATAAGGGTTTTGCTATAATCCGCTCAAAAGGCGATCAGGCGTTGTTCCGGCCCTCCACCCAACAATTAAAAACCAAACTAAAAATACCAGAAACCCGGCCGGTCGCCGACTTTTTACCTGCCATAAGTATAAAAGCCAAAGACCTTGCGGCAGAAATGACCGGGCTTAACGTTCAAAGCAAAGATCTGAAAGGACACAATCCAATTGAAAAAGAACATATCGACAATAGTACAGCTGTACGAAAAATGCTTGTAGAATGGGGCATATACCCGGAGAACCTGCCACCGGCTGACGATGTTAAAAAATTCAGCGCAAACTTGACAGCGATGACAAAAATGTGTTGAAAAATTTAAAAAATAAAAAGAGGTAAAAAGCATAACCAGGTCATCCTCATGGTTGATCTCACAAAATACCGGGCACTGGCCTCAACGCCAGGGGATCAAACAAATCCTGTTATTGAAAAAGGAAAATGGACATTTGATAACAAAATTATGATTATAACTTTGAATAATAAAAAAATGCACTCAAACTATCATTTTTACACCGTTTCATTAAAACTAACTTTCAAAGTAAAGGAAATTACTAATAAAACAATGAAAATAAGTTTTATCGATAATCCAAATTGTAAAAAAGATCAATTATTTACATTAGCGATGGATGCCTGTAAAAAAATAATAACAGACCAGCAGGAGCGGCATGGGAAGTCTAATTGACCATAACTTAAATACACTATGTATAAAACATTAACCCAACAATACCAATTAATTATAAGCGCCAGGCATGCCTTGTTTGCGTATTGCAAAAGTCTGCAGCCCGCCGACCTGCTTAAACCCGTGCCGGAATTTAATAACAGCAGTATAAGCAGGCTGCTGGTGCATAATGCCAATACCTACGTCCATTGGCTCGCAAAAGTGGGACTGCAAAAGCCTGATGTTTATTTTGAGGATAATAGCCGCAGTATGGAAGATATTGAAAAGATTTTTGGACAAATTGATGAGGTAGTAAATGACTTTTTGAAAGAATTTGAATATGTATTGGATACCATAGCAATTTTTAATATTCCGGGTAAGGATATTCAATTAAATTTATCTCCTTTACAGTTATTTACCCATGTTATTACCCATGAATTTCATCATAAAGGGCAAATATTATCAATGAGCAGGTTATTGGGTTATACACCTGTTGATACGGATGTTATACTATATTAAATTGAAGTTTAATGCTGTGTCTTTTAACTTTTTAAAGTTAGTTTAGTAATTGTAATAGGGTTTGGTTATAGCCATAAAAATATAACTATAATTTAAAAGCAGTACAGTAAAACACGCTTTTTCAGGATGCTTTTACGGTATTTTATATTTTTTTAACAAGTTGTTGCGGAGGTAATGAAAATTTTGATGCCTAAATTGACCTCAACCCACATCATACCCTTATTTTGCAGTACATCTTAAATACCCTAATTTAGAAGAATAAATATTATTAAAATGAGATATAAGCATTCCCTCGTCCTGTTTTTATTGGCAACAAATTTTTTAACTGTTATTAATGTAAAAGGGCAATCAACTACTGATAATACGCATTATGCCAACGGCATGGTGGTATGCGCCTACCCCGACGCGGCGCAGGTTGGCCTGGCGATATTAAAAAAAGGCGGTAATGCTGTTGATGCTGCAGTTGCGGTGCAATTTGCACTGGAGGTGACTTTCCCCGAGGCCGGTAATATCGGCGGCGGCGGCTTTATGGTTTATCGTTCGGCCAGCGGCGAAACCAATACGCTGGATTTCAGGGAAAAAGCGCCATCGGCAGCAAGTGTGAATATGTTTTTAGATGCATCAGGGAATGTAATCCAGGGCATGAGCCTGAATACCCACCAGGCATCGGGTGTGCCGGGTTCTGTGGATGGAATGGTTGAAGCTAACCGCAAATATGGCAAGCTAAAATGGGCGGACCTGGTACAACCGGCTATCGATTTGGCGCATAACGGGTTTAAAATATCAAAACGCCTTGCAACTATTTATAACAGCAGCCAGGCGGCTTTTAAAAGGGCTAATCCAGATAAAAACTATTTTATAAAAGATACTCCCTGGCAGGAGGGCGACCTGCTGGTGCAGGAAGACCTGGCCAAAACGCTTACAGCGATACGCGATAAAGGCCGCAAGGGCTTTTATGACGGCATAGTCGCCGACCAAATTGTTGCCGAAATGAAAAGCGGCAATGGTTTGATCACCAAGGCCGATTTGCAAAATTATCATGCCGTTTGGCGCAAGGCTATCACCGGAACTTATAAAGACTATAAAATAATTACCGTGCCGCCGCCATCAAGCGGGGGTATCGCTTTGTTATCGTTATTAAAATCGGTGGAGGCTTACCCGTTACACAGGTGGGGCTATAACCAGGATTCGACCGTACAGGTAATGGTTGAGGCCGAGCGCCGGGTATATGCCGACCGTTCAAAATATTTAGGCGATCCCGATTTTTTTAAGGTCCCGGTTGACAGTTTGCTACGGACATCGTACATACTTGGGCGAATGAAAAGCTTTAGCTGGGCAGCGGCTACACCAAGCGCCAGCATACAGCCCGGTACCATTGTGGGATATGAAAGCGACCAAACCACGCATTACTCCATTACTGATAAAGAGGGTAACGCAGTATCAATCACCACCACCTTAAACGGAACATTCGGGTCGAAAATATTTGTTAAAGGAGCCGGCTTTTTGCTGAATAATGAAATGGACGATTTTAGCTCAAAACCCGGCGTGCCTAATATGTACGGTTTGCTGGGTGGCACGGCAAACAGCATACAACCCAATAAACGCATGTTATCGGCCATGACACCTACTATAATTGAAAAAAGTGGAAAATTATTTATGGTGGTGGGCACGCCGGGCGGGGCAACAATTATCACTTCTGTATTTCAAACTATATTAGATGTAATTGAATTTGACCAGGATATGCAGCAGGCAGTTGCCTCAAAGCGGTTCCATCACCAATGGCAGCCGGATAATATATCGGCAGAGCGCGGCGCTTTTAGCGCGGCAACTCAAAGTAACCTGGAGAAAAAAGGATATGTATTTAAAAGCAGCAGCGGCATAGGCCGGGTAGATGCTATTTTAAAAACACCAACGGGCTATGAAGGCGGTGCTGATCCGCGGGGTGATGATACTAAGGTGGGGTGGTAAGGAAAATTTCGGATTTTTCACTATTGTTTGTTTTCAATGGTGTTCAAGAGGGCTACGCCGTTTCGGATGTTCGATTTCGGATTTGATTAATTTAGAAATTGAACATCCGACATCCGAAATAAATTCTCCGCTTGTGTAATCAACAACTCTTTCTTACGTTTGGTAACCATGCGCAGTAATGTAAAACACCAGGAAACTATTGATTATTTTTTAAAGATAGTGTGGCAAACCGTTGCCAACCGGTACAATCAATTAGTTACTGAGTTTGGGATTACCCAGTCGATAGGTTATTTATTGATAAATATTGATGAGCAGGAAGGAACCACGGTTTCGCAGGCGGCCGCTTTACTGGGGTTAAAATCAACCAGCCTTTCGCGTATGCTGAACCAGCTTGAAAAAACCGGGCTCATCTACCGCGAATCAAACCAGGGGGATAAACGATCTGTCAAAATATATTTAACCGCGTTAGGTAAGGAAAAACGCCAAATGGCCCGTGCCGTTGTTAAACAATTTAATAACTATCTGAATGAGCATATTAAGGAGGCCGATAAGGAATACCTGGTTGAAATGCTAAAGAAGATAAACCAGTTAACCCTCAATTTTAAACCCGAATAGCTTTGTGGCCTTATCGCGTTAATTATTATTATTTAATTAACGAACAGACCGTTAAATGTTAAAATATGTTAAGCTGCTGTTTTTGAATTATAAAAGAATAAATTTGCCCTTTGGAAATTAATGAGTAGGGGATTATCCATATTGTTGCTTTTATGTTCTGTGTTGGTCGGATGTACAAAATCGACGGATACAGGTTTGGCGGCCGAACAGGCGCAGGCGGCGATTGATGATAAAATAATAAGTAATTATTTGGCGCAAAATCCGGGCTTGAATGCAAAGCGGGTTGATGCTGCAACTAATGATACTTCGGGGGTTTATTATATTATAAAACAGGCTGGTACGGGCAACGCGCTGTTTACAAATTCAACCCAGGTAACACTGGCTGATACAGGAAAATTATTATATAACGGAACAGCATATACAGATCAGATATTTACAGAAACCAATGAGTTTCATCCGGCATATATTCTGAGCCAGGTAATTTTGGGGTGGCAGGCCGGAATACCTTTATGCCCAACCGGGGGGATAATACGATTGCTTATCCCATCGCGTTATGCTTACGGGCCTAATGCGCAGCCCAACATAGGTGTTGCACTTGGCTTAACTAATGGTTTACCTGCTAATGCGGTGCTTGATTTTGATATACAGCTTTATAGCGTAACTAATTAAATAAGCAATAAATATAAGTACGCCTTAAATAAAAAACAGATATTGATAAAACGTGTAAAACACGAAACAAATAATTACAAATGAAGAAAACTATTTTTACCCTTCTATTATTTTCTGCAATAGGTTTGCTGTCATGCCGCAAAAACACGGTGTTCCCCAATATTTCACAACAAGACACACAACAGATATTAAGTTATATTAGTGCAAACGGAATAACCGGCATGAGGCGTGATACCACCTCTGGCGATACTTCAGGGATATATTATGAGCCAATTTTACCGGGAATAGCTGGCACTTCATATAAATATTCTGATAGCGTAGCATTTGTGTACACGGAACGGTCTTTTGACGGAAATTATATTTTTCCTGATACAACCATAAATCATTATGACGATTTTACAGGACATATTTCTATTAATTCATTGCCATATGGGCTGCAATTAGTGATATATGACGTTTTAAAAAGAGGCGGCAGTATGCGGGTACTGGTACCCTCGCACCTGGCTTACGGTGTAAATGGTTTTGGTTCCGGAAGCAGTCAAAATGCTAATACCAGGATAGCAGGGAATCAGTGCATGGACTTTTATATCCATTCAATTGTTAATGAACCTGCATATGATGACCTGGTGATAAGGAATTTTATGGCCCAAAATGGTTATGCCGGGTGGCAGCGGACTGCAGATGGTTTGTGGTATATAGTGCATACGCCGGGTATTGGTAATGATTTGATAACCAATAATACTACCGTAACCATGACTTATACAGCTGACCAGTTAAACGGGATAATTTTCGATCAGTATAATTCTCTCGATGGTTCGGGTACCGCATTTGATATTCCTGATTTGCCGCCCGGGGAAGTGGAAGGCCTTGAAAAATTTGCCACCACCGGCACTTATTTAGGATTATTGGTGCCTTCACAATTAGCTTATGCAACACATACTGCTACGGGCAACGCAGGCTTGTTGCCTGCAAATAGCGTATTGCACTATGAAATACGGGTAGTTTCCGTTTCGCCATAAATTATTATTTGGCTAAAGCTGATCACGCAATTTTGAGGACGAACAGGTGTATTGGATATAAGTACAAGTTAATCATATATATCCGCTAAGGCATCTGCAATAATTGGGTATTTAAATTTAAAACCAGCACTCTCAATTTTTTGTGCCGATACTTTTGAACTGCCTAAAACTATGGTGCTCATTTCGCCCAATAACAGCTTTAAGGCAAATGCAGGTATATTAGGCAACCAAAGTGGCCTGTGAAGTTGCCGGGCAACGGCTTTGGTTAATTGTTTGTTAGTGATGGGGTTAGGGGCAACCATGTTATAAACACCCTCCAGGCCGGTATTCTCAATTCCCAGAAGGTATATATCAATCACATCCTGCTCATGTATCCAGGGTATCCATTGTTTGCCATTTCCTAACGGCGAACCTATGCCTAATTTGATAGGTTGTGCCAGTTTGGCTAACGCCCCGTCTTTATTCGTAAGCACTACACCCGTACGAAATTTTAATATGCGCAAACCTAATTCTTTGCCTTTATCAACGGCCTGTTCCCATTGGACGCAGCAATTGGCCAGAAAATCATTTGATGGCAAACTGTCTTCGGTTAATAGTTCATCGCCCCTGTCACTATAATAGCCGGTTGCAGATGCTGATATAACCGATTCAATATGATGAGGCTTGTTTTTTAGTAAAGTATAGATCAGTTCAATTGATTTGGTGCGGCTTTCTACCAATTCTTTTTTTCGCTCATCCGTCCATCGTTTATCAGCAATACCGGCCCCTGCCATGTGAACTATCGTATCCACGCCGTCAATGCATTTTTCATCGATTTGGCCCTTATGAATATCCCATAACCAGGTTTTTACTTTGGGGTTATTATCCGGCTTGCGACTTAAGTGACTTACTTCATAGCCCATATCCAGTAATAGCCGCGTTAATGCCTTGCCGACTAAGCCGGTGCCTCCTGTTAATAAGATATGTTTAGCCATGCAGATGGTTAATTATTACAAGGTAACAATAAATGGGGTAGGGTGTTTCAGCCCCCTCTAAATCTCCCCAGATAGGGGAGATTTTGATTATCTGTGAAATTAATATATTCCCGATAAATTTAAAGCCCTCCTTACCGGGCATGTCATTAAATTAAGGGATTTATAACCCCATCGGGGTTAAATGTCGGTAGAAAAAATATTAAATCGTTCATTCGGTGCCGTAGGTACCGGACTAAGTTGCGTACCGATGGCACGCCAAGCCTTCATCATCATGTTTTCTACCGACATTTTGCTCCTATGGAGCATCCATATTCGCTTAACTTAATGACATTGCCCTACCGGGGAGGGTTGGGTGCGGCTTATCCCAATATCTCCTTTATGTCCTCAACAGTAAGCGACTTAATAAAACTGTCCTCGGTAGTTATTAATGCCCTTGCTACGCTTAATTTGCGTTGTTGCAGGGCCAATATTTTTTCTTCTACAGAATCTTTGGTGATGAACTTATAGATGAACACATTTTTGGTTTGCCCGATGCGGTGTGTACGGTCAATAGCCTGTTGCTCAACGGCAGGGTTCCACCAGGGGTCGAGGATAAAAACATAATCGGCCTCTGTGAGGTTTAAGCCCACGCCACCGGCTTTTATCGAAATTAGGAACACCCTTGTTTTTTCATCCTCCTGGAATTGTTTAACCACATCGCCCCGGTTTTGGGTGCTGCCATCCAGGTAAACATAGGGGATCTGTTGTTCATCAAAATATTCCCTGTAAATGCTCAATTGCTTTACAAACTGCGAAAATATTAGCACTTTATGCCCGCCATCAAGCACGGTAGTCAAGGTATGGGTTACGTTTTCAAATTTGCCCGAATCGCCCTTATATTCCTGGTCTATCATATAGGGGTGATTGGCTATTTGGCGTAGTTTGGTCAATCCCGTTAAAACCTGTATCTGTGTTTTGGCATAAGTGCCGTCTTCCAGGCTTTTCAACAGTTCATTCCGGTATTCAGATTTTACCTTTTCATAAACTTCTGCTTGTTCCTCGCTCATTTTGCAATAAAACAAGTTTTCGGTTTTCGGCGGAAGTTCGGTTGCTACCTGCTCTTTGGTGCGGCGTAAAACAAAAGGTTTGATTAACGCCTGTAGTTTGCGGGCTTTGTCCTGGTCTTTTTTCTTTTCGATGGGCGTGACAAACTCATTTATAAAATACTGTTGTGTGCCTAATAAGCCATGATTAATAAAGGACATCTGCGTCCACAGGTCATTAACTGAATTTTCGACAGGGGTGCCGCTCAAAATTAATTTAAAACGCGATTTTAGCTGCTTAACTGAATGGTAGGATTTTGATGATGGGTTTTTGATATTTTGACTTTCGTCCAGAATAATATAATCGAAAACGTACGACTTCAGCAGTTCGATATCTATCCGGCTGATGCCATAAGTAGTGATTACTACATCATAATTGGCAAAAATATCTGCCGATTTATAACGAAGAGTACCTGTATGCACCATTAGCCGCAGTTGCGGCGTAAATTTTTTAGCCTCGTTAAGCCAGTTGTAGATCAATGAGGTTGGCATAATAACCAGCGATGTGCTTTTGTTGCCCAATGCCTCTGTATCTTCTTTATGCTTTTGCAGTAACGCCAGTGTTTGTATGGTTTTGCCCAGGCCCATGTCGTCCGCAAGGCAGCCGCCGAAATGAAAATTCTTTAAAAAGTGGAACCAATTATAGCCAGCCTGCTGATAGTGCCGTAAACTGCCGTTAAAGTTTACCGGCATGGCAATTTCGTCAAGATGTTCAAAATCAGTTAGCTTTTGCAGTTTGCGGGTCATGGTGATACCGGCCAGTTCGCCTTCGGCCAGGTCATCCACCAAGCCTATGTGGTGCCTGCGCAGTTTAAGCTGGTCGCCGCCCTCGCTAAAATGCAGCAGGTTACCGTATTGCGAAAACCACTTTTCGGGTATTACCGCAATCTCGCCGGATGGCAGCGTAAATTCTTTTTTATGGTTGAGGATATGATTTTTTAGCTGGATAAACGGTATTTTGTATGGCCCGAAATAGACATACGCGTTGATATCAAACCAGTCATTATCTTCCTTAACCTCCAAATCAATTTTGCTGGTGCCAAATACATAACGTTTTTGGCCATCCGGCTGTTCAATTTCAAAGCCGTCTGCTATTAGCTCTTCATGATGCTGGTTAAGCCATTCAAAAATAGAGAAAGACCGATCGGCATCTTCATCTTCTGTATCAACTTCCAAATTTTGAAATAAGGAGGATGTTATTTTCAACCCCATCGCTTCTAATTGGTGCAGCTTATTTTTCTCCCAGGTTACCGAGCGTTTGATGCGGTGAAAAATATAACTATCCCCATCCCGCTCCATCCGTACCGAAACATGCCTGCCATCGCCATACGGAAAAATATAGCCTGCGTATTTAAAATAAAGCTGTAACTGCGAAGTGCCGCCATCTACATAAATGGGTTTTAGTATCGGCGTGGCTTCGTGCTTTTCGGTATCAATAGTAAAGCCTTCGGCATAAACATTATGCTTTTCGATAAGCGGGGCGACAAATTTTTCAAAGTATGATTGCTCGGACGAGCGCGGAACAGCAATATAACGTTTGTTTAAAAACGGCAACAGTTTTTTACCTTCTATCTCCTTGTCAAAATGATACAGCGTATCATCCATCATCATCCACGCGGGCTGGTTGCAAATGATCTCAGCATTTTTAAACATAAACTCAATGCGCATACCCTTGTATTTAATGGTGGGGAAGTAGCGTATCTCTTCTGCGTCGCGCCGGAAATGGAACAGCACCGATGCCGCTTCATCAGCTATATGCAGTTTGCGCTCGGCAGGATAGCCCTCCTTGCTCATCTGGTATAGGGGTTTATTACCTAATAAGCTCAACACCTCGGCCATTCGCTTTTCAATTTTTGGGCGGATGGTATCAAAAAGCTGTTCGTTAAAAATTTTGTTGAAGAACTCTGTCGGGCGGATGGGCTTTTTATAAAACCGTTTAATGATGTTGCCCTGCTCCATTTCTTCCAATATCTTGATGAGTTTTAAGTCGGTTTCATCAATACAATGGGTAAACTCTTTAGCGGTATTACTGAATAAACGCTGGTAGGTTAATGAAAATTCGCCGTTGGGGTTTAGCTGAACAATGTGTGGCTCAATAACATACGACAGGTATTCGTGCCGGGCAATGGCATAGATTATTTGGCAGGGCTTTGAACTGTCGACGCGTAACATTGGCTTCTGATAAAAATATAAGAGAAGCTACATCAACAAAAAATTCAAACGTAATGAGAATTTGTTTTAACAAGAAATGTTTTAGGGTAAATAGTTATTAACAAGAGGGGAGAGATTAGTTGATTGGTGATTAGTGGGATGGCTGTTAATAATGCAGCGGGTTGTTGCACAAGTTATAGACAGCAATATTTTTATTAATTAATATTTGGCACCCGCCACGTTTTAGGTTACATTTGTATATGATCGTCAGCTTTAACCACAAAGGCCTAAAGCAATTTTATGAGAGCGGCAATGCCTCTAAATTGACACCGGAACATATTAACAAAATACACCGGATTTTGACCCGTCTTGATAGTTCAGCTTCACCCGCTGAAATGAATGAGCCGGGTTATAACCTGCATAAACTTTCCGGAACGCTCCAAGATTTTTGGAGTGTTAAAGTTGACAAGAATTTTCGTATCATTTTTCGCTTTATTGGCGAAGATGCGGCGGATGTTGATTATACAGATTACTATTAAAAAGGGAGATACTATGGCTATGTTTGATCCGGCACACCCGGGCGAATTAATTCTCGAAACAATAGAAGGTTTAAGAGAAGAAACCGCACAAAAACTAACAATTACAGAAGTGGCTAAAGGGTTACAAACTACCCGAAAAACGCTATCGGCTATTATTAATGGCAAGCAAGGGATTAGCCCTGAAATGGCGCTGAAACTGTCGGCCAGCTTCACGAATACCACACCTGAATTTTGGTTGAGGGTGCAGGAAAATTACGATCTTGCACAAGCGCGTAAAAGAATTGACACAAAGCAAGTCAGGGTGTTTTGGCACCCGAAGGTGGCTTAAGCAGTTACTAATATATCGTCACTTTTTGTCTTTTGGGAGCCCGACAGTACGTAGCATTTCATTTGCCTTTTCAAGTTTTTCGGGAAACAGCACTATGTCTTTATACTTATCTAAAGAGGCATCAATTATAATATCCACCTTTTCCATACCACTTCTATTTTCTGTTTCCACTACTCCCCCAACTTTTATCACCCCCTCAAACACCATCACCGCAGGCCCTTCCAAAAACACATCGGTAAACTTTTGTCCGTCATAATTAAAATGGATATTCAAATCGCCGCCTAAAACTTTTATCGGGGTGTTGATATGGCCGGTTTGGTTGTTGTGTTTGGCCATTGCTAAAGCTACGGCTGTTACCCCTGTTCCACAGGCGTAGGTTTCATCTTCAACGCCGCGTTCAAAGGTGCGTACAAAATAGCCGGTTTCGGTTGGCTCAACAAAGTTTACGTTGATGCCTTTGGCTTTATAGGTATCGTTATTGCGTATGGCGTATCCATCAGCATAAACATCTTTATCCTTTAAGCCATTGGCCATTTTTATATAATGCGGCGAACCTGTGTTTAACACATAGGCATCCTCATCTTTATTAATGGTATCAACATCAATCATTTGCAGGCTCACCCAATCCCCTTCTGCTGAAATTTTGGCATAATGCGGGCCGTCAACTGCCAAAAATTCGGTTTCGGTATCAATAATACCCAGGAACTTGGCAAAGGCTACAATGCATCGCCCGCCGTTGCCGCACATGCTGCTGGGCTGGCCGTCGGCATTATAATAAACCATCTCGAAATCATATTTTTCGTGGTTCTGTAAAAACAGTATTCCATCACCGCCAATGCCAAACCGCCTGTCGCATAAATGCTTAATTAGCTGCGTGTTATGGTGACTAATGGCGTTTTGACGGTTATCAACCAATATAAAGTCGTTACCGGCACCCTGGTATTTATAAAAGTGTATTTTCACAATGAATATTCATATAATTTGCCGGCAAGATATAACAATACTTATTTGATGCCGGATGGTATTTAACAAAATTTAACAAAAATACGTATAACTTATTATTGTTTTTATCGTCTATATGGTATTAAATTTGAGTGTTAAAAAACATAAGGAAAAGTGAAAACGAAAAATAAAAAGGAAATGAATAACATGAAAAAGTTTGGTTTAACATTATTAACCGCCTTTGTTGGCGGTGCCATGGCGCTGGGCACTTACAGGGTGTTAGAGAACAAATACACCAATAGTTTGAGCTTCGATGATCAGCAAAAAGTTTATTTTGCAAGTAATCATTTATCAACGGCCATAACTTCATCAGCGGGTGAAGTTGATTTTACACAAGCCGCAGCAGCAGTAACCCCTGCGGTAGTTTACATACGTGTTACTTATGCTGCATCACAAAACAGCGGCGAGCAGGATCAAATGCAACAGATGTTCGGGCAAATGTTCGGCCAAGGCCGCGGGCAACGTATGCAACAAGCCCCTGAGCAGGCATCAGGGTCGGGCGTAATTATCTCTCCTGACGGTTATATCGTTACCAATAACCACGTAGTTGAAAAAGCTGATAAGATTGATATTACTACTGACGATCACCGTCATTTTAGGGCAAAAGTTATAGGTACAGACCCAAATACTGACCTGGCCCTTATCAAAATTGACGCAACCAACCTGCCAATTGTAAAATTTGGGAATAGCGATGATGCCCGCGTAGGCGAATGGGTATTAGCCGTAGGCAACCCGTTCAATTTAACATCGACAGTTACAGCAGGTATTGTGAGCGCTAAAGGCCGTGGCATTGGTATTATTGGTTCTGAAGATCAACAGGACGATCAACAAAATCCATTTGCATCTCCTGCCCGCAGGATGCAGCAACAGCCACAAGCTCGTAAAGGCATAGAGTCATTTATACAAACTGATGCTGCTATTAACCCTGGTAACAGTGGTGGCGCATTGGTTAACACCAAAGGCGAACTGATAGGCATAAATTCGGCTATTGCTTCGCATACAGGCTCTTATGAAGGTTATGGTTTTGCTATTCCTATTAATTTGGCTAAAAAGGTTTTAAATGATATTAAGGAATATGGCGTGGTTAAGCGCGGTATGGTAGGCGTTCAGTTTCATGAATTAAACCAGGATGCTGCTGACGAACTGAAAATTGACAGAAACACCGGATTATATGTAGATGATGTAGTTGCCGGAAGCGGCGCAGAACAAGCAGGCATTAAAAAAGGTGATATTATTACTAAGGTTGCCGGTAACAATGCTTATTCGTCATCGGATCTTGAAGAACCTGTAGGCAGGTTGCAGCCGGGTGATAAAGTAAACCTGACTGTTCTGCATGATGGCGGCGAAAGAAATGTTAGTGTTACATTAAAAGCTGACCTGCCTGCCGAGCATATAGCAGCGGCCCCAAAATCAGCCGAAGAATTGTACAATAAGCTGGGTGCCAGCTTTACACCGCTTACCCAGGCGCAAAAAACCAGGCTGCACGTAAACGGCGGTGTTATGGTAGCCCAGGTCCGCAGGGGCGGCATGTTTGCCGATTTTGATATGCCGGTTGGCTCGGTTATTACCAGTATTAATCATCAGCCTATAAATAGCGTTGCCGATATTGACAAAGCAATAACCAATATCAGGAATGGTATTGTAGTAATTGGCGGTATTGATAACGATGGCAGAATGTTTAACAACAGGTTCCAGGTACAATAAAATAATTAAAATCTATCATACGTAGCAGAAACCCGGTCCGGTTAAAGGGACCGGGTTTTTTATTGAAATTCAACACGTCATTGCGAGTGTTAAAATCCCGGGGGATTCTGAAGGAAAAATGACATAAAGAGCGCTGTCAGTCTGAGGCACTCGAAGACTATGCGGGCAAAGGCCTTTACGCGCATCCTTCGAGTACCTCAGGATGACACCCCACTCATAAAAATACTCCGCCAAAAAAAGCGGATCGCAATGACGCTCTTTTAATCGCGTTCTCCAACTATCGCAAAGACTTTTTAATTTTATTTTACCTTTGCCCGCATGACCGACGTTATATTAAAGAAAGGCAAAGAGAAAGCAGTATTGCACCGCCATCCCTGGGTTTTTTCGGGAGCAATTGAGCACGTTAAGGGCAAGCCTGCCAATGGTGATATTGTTCGCTTGTTAAATGCCAAAGATGAGTTTATGGCTTATGGGTTTTATAATGACCAGTCGCGGGTGGCTTTGCGGTTATTGGAATGGGATGAGCGTATTGTGGTGGATGATGACTGGTTCCGTAAAAAAGTAGCAATTGCAGTGGCAAATCGCAGTGAGTTGTTGGCTGGCGGCACTACCAATACCTGCCGGTTGATTTTCAGCGAATCTGATTATTTGCCGGGGCTGATAGTTGATAAATATGCCGGTCATTTAGCAGTGCAGATACTAACTTCAGGCATAGAAAATATGATGCCCGTTATTATTGATGAATTGCAGCGCTTGTTAAATCCTGAAAGCATATTTGATAAAAGCGATGCTTCTTCAAGGCTGCATGAGGGTTTAGAAACTTCAAATATCGTATTGGCCGGCAGCAATCCGCCCGAATCTGTAGAAGTAAAAGAAAATGGAATTATCTATAATATCAATATAGCCGAAGGGCAAAAATCAGGCTTTTACTGCGACCAGCGGGATAACCGTAAAATACTGGCTTCGCACACCAAAGGCAAAAAAGTGTTGGATTGCTTTTGCTATACCGGGGGATTTACTTTGAACAGCTTACAAAGCGGCGCTTTATCAGTTACCAGCGTAGATAGTTCGGCATTGGCTATTGAAACATTGAAAGAGAATATCAGCCTTAATAAATTCGATGCTTTTAAACATACCGCTATACAATCAGATGTAAATAAACAACTGCGGGTTTTCAGGGAAGATGGCGAAAAGTTTGACGTGATCGTACTTGATCCCCCAAAATACGCGCCGTCACGCTCGGCGTTGGACAGGGCATCCCGGGCATATAAAGACCTTAACCGTTTAGCTATGCTATTGCTTAATGAAGGCGGTTTATTAGCCACCTATTCCTGCTCTGGCGCGATGAATATGGAAACCTTTAAACAGGTAATTGCCTGGGCCGCGCTTGATGCGGGTAAACAGGTGCAATTTATCTACCAGTTTTGCCAGCCCGAAGACCATCCTGTCAGGGCTTCATTCCCGGAAGGAGAGTATTTGAAGGGGTTGCTGTGCAGAATTGTCTGAACCACGATTTTTGGGATTTATAGATTAACAGGATAACTTCTCCAAATCATCAAATCTGTTAAATCCCGGTTCAGACAGTCTTTTAATCAAAAACTACATTGCCAAAACTTGAATTAACGTTGACGAGCCTGTCTGGGTCGCCTTTTCCTATAGGGCCCGCGTAACTATGTGAGTTATTCCAACCGCTGCGGCTTTCAGGGGCAGGCCCTCTGCTGTTACTTTTGCTGTATTTAAAATTACCATTGATGGCGTTTACGTCATATTCTCCGTTAAAGTCATCATTAAATGTTAGTTTAATATTGGTGAACGATGAGTGAATATTTAATGATCTTACATTCTTATCGATACCCTCCATTTCAAAAGAACTGCCATGAGATACACTGATACGGGCCGAAGTTGTAATATGCCTGATCGTGGTGTTACCAAAGTTGATGTTGGCGTGCAACTGATCGGCATTATTCAGTTCGAGCTTGCTAAATTCTACGTTCAGATCAGTTGCTTTCAGGTATTCAATGGTAGATATTATGCTGCCGTTTTGTATGTGGATGATATTGTCGGGATTAGGTAATGATTTGGCGGTGAGACCGCCAAACATGCTCATTATATCCATCTTGCCCTGCATATCAGGTAAGGTTATCACCCCAAATTCATTCTTAATGCTAAGCGCGTTTTTTGATGGCATATATATAGTATAATCTATATTCATTTTGTTTTTACCTTCTGTGGGCTCTATAACAGTTTCAAAATAAACTTCGTTGCCTGTCTTATTATTTTTGATGATAATATTGTCTAAATAGCGTTTCTCTGTGGCCTCGTCAGGCGATGTAACTTTAATTTGTACGTCTACCTTAAATTCACTTTTATCCCAGGTATTTACGGTCACAGTACCGAACATATTCTTTATAATCAGCACATCGCTGGCATCAGCAGGATAGCTTTTGCTTACTGTTTTGCTAAGGCCGTCAAAATTGTCCGGCTTACTACCCTCAGTTTTTAAGTTGTTGTCAGCTACGGCATTTGATTGATTATCGGCATAACTAACTTGCTTTGAAAATCCGGCTGTATTTATTGCGGCTAACAATACTGCTATGCCCGCAATGCGGTTAAATATTTTTAGTTTCATTTTGTTGTTGCTTTTTTATTTGGTTAAACTGTTCAATTATTATTAATTCCTGGTTTAGCGCGTCTGTTTGTATTTGCAAGTTCCGGATCATTGCACGTAAAACAAGTTCCTGGTTAGGGCTGGTGGCTAAATCATTATTTAATTTCTTATAGGTGGAGTCCATTTTGGCAATTTCGGCAGTAAACTGCAGGTATAATTGCGGATTGGATTTAGTGATAATTTTTAGTTCGCTTAACTTATTTGAAATAAGTTTGGTATAATGTTGCTGTTGCTCGGCATACTGTGGGTTTATGGCAGCCAGGTTTACCGTATTGCTGCTTTTTTCATTACGCAGGTACAAAACAAAGCTGATGCTCATTACCACAATAACAGTTGCCGCTACCCGCATTACAAAGCCCAGCGAAAATGTTTTCTTCTGTTTGGGGGCTTCTTCAAATCCGGCAGGCAGCCGTTCTTCAATATTGCCCCATAAGCCTGCCTTTATTTCCAGGTCATCAAATTCTTCCCTGTTCGCCTTTATAAAATCTTCTAACCGCTTGCTCATACTATTATCCCTTCCTTTATTTTTAATAACTCAAGCAGCTTCCGTTTTGCCCGCAAAAACTGGGTCCTTGAGGTGTTTTCTGCAATGTTTAATATCTGTCCTATCTCTTCGTGATCGTAGCCTTCCAATAAATAAAGGGATAGCACTAACCTGTAGCCTTCGGGCAATTCTTTCATGGCTTCTTTTACCTGCGCCACTTTATATTGAATGTCTTCATCATCTTCATCTGTTTCGTCTGCAACATTTTCTAACAAGCCGTCTTCCAGTTCGGCCCATTCAATTTTGCGTTTTCTTAACAGGTTCACCCCTTTATTTACCACTATTTGTTTAAGCCATACGCCAAAGGTGGTTTCCTGCCTAAAATCTTTTACTTTATTAAAAGCATCCAAAAAGGCCTCCTGCAAAATATCCTCAGCATCGGCAATATTGCCCACAACCCTAAAGGCGACGTTCAGCATCGCTTTTGAATACAGACGGTAAAGTTCATAGCAGGCTTTTTTACTTCCCTGCTTACACTCAACCACCAGGTTATAATGCTTATCGATAAATACTGCTTCCAAATTTTTCAGCTTTCAGATTATATGACGCAGGAGTTTTTGAAACGTTGCACTGGCAATGAATAATTTAATAAAAATAGCGAAATCAAGGATATTAACGTGCTGAAAATGTGCCCGGAGCGCAGTTAAATGTATACTTAATGTGCATTAAATGCATACCTAAAGCGCAATGAACGCGTCAATAGCAGCAATGGCATTTTGATACCGTTCTTCGCCGGTACCGGAAATAAGCACATAATTGGCATTAATAGCATCCAGTTCTTTATGCCATACATTCATGAAATGCTCGCGCATAGTAGGGAAATCGCGCAGGGGGTCGTCCTGCCACGGCAGATCGATGTTTAATAATAGGTAAAGATCGTAAGTATGTTTGGGCAACTCGTTCAGTACTTCCTGTGGTGACCGGCCAAACATCTGGTCGCTCCATAATTTTACGGTGATAAAAGTGGTATCGCAAATGAGTATACCGTTGGCTTTGGATAATAACTCTTTTTCAAGCGCAAGCTGGCCATGAAACATATTGATCTCATCCTGAAATGTAGGCGGTTGGATTAGTTTTTCGCAATATTCACGCGCATATTCAGGCACCCAAACCGTGTTATAGTGTTTAGCCAGGTAGGCCGACATGGTGGATTTACCGGTAGATTCGGGCCCGACAATGGCGATCTTTTTTATTTCGGATTTCGTCCCGCACGTGCGGGATTCGATTTCGGATTTTTTAATCATGGTGAACCAACTGCTTTTTATAATCCTTTTTCCAGTCGATATACCCCATTAAGGCTATACCCACATATATAGCATACATTATTGCAGTAAGATGCAAGCCTTTAAACAGGTACACACCTACATAAATTATATCAACAAATATCCATATCAGCCAGTTCTCCAGTACCTTTCGGGCTAAAAATATTTGCGCAACCAGGCTGCAGGCGGTACAAAAGCTATCAATAAAGGGATAGGATGCCGGGGTATATTTTAATACCGAACCTAATATATAAGTGAACAGGATGATAGCCAATACTGAAAATACTATTTCTTTCCTTTTTATTAGTATAACAGGCGCCTTATCATCTGTAACCGGCTTTTTGCTCCAAAAATACCAGCCGTAAATATTGGTAGCCAGGAAATAGAATTGCAGGCCCATATCGGCATACAGCCTGGCATTATAAAAAATGAAGATATAAATAGCTACACTAACAATAGCGATGGGCCAGTTCCAGATAATGTTTTTGGCGGCCAGGTAAACACATAGCAACCCCGTAATAACACCCACCACCTCAAGCCACGATTGACCCTGCCACCATACTTGCAGCGCATGTATAATTCCCATTGGTCAAATATAGGTGATTGGTTGATTAGGTTGAATAAGTTGATTGGGTTTATTAAGATGAATAAGTTATTTATGCCAACTACTCACTTAATCAACCCAATCAACTCCTTTTATAGCCAAATAGAAAAAAAATTGTGCTTTATTGATTAAAAACTTCTAATTTTATGGCTAAGATTTAAACAACCCCGGGATGTCCCGCTAATAAAAGGTACCCAGGGGAATTATACCAAGCTTAATTGTTAATTTTTTTGGAGAAAGCCGTTCCGTTTCATAGTGGAACGGCTTTTGTTTTTTAGTGTACGTCGGTAGGTACCTTAACGTTTTTCTTAAATGGCTGCAGGTATAATAACGGTATAGAAAACAGCATCACCAACCCCGAAATATAATACGCATCATCATAGGTTAATAATAACGACTGCCTGGTTACAGCGCCTTCAATTGCCGCGTAGGCCATGTGCAAGGCATCATAAGCAGATTTACCCCTTGCTATAAAGCTTTGCTGCAACATATTCATCCTGTCGTTATAGGCATTATTATATGGATTTATATAAGTTATTAAATTGTTACGGTGTACGCTTGTACGAATATGAATAATGGTAGTTAATACCGCTATCCCAAACGAACCGCCTAATTGGCGCATCATATTATTTAAACCGGTACCCTGGCCCAGTTCAGGGCCTTTCAAATCGGCTATTGCAAGCGTAGTTAACGGAACAAATAACAGTGCCATGCCCACCCCTCTTATTAAAAGCGGGATCAATACATCACTTTGCCCGGTACTAAGCGTCGAATTACTCAACATCGTGGTAAACACAAAGAACAAAAACATACCTATTGTAGCCATGAATTGGGCCGGAATGCCCCTGTTAAGCATTTTGCCAATAAATGGCATCATCATAATGGTACATAAACCGCCGGGGAACAACAACTCGCCGGTTTGCTGGGCCGAAAAGCCGAGCAAATTCTGACAAAATACCGGGAAAACGAACACCGAACCGTACAAGCCAAACCCCAGCACAAAAGAGGTGAACATACCCACCGAGAAACTTCGGTGCCGCATTATGCTAAAGTTTACTATAGGATGATCGGTACTCAGTTCGCGCCATATAAATAAAAACACGCCTAATACTGCTGATATGGTAAGCACAAGGATATACGGTTTGGCAAACCAATCTTCCGATTCGCCTTTTTCAAGTATGGTTTGTAAGCTGCCCACCGCTATTGCAAGCAGGGCAATCCCCCACCAATCTATAGGCTTTCCTTTTGCTTCCTTGGGCGTTTCCCGCAAAAATGTGTAAGCACAAAATGCAGCAAGTGTGCCAACCGGAATATTTACGTAAAATATCCATCTCCATGTAAAATGGTCGGTAATAAATCCGCCTATGGTTGGCCCTACGGTTGGCCCTACAACAGCCCCCAGCCCAAACAACGCGGTGGCAGTACCTATTTGCTCGCGGGGCCAGGTTTCTACTAATATTGCCTGCGACGTTGATATCAAACCTCCGCCGGCAAGCCCCTGTAATATCCTGAAAATTACCAGTTCATTAAGGCCTGTAGCATTACCGCATAAAAATGATGCTATAGTAAATACAATGATCGAAGCGATAAAATATTGCTTCCGTCCGAAACGGCTTCCAAGCCAGCCCGACATGGGCAGTATAATTACGTTTGCCACCGCATAACCGGTAACTACCCAGGCAACATCCTCAAGGGTTGCCCCAAGGTTGCCCTGTATCTGTGGTATCGATACGTTTACAATTGTAGTATCGATCAGCTCGAGTAACGAAGCGATGATAACCGTTATTGTAATTATCCATTTTCTAAAGCCAACTTCAGCCATTTTTTATTTTGTATGAAATAATAAATTCTTGATAAGTCTTGAGTCTGGTAGCCTTAAGTCCTGAGTAAAAAGTAAATAAGACTTTCGACTTCGGACTTAAGACTCTGTACTAAACTTAATCTTTTAAAATAACAGATACACTTACGCTCATACCGGGGCGCAGTTTATCCATTACGTCATTGCCTGCATTTATTTTTATTTTAACAGGTATGCGTTGTACAACCTTTACATAGTTGCCGGTGGCGTTATCAGGTGGCAGTAACGAGAACTTAGCGCCTGTGGCAGGCGAAAAGTTATAAACGGTGCCTTGTACCTTTAATTCAGGATAAGCGTCAATATCAATGTTTACTTTTTGTCCGTCGTGGATCTTATCCAACTGTGTTTCTTTAAAGTTGGCAGTAATATATAAGCTGCTGTCATTTACAATCGAGAACAAAGTTTGACCTGCCTGAACCAATTGGCCTAACTGTACATTCTTTTTTGAAGTGAGGCCGTTTGCAGGCGCTTTAATGATGGTGTAGCTTAACTGCAGCCTGGCAAAATCAACATCAACCTGTTTTTGGCTTACGCCGGTATTGGTAACTTTTAACTGGCTGCGTGTTGTGCCAATTTGCTCATCGGCTGCCTTAGCCTGATCTTTTGCTGCCTGTAAATTAGCCTCGGCAACTTCCAGGTCTGACTTTGACTGGTCAAATTGCTGCTGGGTGATGGAACCGTCCTTAACCAGGTTGGCATAACGCTGGTAATCTTTGGCCACTTTGTCCAAACGTGCCTGCATAGAAACCACATTTGCTTTAGCAACTGCCGAATTTGCCTCATTAGTATAGATCTGCGATTCGTTAACGCCAATACCCGAGCTTGCGCCTACCTGGGCGGCTAATGCCTGCTCAACTTTTACTTTATAATCGCGGTCGTCAATTTTTACCAGCACCTGGCCTTCGTTAACGTGCGTGTTTTCTTCAAATTTGATGCTGTCAACGTACCCGCCTACACGGGCCACAACAGGGCTGATGTTGCCATCAATCTGTGCATCGTCTGTATCTACGTGCTTGCCATAGTATATATATTCCTTTACCCCGAAAAATATACCGCCTAATAGTATGATCCCTAATATGATAGGAAGTACCCTGTTTGGTTTTTTCGCGGTTTCGTTTTCTTGTGTCGATTGCTTTGCCATTGTATTTTAATTATTGAATTATTGAATGAGTGATTTAGTGAATGAGTGAGTTAGGTAGTTTTCGATTATTTGCACATCTGCATATTTACACATCTGCACATTTATTTGTTAAGTTTCCCGGTTGATTTTAATAAGGTATAATAAGCCAGCCCTGCGTCGGCCTTTGCCAGTTCCAGGTTTATCTGTGCCTGGTATAGCAGGGTTTCCGCATCTGCCTTATCAGTAGCCGACGCTATATTGCTTTTATATTTTGAGGCCAGGATATTGTTGTTTTCGCCCGCCTGTTCAATTGAGGTTTGCAAAAGTTTTATCTTGTTCAAAGCCGTCAGGTAATTCTGATAGTTTAAGTTGATCTCGGTTTTTACATTATCAATGGTGATGTTTTTATTTATCGCCACCTGGTCTTTTTGTATACGGGCCTGGGCAACTTTATTTTTATTCAGCCATAATGCGTCAAAATGCCACGCGCCGGTTACGCCAATGGTTATAGGCAATATATAATTACCGCTTTGGGGCAGCGGGTTAGCCGCAACATCAACATAATAGCCTGCTGCAGAAGCCGATACGGTAGGCGAGTTATTCGCTTCAATATTTTTGATATTGGTTTCGGCTACCTTACCGCGTAAATCTAACTGCGCCAGTTCCTGGCGGTTGGCCATTGCGGTATCAATATAACTGTTTAGCGGCGCTAACGTGCGATTGGCTTCACTTATCTGTGCAATGTTTAGCTGGGTAGTTTCGGGTAATCCCAATAAAATATCCAGGTTATAGTTAATTATTTTACGATTACTTTCCAAATCAATGCCGCTCAACTCAACGTTTGCCCGTTGCAATTGAAAACGTAATACATCATTTTTAGTAACCAATCCCTGCTCAAAAAAGCGCTGCGACTGGTGTATCTGGTCATCAATGCTGACCAAGTTTTGATCTATAACCTTTTTACTTTGCAGCACCTTATATAAGTTATAATAGGCGTTGATGATATCATAAGTTATCTGGTCTTTATCTTTTAAAATATCCAAACGGGCTATCTGTGTAAGCAGATCGGTTGATTCCTGCGCGTATTTTAATTTATGCCCTGCAAACAAGGTTTCATTTAGCGAGGCGATACCCAGGTAGGCATTATCATTCTTTGGCAAAAAAATGGTTGATGGGCCAAAATTTAACTTGTTGGCAGGTATTTCAGCCCTGTCATAAGTTAAACTTACGTCGCCGGTAGGTAAAACACCGTCTTTAGCCTGGTTGTATGCAGAAACGGCCTCGTCAATTTTTGAGCGTGATAGCTTTAAAACCTTGCTATTATCCAAACCCAATTTAATGGCTTCGTCTAAAGTAATAATTCTGTCCTGCGCAAAAGCCGTTTGCGTAAGCGCTAATCCGGTAATCATCAATGTGATCAGGTATCGTTTTATAGCCGGTGCTATTTTAACGATAGGGTAGTTGTTTGTATAGTGTTTAGTTGTCATGTTCATTTAGTAAGTAGCTTTTCAATAGGTTTTTCATAAATTGTTTCAAACGCGGCTTCAGTTTTTCCTCCAGTATAGTATCATCCAGTATATCATAACCCAGCATTTGCGATGATATTAAAGGCATATTTACAATGTGATTTTTGGTGCCGTAAAGGGTTGCAATGATCATTTCTACATCGGTTTCCTTTTTAAATTCGCCGCTGTCTATTCCTTCATGTATTATTTTAGACAGTTCCAACACGTTTTTCATCAAAATGTCGCGAATGTTCTCCGAAAATGCGTTCTTTCTATTCATACCCAGTTCCTGGTATAATAGTTTTTGAAAACAGTTATTAGTTACTATTCGTTCGCTGTATATATCTACATATTTTTCTACTTTATCCCAGGCACCTATGCTTTCATCGTTGCCCAGATTTTGCAGAATATTCTGAGTACTGGTGATCTTACGGTCAAACACTGCAATAAACAAACCTTCTTTCGATCCGAAATAATAGTTAAGCATAGCCATGTTTACACCCGCTTCACCAGATATTACACGTGTAGAGGCACCATCAAATCCCAGTTCTGAAAACACTCTTTCAGCAACATCCAGGATATGATCTTTCTTATCTATTTTGTCTTTATCCATCTCGTTTTTATCACTTTCTGGCACAAAGTTAATCAAACGATTAATTAATGCCGTCATTTTTTTGTAATGTTGATTTAATCTGCTGATAATCAACAGTAAAAAATTAATCAATCGATTAGTTTACGTTTAAATTACAGATATTTTGATAATTTGTTTTATTATTGAAATAATAAATGCGCCCTAATAATTATTCAACATATTCACTATCATGAAGCGGATAAAATTAACTGTACTACTCTTACTCATTTTCAAATCTGTTTTTTCGCAAACAGCCCCGCCTGCCGATTTGGTAACCATTGAGCAAAGCTTTAAAAAACTGAATGTATTAGGCAGCGTACTATATGTGGCCGCGCATCCTGATGATGAGAATACCCGCTTGCTGGCATACCTGGCGCAGGAAAAGCATTACCGCACCGGCTATTTATCATTAACCCGTGGTGATGGTGGGCAAAACCTGATAGGTAACGAACAAAGCGAGCTATTGGGTTTAACTCGCACGCAGGAGCTTTTGGCTGCACGTCGCGTAGATGGCGCAGAGCAGTTTTTTACCCGCGCCAATGACTTTGGTTTTTCAAAAGGACCCGAAGAAACCCTGAAAATATGGGACAGGGAAAAAGTATTGGGCGATGTAGTTTGGGTGATACGCAAATTCAGGCCGGACGTAATTATATGTCGTTTCCCCACAACAGGCGAGGGCGGTCATGGACATCATACCGCATCGGCAATATTAGCGCAGGAAGCATTTACTGTTGCTGCTGACCCGAAACGTTTCCCCGAGCAATTAAAATATGTACAGGTATGGCAAGCCAAAAGGTTATTGGTTAACGGGTTTAATTTTAATGGTGTAAATACTACCTCCGAAGACCAGTTTAAAATTGATGTTGGTGTTTATAATCCCATCACCGGCAAAGGCTACGGCGAGGTGGCAGCCGACAGCCGCTCAAACCATAAAACACAAGGGTTTGGTACTGCCAAAACACGTGGCGAAAGCTATGAGTATTTTAAAACTATTTTAGGCGATGCCCCCAAGACTTCATTAATGGATGGAATTAATACTACCTGGGACAGGGTTGCAGGTGGAAACGCCATTGCGGCTGATTTAGCGGTAATTAAAAAAGATTTTGACATGGACAGCCCTTACAAATCTGTACCCGCATTGGTTAAATTATTGGATAGGATTGAAAAAGTACCGGATACTTATTGGCGCACCCAAAAAACAAAGGAACTGGATGATTTGATTGCTGCCTGTGCAGGACTATGGTTTGAAAGTTATGCAACACAACCATCGTATGCTGTTGGCGACCCGATGCAAATATCATCACAGGTTTTATGCAGGT
>Ga0302309_10000675_pt1 | contig 37560 bp, 21 predicted proteins | sample III_Palsa_N1_1_FD_200453 | JGI IMG/M metagenome (GOLD analysis project Ga0302309, IMG submission 200453) | Peat permafrost microbial communities from Stordalen Mire near Abisko, Sweden - III_Palsa_N1_1 | ecosystem: Environmental > Terrestrial > Soil > Palsa > Peat permafrost | place: Sweden...
TAAAGACGTTAAGTGCCACATGTCAGTCTGCATGCAGATCAATACCAGTTAGTTGAGCGCTGATGACAACTTTGCCATCCTCAACGGCCGCAAGAACATCATCACAGTCAAGCTGCACACTGAACCTGATGTAGGCAACGAAAAACTCTTCACCCAACTGCTGCTTAGCAGTTACCACATCTGCGACACGAGATGACATGTTGAACTTGTCTATGTTTATACACAAGACAGACTCACCTGTTATAGGTGTCTGTTTGAGTGGGGTACTGAAGTTGATGCCTGCTGCTGCTGACAGGGCTTTACCGTTGTTGTCAGCTGACAACAAACGGCTGCTGACGATAGCATCGCCGTAGTAGTCACAGATAACCTTGAGTTGCTTGTTGACGTAGCTGGGCGCTTTGTGTATCAGCAGATACCGATGGGGCTGATCTTTTAATCCGGTTCGGGTTAGAGTTTTAATCTCACACATAACATTTTCGACAGTCAAGGTGAAAATACTGTCGCAACATTTAGTGTTGTTATTCTTGAGCTGCTCATACTTGAGCAGTAGGCAGTCTGTACCCTCATCTCTCAACAGTGTTTGTTTTTGCAGACTAGCTCCCATGATTGTGTAAAACTTAATTCAGCTACAGTCCAAACTTTGGATTAGACGTGGAGTTTAGGCTAAGATTAAAACATTTATCAAATTTTATCTCGTACTAAAATGTCTTCCAGACTACCCTATAGTCGCAGTAGTTTAAGTACCCTGTCTGACAGCAGAAGTTCTCGGTCTTTAGAACGCAGCCTTTCCAACCGTACTTTCGCTGAGTCAACCTCAGCTAGTCGCAATCTAGAAGAGCTAACCTCGTCCAGACGTAACCTTTCTGACCGTATTTTAGAAGACAATGTGTTGTCTAGCCCATATCTAACTGATAGTGTGGCTAGACCAGCTATTGCCGACAGAAGTAGTTACTCAACCACGTGGTTAGAAGATGTCGGTGGTCAAGTGCGCCCCCTACCAGCGCTATCAGTAGCTGTTGAGGGCTTCGATTTCGATAGCATTCAGGTACCGATCACTGATAACCCTATCAAGGAGCTGATTTCTATTCCAGTCAGCAAGTACAATGATAATGTTCTGATGTCACTGCCGGCTGCAGAATTAGATATGGTTGACATCCTCAACAAGATGTCTAATCTACTGTTCGATAACTCCTATGACGCTAACCCTTTGACTGTGGGTGCGATTATTGATGCCACTCTGGCTCCTCAACGCAGCTATAACGACGTTATCACCATTTACAAGGTGCTCAAGACTTTATCTGAGATGATCCGTCTTGGCATAGCCAAGCTTGAAAACGGTCGAATAGTCGTCTAAGTTAGGCTTACTTATTTTTGATCATCATCGTGACGATGATGATAGTTATAATGATGACCAGAATCACAGTGTAGTGTGGTACTAGAGTAGTATCCTGGCTGTTATTAGTTAAGTTGTAACCAAGTTACAATTTTGTCTAAGTATACCATTACAACAGACTTTCATACTCTCTAGCTACTTATTACTATTGTTATTCTAGTTAAGTTGTAACCTGGTTACAATTTTGTCTAAGTATGCCATTAAGACAAACTTTCATAGTCTAGATTGATCTATGCTAGTCAATAATTAATTATTACTATCACTCCAAGTAAGTCGTACCCAAGTTACAGCTTTATCTCTTTCTCTCACACACACACCATAACAAACTTTCTAGCTCATAACTACTAGTACTACTATCATCCCATCTTAAGCAGCAGGAGCCGCAACCTGTCCACGGGTAGGGGGTGATGGTGGTTTAACGTCAGTTGCTACTGCAGCCGCAGTAATAGTAGCCCGTCCCTCAGAGGGCAGCAGTGGACTTAAAGCTTTGAGATAGGGGTAGCTGTCAGCAGCCAATCTCTGAATCAAGGTTTGCCTGGCTGAGGTACCACCACCACCAACACCGTCGGTAAAGATAACTTGCTTATCTGTGTAGTGGATCCAGGGGTCAGCTGAACCATCATAGCTGTAGGTGACACCGATGAACTTCTTGGTAGCATCAACCCTAGCGATATCTGGCAGATAGTAACTTTGATAGACTACAGCAAAGATTAGATCTTTACGATAGATAGTTAGCTCATTAGCTATGCTAGGCCAGGTAGGAGACGACTTCAATTCATTAAGCATCAGTGATATCTCACCCATAGTGTAAAGGTTGAAGGTTATCCTATTTTTGAACAGATAGGCTGAGTAAGGGGTGTAACCAGTAGTAGCGTCAGCAAAGGTCAGACCCACCTCAACAGCTGGTGACAAACTGGGTAACTTACCCAAGAACCTACAGTCTTGAATGAGCTGCAGCAAGTCTAGCACTCGATTATTGACGTTGTCACCTCGGGCATAGTCGTCGGCGGCCACAAAGCCTTCTGAGTCGACTGCATCTGTCTCATAGGAGCTTGAGTCAGACACAATACAGAACTGCTTATCAGTCTGGATAACTTGGTAACCATAATCCTGGGCTATACCTCTAACATACCACTTAGGGATATTAGGAATATCATAGTCTCTTAGTAGTATCAACTTCTTGAATCTCAGGGCGGGTGTGAAGTCTAGACTAGTAGCAGCTGTGTAGTTATTTTTGTGGTAGAGATAATAGACGAATTCACACTGAGTCCTGTCCTCAAATACTTCAGTGGTACAGTGGAAGTACATATTAGAGTAGAGACCAAACTCCTTGAGTAGGAAGTCTAAACCAGACTCGATAAAGCTCAACTCTCGCTCATCAGCCACTGATAGTGTGGGTAGAAAACTCTGAGCTCGCTGGTTAAGTTGGACCGGTGTCCTAATGCCGGTCCTGAGGTAGTAGGGTTGTTTGTCCCCGTACTTAGCTGACGACTTATCATCAGCAGCAGCGGCAGCTTCTACTGGAGTAGAGATTGAGATGGATGGCGTTTTGGTGACAACATCCCTAGTCGCAGACAGTTGAGCTGTAGCTAGATTGGTCAGGGTACCGGCATCCTCAATACGCCGGGCTCGATTAGGTTGTAGCTCGGCTAGCAGCCAGATGACCACCTGATCATTACTGTAGACGACAACAGCATTGTCGTCTATAGATTGAGTATCGGTTACAGATGTCAAGTAGTACATTGTATGTTTTTACGACAAAAATATCTTGTGTTATATAAATACTGCAGAGACAAGATGCAGAATCAGTTACCATCTCAAGTGTCTGCACAGACACCAAGACAGATTGTGTTACGGAAAACAGTAGATATCAAGAAGAGGGTGTTATCACTTACTATGGATCGAGCTGCTGACGCTTTCGATGTTATCAATGAACTGCCCGAAATAGAGTTAAGGCCCAGCTATAAGCGCAACCGTGATGGTAGCTATCAAGAGTTGGCTGAGTTTTGGGCTCTAGTTGATGATGAGGTGGTGAGCATGGCTGGTGCCAGCTTTGCTATTTTGGAACCCAGTAATCGTATCCTACGCATCACCACCGGTGGTATTATAATAGAGGATGTTAATGGTAGCTATGATACCTGGGATCGGATCTACTGTGATGAGTGTCTCCTGCAGTTACCACAGTACGACTTTGAGCTGTTGAATAGTATCACACTGTTGGATGATAACAATAATGAGGTTGACTACTTCGTCACTGAAGCCTGTTACGTCTACTTATCTGTGGTCCATAAGGACCAGTACTTACGTCGCCTTGATGCCAAGCTGAAATTGGGTGCTAACGTCAGTAGCTCTAGCCTGAGTAGGCCTACTCAGGCTAGCTAAGATACGGGTTTCTATTGCTGTAACAATCTTGTTATTAGATAACAAGATTACTATTTGTAGTTGGTTATCATAAGCAACAAAGTTGCTTATTACTACTATGGCGATAATAACACTAGAGATCTGTTATGGCAGTAATAACTTATAGACAATGTTAATAGTCCAAACTGGAATTAGGGAGTTTCTAACTATAAAACCTTACAAACAGAGTTTGTAAGAGACCTATATTAGTAGAGTTATGATGAGTTATGATTATTGCTAAGAATGAGTATGTTATAAGGTTGTGACTACCGCAATATCAAAGCTTATACTACAGTAACACTAACATGTCAAAGAAGGTTATCCTTATTACGACTACAGGTAAGATCTCACTAGTTGACAATCTCGACTATGAGCTCGATCTGAACTCTATCAAGGCGCTAACAGCAATGGAGACCAAGTACAAGTTGGATATGTTCCAGATTGATCAGAGTAAGCATGAGAAGAACCATATCGCCACCAACTGGCTACGCAATCTCAGGTACAACGATCGAATCTATGCTAATGTTGTCTTCGGTGATGTTCTGATTCTTAGTGGTAAAGGTGGAGCTGACAAGACGATGCTGAGAGCCATCCTACGTTTTGTTATTTCGGACAAGAAGGAGTTTCACCGTGCAGTCAAGGAGTTGCGGTCTCAAGCTCTAATCGGGGCTGACAACCAAGTTCTGTCAGACTACGTTAACAACTTCATTGAGACATAAAAATATACGTAAAATACAGATACAATCATGACATAGTGTCATGGTTGTATCACGACGTTACGTCGTGATACACAGCTTCCTTTACTAAGTAAATGGATACGTAACCAGTTTGTAAACACGCTATCTACTACGTAGTAGTAGTAGTAGTAGTAGTAGTAGTAGTAGTAGTAGTAGTAGTAGTAGTAGTAGTAGTAGTAGTACTACTAAAAGGTACTAGTGGAAGGTTTCTGTCTAAACTCTATCTCTGCTATACAACAAGAATTCTGGTAACTTTAAAATTTTATATACAGATTTCAAAGTGCATAAGTACGGAATAACATTTGTATCATGGCAATAGGAGCATTATGGGGAAGTTTAATATGGTTAGTACTGCTAATTTTACTGGTAGCTTTTGTTATTGCCGTCTCGGGCATGTCGGTACTGAAGGACAAGAACAAGAACTTTTGGTTATGGTATGCAGTGGCTAGTCTAAGCTTTGTACTGGGTTTCTATCTACTAATGTTGGCTATAGCCAGTAGTAATAAGAGGTTGGCTAGTGGTGGTAGTAACAGTGCTAGTAGCAGTAACTTGACTGAGCTGCCAACTGACGAAGCTACTGGCGAACTCAACTACTATGAATTTGAGCCAGTTGATAGACAACAGTTCACCCAACTAACTAAGGTCAGGGGCAAGAGGTCAGCTGTTGCCAGTATCGACTATTATGCTAACCTAATAGCAGTTATGGATGATTCAAACTTCCAAGGTAGATATGTAGAGGCAGTTAAGAAGAACTTTGCTGTCAAGCGTAAGTACTACTTTGGTCTACTCAAAGATAAGAGTAAAGAGCTTAATCAGATCCAAGGTCAGTACGTCAAAACTCCTTATGGTAGTAACCAGAAGGACGAAAATGTCCAGAGTATTAAGAATCTCATCACCGAGGTTACTGATATTATAACTACCATTGATAAGACCAACTATGATACTGTCATTGACAACTTGAGACTAGCTGTCGGCTGCAAGAAGCGTGGACTAGCTTCCTTGTCAGGTCGTGATGAGATCAAACAACATATCTGCAAGCAGATCTTGGCCTTCGTTAACAACCCTATTATCTTCTCATCCGGTCACCAAAACATTATCTTGGCTGGTTCACCAGGTTCTGGCAAAACCACTTGTGCTACCTCACTAGCCTTTTGCTACAATAAGTCTGGTATCTTTGTGCGTGACCGCTATTACAAGATCTCAACTAATGAGATCTTGTCAGCCTATGTCAACGAGTCGACTAATAAGACCCGCAACACCTTCTACTCCGGCTTGGAAGGTCTAATACTACTAGATGAGGCCTATCAACTAGTGCCCAAAAACCCCTTTGATCAAACTCACGCTGACGAGTCCATCGCTGAGATAGTTGGCTTGCTACATGAGTACTGCGGCAAGACTATCTTCATGATGGCTGGTTATGAGACTGAGATGGAGCGAGTACTGAGTGCCAACCAGGGGTTGAGTCGTCGCTTCCCCCACAAGATTGTCCTGAAGCCGTACAACTGGCAGACTTTGGTTAGGATCTTTGCAGCCCACGTACCCACCGACGTCTCGCTGGACACTGAGCTACTGTGTAGCCTAGTTAAGGATGGGGTACAGAATGATGTCTTCGTAGACCAGGCTGGTACCATCGTCAACATCTGTAATGACTTCCTAACCTTGTACTACTCAGCTGCGGCTAGTGTTAGTAGCCGAACAGAGGCCATCACCAACTCAGCCAAGGAGTGCTTGGTTAACGCCTTCAACGGCTACTATCCTGACTACCATGTTACCCTGTAAGATGGTGGTGATGATGGGTCTGGTGACGTGTTATACTAGAGATGTATCTATCAAGGAGAGTTGTAAGTAAGGAGGTTTTTATGTTGATTAGATCAACATAGCTTATACTATAACAGGGATGAGGTTGTCTTGCTATCATAACCACAACTTATAGTGACGATTTCTAGCAGTCTTACACTGGTAACTATGACAAGTTTTGGTATGAAGATATAAAGTCTTGTGATGGTGGGTGGTGTCTTTGCCTTAGCGACAGCAAAGACACCACCCACCATTGTTACAATGTTATACAACTTGGTTGTATAATCTTACTATTATCACCGCACCGAGACCAACCGTAACAAACTTTGGTATCGCCTCATACAATGGTGTGTGGTGTCGGCGGCTTTGCCTTAGCGACAGCAAAGCCGCCACCACGAGACTTTATATCTTCATACCAAGTTTTGTTATCATCGACAACCTACCTCAACAACCTACCTCAACGACCTACCTCAACAACCTACCTCAACAACCTACCTCAACAACCTACCTCAACAATACAAACTGAGACAAGTTTGACTATAACATATAACTATTACTAGTCTATAACTATAGATAGTTGATAGCTGATAATGTGACATTTATACAAACTGTGAAAATGTACGTGAAGCAGCTAGCGCATAGGTTGGTTATCAACGACATACCGGAGTCGTGGAAATCTATGCTGGCCACAGTCCTAACCCCCAACTGCCAATACGGCTACAACCGCTTCCTGTTTGAGGGTAGTGATGTGCATCGAACCCAGATGTGGTCGTTCTTTGTTACGCTAATGTCCCGTCTTAAGGTAGGTACTCCAACTAACAACAAGGTTACTATTCCTACTCCTAATAACAACAACAACAACAAAGTTGTTATTCCTACTCCTAATAACAGAGATGTCTACCAGTTGGCCAGCTACCTGTGGAAGTTGTGGCTGCCATCATCGGCTGTGGTAAACAGTGAAGGTGACATCAGACTTAACAGCGTGGAGGTAGACTTCATAGACAGACTGGCTGAGTTAAGTGGTGACATCACTGATACTCAACACTTCTATTGGTCAGTAGATTCAGCCACCATACTAGTCCACAGCCAAGTAGCAGTAGTTTGCAGCCTGTCTGACATACTGGAGCTGTGTATTAGTATGCACCTACTCAACATCCCAACCATCAAGCTACTCTACCTATACGGTCACAGTTGCACACTTGATATCAGCCAACTAGACTTCAGCTGGCTATCACGTTACCCGTTGCAGATTATGGCTATTAGCAACAAGTCGAGTGCTAACTTTACCACTACTAGGTCTAACAAGAAAGCAGCTGTGATGTGTTTGGGTCTACCATCACCGTCACTAGCTGGTAACACCCAACTCTGGCTGATCAGGAGTTGGTTTGACAATCGTGACACGGCTGTACCGTCAGCCACTCGACTGCTTGATATCCTCAACTTACCTGATGATGTTGTGGTAGATGTTTGTGTCACCAACATTCCTGCAACACTTAGTGTTGTAGACGGTAAAGTTGCTACCGGTAAGGTCGTGGCAGCAACTAATACTGCAGTCAAAGATTATGTTAGTGATCACAAGCTCGTCATTGATTACCAACACATCATGTCAGAGCTCAACAGAGTTTTACCTTGAGACTATTATACTCTTCTAACTCTACTAGTAGTAGCTAGGCTACTACAAATTTCAACAACAATAGCTAGTGGCTAGGTTACTGGTTAGAGTTTAACTTTTATACCAGACTAGTGTGAACAGTGTATGAACTACTCTCTACTAGATACCTATTCTCTTACATCAACGATGATATTAATAATAGTAATAACCTGGTTATTATTTCTACCCAATTCCAAGACTATACAACTTCTCATTGGCAAGTTAAAATAGGTAAGCTAGGATCATGAACAGTAACAAAGTCGAACTCCCGCTGACAGAACTGGATCAGTTCATAGGTGTTAGGTATCTCTGATAGTTGGCGACGGTTAGGGATGGACTTCAAAAACTTATTGGATGCTGACGAATACTTCCCATTATCGGAAGGTTGATAACCATAGAAGATACACAGCTTACCCATTACAGCTTTATCATGATGATGGAACATACTGTAGACAAGGTAAAGTAGATCATGTAGAGGCCAGTAGGTGTTAGCTCTAATGTTGCGTTTCTTGACAGCAAAGCCACCACACTTGTGGGTGTAGCTGCGACCAAAGTCAAAGAGCTTAACTAGATCAGCTACTTGTAGTGTAGCATAACCATAGTCGATGATATAGCTACTATCAAGTGGCACTAGCATAACATTATCCTTGTGCAAGTTGTAGTGGGTAAAGCCTGCATCTTTTAAGGTCTCTAAGCAAGCTGATACTTGGATTAGCACTCTTATTCGCTCATGCACTGTTAGTTTTTCAGGATCAACCGTGTTACCCTGCAAGTACTCTAGTAAAAGATAGCAATGATTGTTTTTACTACTACACTTTGACTTACGGCCACAGTCCAGACTACTACTACTACTGCTGCTACTCTGACTCTCTGGGTTGGCGTGATTACGTTGATTCAAACTGCTGCTATCGCGATGGTTTGAACAACTGTGGTTTGAACAACTGTGGTTGTTCAAACCATAATATAGGTGGTGGGTGTAAACTAGGTGAGGGGTGAAGTTGTAGTACTTGTTAAGTTCTAGACCAACCTTGTACTCGTGCTGAATGTTATCCTTATCTTCAGCCAGTGCATCTCCCATATCCTCTTTCTTCTTCAACATATAGAGCTTGTTACCATCACAGCATAAATAAAAGCCACTGGCGCCAGTGGTGCCACTGTAACGTTTAACTGAAGTGAACTGGTCTTTGGTGATTATATCCCCTCTATAGCGGAAGGGTGTCTGTGTTGCCCATACATAATAAGTCAGACTCATTATATACTATTTTTAATCCGCCAAATATTCTTGTTGCAAACCCAGACTTGCCAACAGAAAGTCTGGGTTTGCCGCTACAAGCCGGATCTACAGATTGGGTCTGTAATTCTTATATTGTAACGAGTTGTTACAAGTTGCTGCTGTTACAGCTTGTAATTATAACTAATCAGTAAATGTTGTACTTACAACTTGTAACCATAACTAATCAGTAAATGTTGTACTTACAACTTGTAACCATAACTAATCAGTAAATGTTGTACTTACAACTTGCAGTAGTTGCAAGATCTAGTCGGTAACAAAAAACCTTAACTGAAGTCACTGTCATCGTAGTGATCACCAGAAGTGATGGTCGAGTAGTAGGGTAGTACGTGGTAGGCCACACGTGACTCCCAGTCGATGTCTAGGCAGGCGATGGTTGAGTACACAACATTAGTCGGTAGACTGACTGAGCTACCGCTAGTCTGCTCGATGTAAATATTGTTGCCGGCATCGTAGTTTAGGATATAGCAGTAAGGATAGTAGTACTTGGCTATAGACTTAACCAGCTCACTGATGGTTGACACTGTGATGTTAATCTCACTGTTGACACCATTTCTTAGTGGTGTTTCAGTGTTGGACTCGAAGAAGGAGATAAAGTGTAGTAGATGAGGTGACTGATGGAACTGACGTACCATGCAAACATCAATTGGCTCAACGGTATGCATATGATCCAGAGCCCTGCTGGCTGATATCAGCCGCCAGAAGTAGAACAACGCCTGCTCAAAATCAGTATAACACATAGTACTGATGAAGTCAGGCAGCGCTAGCAGCGGTAGAATACGATTCAACCCTAGCACTGAGAAGTAGGCCATACTTGCATGATCCAGATTCGGATCACCACTGGCTGCTACTTCAGCCAGCAGCAGTTGCAAGGGCAACATGTGACCGCGTTCGACCACAGCTGCAGCCGTAGAGGTAGTAGAGCTACAGATAATAGTGTCAGCCACTAACTTATTTGCCACATCATCACCCCTAATAAACTGCATGTCGAAGTTAGTCAGCCTATTGTCACGCTTCTGCAACAGCTGCTGCTGGGATGTCTTTTGTTGTTGACTCTTGACAACCTTGCTAGCGTCTGTGGGTAAGATTAGGTGAGACAGTAGTTCAAGCTGTGTGTCAGTATGCGCAACACAAACTATGTAAGCGTAGCGCCTCTTACTAGTTAGTAGTTTGTAACCGGTGTAAGTTGTGACGTTAAGCTTGTGTTCAGAAGGTACCAAGTTGATACGATTGCAACACTTGAGATAGTCAAGATAGGTTGGCACCACCACTATTACCGACCTACTGCTGCTGACGTTGCCGTTATTAATAGCGTCGAGTGCATACTGAAGTGCTGCAGTGTAGATTGACATACTATTTTCTCGCAGTTATAATTGTTTGCCGGGAAAATCTCCATGCTATTGTAAGTTACAACTCTAATAGTAGCTAGTCATGCTCGTTTTAACCAAACATGCTGTTTGGTTAAAACATGCTGTTTGGTTAAAACATGCTGTTTGGTTAAAACACGCTGTTTGGTTAAAACACGCTGTTTGACTAGTAACACAACCTCCTGACCAGCTTGTCTGGTCATCACCAGTTACTTGAATCTATATAGCTGGTGATGACCAGATAAGTTAACCAGAAAAGTTCATCTGTGGAGCAAAAAGTCGAGCAGAGAGTCTAGCAAAAAGTCTAACAAAATGTCCAATTATTTTGTCTAGTAAAAGAAGGTAACTAACACGTGGGGATTTTACATCTCACAACATGACGACACAAAACAAGAAATACGTGACGTTGTTAGTAGCACACAACAACAGTATTATGAAGCAGCCCCTACTACCAGCAGAAATTAGACAGTCGGTGGTAGTATTGGACTTGAAGTATGACGTGGACATTACCACCGTGGTGGACCGGGTAATAGACCTGAAACACGTCAACAACCGACAGCTACTTAAGCAGGTCGCAGAGATTACCCAGCAGCACAGTCGGGTAATAGTCATCTACTGCAACAAAGCTTACATCATCGATCAGGCCTGGCTTGGTCGCACCGTACCCTGTTGCCCAGCGCCAGTTAAGCTGTCCAAGCTTAAGTTCGCACTGGTAAGTGGATAGGTTACAACTGGCAGTTCCAGTTGACTACTGCAGTAGTCAGCCTAGAGTATGGTGATAGTCAAGAAAGGTAGATTAGTAGATAGACAACATTTGAACTATGACAGTAGTCAAGTCAAAGTAGACAGGTGAGATTTATAGTCTAAATAAGAGAGTTACAACCTATAGTTGTAACAGCGATTTGCTCGATAAGTTAGTAAGACCCAAGCTGTAGTAGTAACAACTCTCGTCTACAGCAGAGTTGTCACTTAGTAAGTTGGAAGATTACAACTTCAAGTTGTAATAGCCTATGTTCTACTAACTCTATTCCATATTTAGTCAATATCGTCTAGGTTGCTACTGAAGTCACCACTGTCATCATCCTCATCATCTTCAGTGATATCAGTAACATCAGTCTCAGCATTGTCACCTTCATCATCTTCGATGACATCATCTTCGACGACATGAGTCTCAACACCGTCACCTTCATCATCTTCGACGTCACTGCTATCTTCGTTACCTGTACTACCAGACATAGCTCGCAACATTTGGAACAGCATGTATCCTAGTGATGACCGCACTGCTGACTGCAGGCGATTGACGGTGCCACCGAAGCTGGACTCGGCCGATGTCAAGTCAGCGAAGGTCAACTTCTTAGTCTCGTAGTTAATGTAGATGCCATGCTTGGGATACCAAATCTTACTATCAGTCAGCTCTTCAAACAGCTCGTCATGTCTGACGTAGCTGTAGTCTGTCAACCCTACCGGTACGAACGCGTCATCAACCACTAGCAGAGGGTTCAGGTAGTCAAAACTGCTAGCGTCAGCTGGGATAGTCAGCCACCAATTGCCAGCCTTAAGCTTCAGCAGTGAGCCAACATTCATATCAAACAACATGTCACCGACTTGGGGTACCCTGTCGTTAATTGCTGCTCTCTTGACCTCCTTTGTGCTGTATCCGTTGTCTGTCAGAGATGTTTGCAAGTCAGCAGAACTAAACATTATGCTGTTTCTTAGTCACGGGAATATTTTCAACTTCTAGTAATCATATATTCTCATAACAGTAACGTCTTAACAGCACAGACTAAAGTTACACTATACTAGAGCAGTTATAAAATTTACCATGGCCTGATAGTTCGCCTCCTAGCAACAAGTAAGGGTAAATTTACTTTGAGTGATGTTATATTGAGTCCTTGTGTTTGACCAGTTTACAGTACACTATTTACTCGACAAACATCTGTAACACAACACCACTTTACTTCACTATGAAGTAAAAATCTTAGGCTTAGAAGTTCTCTTCTGAGATAAGTTTACCCATTCTATATTCTTGGACATACTTAGGTTGTCCATTGGCATACCAACCTTCCCACAGACCATCTTCCTCGCCATCTTTGTAGTTGGTTCGGTACTGAGGTTGTCCATTGGCATACCAACCTTCCCACAGACCATCTTCCTCATCATCCTTGTAGATGTGTCGGTACTGAAGTTGTCCATTCTCATACCAACCTTTCTGCAGACCATCTTCCTCGCCATCTTTGTAGTTGGTTCGGTACTGAGGTTGTCCATTGGCATACCAGGTTTCTTCATGAGAGAAACCAACTTTCTCACCGTTGATAGTTAGATAAACATCCAGCTTTTCAATCTGTTTATTAGGATAATATTTGACGTCTGTATGGTAGACCCTATTACCATTCAAAGTAATGTCCTCGTTAGCATTAATACTAAGCCATTCCCTGAAAAAGCTTTCTTTATCCATATACTTTTTGGGTACAAGTTCATAAGGGGTATAGAGATAGACCAACCTCTCATCTGGCAGCAACTTAATATCTGGATAGAACTCACTCCAAATACCATAAGCTTGCTTCATCAGATAAGAAAAGAAGGCATCATCAGCAAAGAATGCTTCCATAAAGAAACAAGAAAACAGGGTATCAGCATCACTGATGACTGGCAGACTTTTGGGATAAGTAACTTGTCCCTTCTCATCGTAAGAGATTTTATGTGTGAAGTACAAGTAGAGATAGATGACAGATGAGTACTCTGATGGGACAATAATATCAATACTCTCGCTTTTCAGGTCACTCAGTATTCCCTCTACTAGCTTCGAGCCCCGAAGTAGTGAGTTGTCCACCTCAACTCTTTCTCTGTTGATAAGCAGGGTGATAGTCATAACTTTTGTACTCCGGGAACTTTTAAACTAGATTTCAATTTATCTACTCTCAGTACTACTAACTACTCATCCTATTCTCAGTACAACTAACTATTCGATCTAAGAACAAGTTTATAACAGATTACTACTTATACTAGTATAAGTAGTCTACTAAGTAAAAAAATCCCCATTGAAGGTGTAGTACTCTATGATGCATCCACACCGGTTAAGGTGGTATTTAACAGGTTGTTACTACCTATACTGGATTTTGTCACCACAACTTACTATGCGTTTAAGCGATCAGTGGCAGCTTGTTATATGTAACACCTAGTCCACATATATACATATATACATACGTACACTGAGCAGTGTACACTTTACCACAACAACTAGTCAGTCAGTGCTTATGACATAACAAATTATCATAGATTCAAACTGGTCCACTTCAGAACACTAGCAGTTACGGTAACTATGTTACCGTAATTTACCCCGAATCTATTATATTTTCTGCTCATAAAATATTACATGACTGATATACAAATTTCCCATCTTTTCGGTTCATACCCCGATCTGGACAACAACCCACAGTTCATTGCCCAACTGTCAGCCAAGCAGGAGTTTGCTGAGTTGCCGTCACAGATCAAGGAGCAGGCACCTAGACCAGGCCAGTACTACCCACATCAGATCTTCGCTGCTAGGCTGATCAACAACTTCGTCAGCAACTTCCTGGTTATCGATGACCCTGGTACTGGTAAAAGTTGTCTTATTACACTAGCCTCTGAGACCTTCAAGGCTGAGTATCTGAAGTCACCTGATGACCCCACTAAGATTAAGCGTGGTGTGATCCTGGTTAAGAATGTCACTCTCTTCACTAATATCCGTACTAATATCCTTTGTTACTGTACCGACGGTGACTACATCACTGACAAGATTAGGGCTCAGACTGAGACTAATGCTATGCAGCAGGCCATCACTGACTCACTTAGGACCTTCTACGACATTATGACCTACAGTCAGTTCTTTGACAAGCTGGAGAAGTATCAGCGTGAAGAGGACCGTGTCAACTACATGAGTAACAAGATCTTCTTCTTGGATGAGGGTCATAACCTTATCAAGGGACAGACTCTGGCCGGTGACAAGGACTTCGAGACTGAGGAAGAGCTGATGGAGGACGAGGAGATGGCCACTAAGACCACATATGACAACTTGGATGATAATCACTACAGAACCTTCCATCGTCTGTTCCACACCGGTCACCAGAACCGCTTCATTATCTTGACAGCTACCCCTATGATTAATACACCACTGGCTTTCTCCTATCTGATGAACCTCATTCTGCCACTGAAAGCCTTGACCCGTCAGAACATTGAGGACTACGTAGACTTATTCAAGTCTAAACCTCAGCTGCTGGACATTGACTACACAATTTACCGTGACATTCAGGCGGCTGCGCTAGATAGGTATGCTTTGCCTAGAGTTAATGTCAACTTGGCTACCCTAATCACAGCACTAGGACAGCTCAACATTGACTCAGCTACCGTTGATACCCTAGTCAACAACAGGCCAGCTTGGCTGGTTCCCTGGTGGGTCTACCAGGAACTGCAAAATGCAGGTGCTAGTACTAATGCTAGCATAGTAGAAGTGGAAGCCACGCTAACCAACATCTCGGGTCAGATGCCTAACTACAAAAAGGAGTATGAGCTGGATGGCTTGGACTTCCAGTACTACAACCGTTATCTCAATGGCCGAGTGCTATACACTAGAGCCCTGGATATTGGCATTGATGTTAAGTATATGGAGAATCCTGGTATTCCTAACCGTGAAGGGGTTTCACACCTCCTCTACTTCTGTCCTATGTCAGTTAGGCAGTATATGGTCTACTACAAGAACATTATTGCTACTAAAGCCAAGCAGGATTTTCGTGTTAAGGCCAAGCAGATCAGTACCCTAATCTACCCCAACGACGCCTTTGGTCAGAAGGGTATCAAGGGTTATATGACACTAGACTCTAGTACCAAGGCTTATACCATCGACCGGTCCTCAGCTGATGGTAAAGAGCTGCTTAGTCTCTACAGGGTTGATCTCAGGGATCCTGAAGCCTCAGCACTACATGACCTGTCTTGTAAGTTTTGGCTGATTGTTACCAAATGTTTGCAGTCATATACTGACGCACCCACTACTGCTCTAGGCAACACCTCTGGTGTTACAGGAGGAGGTGCAGGAGGCACCACTAGGCCGGTGCCTAATGACAAGGGTGTAATCTTCTGCTTCGATCCTGACTTTTTGCACGGTTCTGGTGCAGCTGACCTAGCTCTGATGCTAGTGGTTAACGGGTATGAGCTGTTCAACGATGTGCGTTCTATCTTTATCGATGAGGGTGTGGATGAGGACGGTAATGTCATCACTAGATCTATCTCGCCTTGCCCCAGCTCCAACTCACTGATTGGAGCCAAGAAGAAGACCACCAGAAGCAAGATAGGAGCTAAGAAGAGGGTGTCCCTACTGTCAGGTTCCACTAAGCCTACCCAACAAAGTGCTATCCTCAACTCTGTTAACGCTCCTGAGAACATCTATGGTCAGTACCTGCAGGTCATTATTGCTTCAATGGTGGCCAAAGAGGCCATCTCGGTTAACCACGTGGTCAAAGGTTTTATTATCAGAGGTCCTTGGAACCAATCTAACTTGACTCAAGCTCTCAACCGTTTTCAACGCTCCAACTCTCACATTCAGCGTCTGATGAACATGATCAATGTTGACGCCGAAGGTAACCGTATTGACAAGTTCCCAGTTGAGATCTACTTGCTGGCTGCTATCTACGTATCTGATCCTGACCTGGATACCGTTGAACCTGGCAGTCAGCTGGGTAACCTGATTCTGCAGTATGGTGGTACCTTTGATGAGGACCGTGGTTACGACATTGACCCAGTAGTGTTGAGGGAGCTATTTGAGCAGCATGCTGATATACCAGTACCAGAGGATCTACAGGTTTACAAGAACAACCTGTATCTGCTAGAGGACAACTATGACACTGTCGACACCTACCTCTATAATGTGGTTAGCAGGAAGGATGAGAAGATTAGGCGCATTATGCGCTTCTGTCGTATGTCAGCCGCCAACTGTCTGGTCAACTACCAGCGCAACGTTAGATCGACTGACAGGGATGACTCAGCTGAGTGTGACTATGGGAACTGTCAGTATCTGTGTAGCGGTTGTACAGAGAAGGGTTTGCCCGCCGACTGGATCAACCAGATCAACGGTGTAACTGGCGTCAGTGCTGCTGCTGCTGATAGCAAAGCTATCAGCAACAGCCTTGATATAAATAACCTCAGGATCAACGGTGTGTTGAGGCTTGATGAGAGCACTAAAATTCTCAACTACTCACAGAATGAGATCTACCTGGCCAAGGTCAACATCCAGAAGCTACTGCAGGATCATATTGCTATTCAGCTTGACGAGCTGGTTAAGCTGATAGGTATGAAGTCGCAGTACGTCTATGAGGCCCTAACACAGATGATCAATGGTAACGACATTGTGCTCAACAAGAACGGCTACTATTGTTACATTAGGGATCGTGCTGATGGTCTAATCTACTTGCAGCGAGACTTCTTCGCTAAGGACAGTGATCCTTACTACAACCAGCTGTTCATCAACCAGAGTCGCTTGGCTGATCTGTTTATTGATTACGCAGCCGAGTTCGGCTATCAGCAGCAGGCTGGACTAATTGAAGACGTCTTTGCCCTCAATGATGCTGATGAGGAGACGCTAGCTACTGATCTGCCTGTGTTAATAGAGCGCCTAACTTTGCTTAACAAGGTGCAGGTGTTGGAGCGGGTTATTGAGCGCAAGTTTATTGAGGGTTTTACCAGTAATGTGGGTGAGTACATCATTGACTACTTCAACTATGCCATCTACACGTTGCCTGAGCCACGTGAGAAGATCCAGCAGGAGAACGCCTACTACAAGAACCGTAAGCAGGGTAAGGCTGTTCAGGGTGGTGGTGCATACGCGCCGACGACTGAAGTGTCCAAGATGCGTCTATCACAGGCCATGAAGACCCAGCGGCAGCGGGGCAAGAAGGAGGAGGGTGAGATCGTAGGTGAGATGGTGGTACTTCATTCGCTGTTGAGAGACACTAGCAGTTCCAAGACCACTGGTCGGTTGAGACTGCTGAAGGCTGATGAGGGTAGATGGCGTGACCTAACACCAGCTGAGACAGTCGTCTATGTGGTGGCTACTCAGCTGATGAAGAAGGATGAGGACAATCGCTTTGAGAGTGAACCTGTCTATGGTGTGCAGATGCCACCTCTTAACCAGTTCAAGATCCGTGACGTTCGTGTCAGCAGCAAGAAGGTTAAGGAGGACGCCCGTTACGATCGTGATGGTAAGCAGTGCAAGTTCTGGACCTATCCTGATCTTATTGAGCTGTGTGTGCGTCTGAACATTCCTTACCCAGTTGAAGATGACTGGGAGGCTATTGTTGATGCCCTCCGGGACACTGGGCTATCAGATATCAGGATCAACAACATGTCCGATCAGCAGCTGAAACAGCAGTTCTCCACTGTACCTACTATGATCACCTTTATGCGTAAGCAGCTGACTGATCTAGGTTACCCTGATGTTAATAGTCTGCGTGGTCTACAACTGTACAGCACCTACATGTGGTACTTCTCTAAGTTAGACATTGACCAGCTGTGTGCTGTACTGTACGACTTCTTCCTGGAGCACGGCAAGCTCAAAACTGGTGTCATTCCTAACAAGCTCAACGAGATCTCCAAGCAGCTGAAGGGTGAGCGTGATGTGGTGCTGGCTGAGGAGAGTGGTGGCGGTGGTGATGCAGAGGAGGAAGAGGAGGTTGGTGGTGAAGAGGCCGAGTAAGTAGTTGATTGTGATAGTGTGTAGTGCTGACTTAGTCAGCACGCGAGTCTTTGTTAGTGTATGACAGTAACCTGTAACTAGACCAGTTTGTTAGGTAGTGACAGTAGTAGTGGTAGTAGTAACAACAACTTGTAACTATACCAGTATGCTAGGTGGTGACAGTAGTAGTGGTAGTAGTAGTAGTAGTAGTAGTAGTAGTAGTAATAGTAGTAGTAATAGTAGTAGTAGTAGTAATAGTAGTAGTAGTAGTAATAGTAGTAGTAGTAGTAGTAGTAGTAGTAACAACAACTTGTAACTATACCAGTATGCTAGGTGATGACAGTAGTAGTAGTAGTAGTAGTAGTAGTAGTAACAACAACTTATAACCAAGTAAAGAGTAGAAGTCAGAAAGCTTTACGACACAAGATAAAGAATTAAAATAACACAGTATATTAAAGAGGAGAGACATGTCAGAGACTTTACTAGATAATGTGGTGATTGCCATGTATGAAGATGACGGTTGTGCTGTTGGCACTTATTCTTCCGGTGGCAACAGTGCTGCTGTTAGTAATAGTATCACTAACAACGATGTTGTCAGTAACAGTAGGGAAGCTAACTCTCAGACGATTGAACATTGCACTGAGAGCACCTTGGAACACTGGTTAGATCAGTTGACCATGATACATTATATCTATGAGTCCAGTCAGGATCTATACAGCAACATCGAGACTGTCATGGGTTATGCTGTCTTCATCTTAACCTCTGTCACCAGCTTCTTGGCCATCTGGAAAGTTGATGACATAATTGTGGCAGCCATAAGTCTGGCTTGCACTGTTATTGCTGCCGCCAACCAAGTTTTTGATCTGCGACTAAAACGACAACTGTACAACAGCTACCTGAATGATGTTCATAGCTTCTTGGCGGTACTGATTTCACGCAAAATTTTACCTACACACCTACGGGCTCCAGCCCAACAGGTTGTCATTGAGAACAAGGACACCTTCATGCGCATTGTGTCAGGTGCGCCTGATATACCAAATGTCCTCTATCAACGGTACTCAGAGCGGTATAAGCGCAAGCTTGTTGTTAGCCACAAGATTTCACAGATTGTTCGTATTGTCTAGGTGTAGAAGCTGATTGATTAGCTATTAGCTCGATTAATTACTAGCTTGATTAACTGTAGTCTTGATCTGATACTACAACATGGTGTTGTGGTTACAATTACTAGAGTAAAGATTCCATATCAGTAATTTGTCTGATATAGTGGTCTCTATTGAGAACAATGTCAATCAAAGATTAGGTCTATGGTTGTAATGACTAGTTAGTATAACTTTTACTGAGTAACCTTTACAAGTTCGATCTAGTCAGTGTCCGGAATCTTCTCTGAAACCAAACAAATCTGGAACTAAACAAAATCTGGTAAGAAAAACTGAGTTTGGGGATAGTAGAAAAGATGGTCCATTAAGTGGCCTAATACAGTCAGCTAACTGTCTGGACACAGTTAAAGTCACCTCGAAAAGGACTGTAGTGAAGAGCTTCATTACCAATAAGGGATTAAACTCTTAATGGCAACCGCTATTATGCCTATTCACTCTACTTTACAAAGTGGTAAATAAAAGTTAGCTCTATCATGAGTGGCTTGAGGAGGTTGAAAATTAACCTCCATGGTCCGCACACTCCTGTGTCGAGCAAAAGTAACTGTCGCTGAGTAGATTTTTTTTGCAACTTGGAAGAAAAAGTTGGGTGGTGACCTTCCCAAAATTTTCGGAGATTACCAAGTAAACAAAAATTATATAAGAGACTGAGGGATAAGTTAGATAACCACAGTTATGAATGTATAACTATTAAAAATTTGTAACTAGTCAACCAGTAGCACAACTACACTATGTAGTTAAGCAAGAAAATTTTCATAGTAAATTTTATTATAACCAGAGCTATATACTATAGGGTTTACAGTAATACTTACAATAAGATAATTATAATCTTATAGCTTTAACTATTACAGATTATAGACTGTAGATTATAAAGATTGTTAGACTATAGGTTATAATCTAGTTAGATTAAAATTTTGTTGAGTACTAAGAGAAGAGAAGAGAAGACTAAGCTATAGATTATAACCTGGTTACAACAGTCTCCCCTAGGGACTATAAGCTACAGTCTAGTTAAGTTAAACTCTGTAGAATATTAAGAAGAAGGAAAATTACAGTAGAGACAGAGAAGCTTCTACTATAAGTTTTGAAGTATCTCCCGGGGATATACTAATTTGACATATATACATATATAGATATATACCATAATCTCTGTCTATGTTAGTGTAGTCCAGCTCTTGAAAGCTGTTTATATAAGCAGCTACCCTTATTATAGCGAGGATATCTTATAAAGTGTAAACCTTCTAACAACTATCTTGCAAAAACTGACTGCCACTGTTTGTAGTTATAAGTTACTATTATGATTACAAGTTGTTACTGTCGTTGTTGCCGAAGGCGAGACTAGACAAATGTTGAGAGAGGTCTAATCTTAAAGAAAGTGGAAAAGTATAGATATATATATACTGTCTGAGAATAAGCTCTGCTGTTGGCAGAAAGTAAAGTTCGAAAAGGAAGTTAACGACGACACATATGTTATGTGTAGTCCAACAAGGCAAAAATTAACCTTTGTTACCAGTACACACTTGTGTCGAGGAAGGATACTTGTCGCTGAGTAGATTTTTTTTGCAACTTGGAAGAAAAAGTTAGGCGATGACCTCCCCAAAATTTTCGGAGATTACTGACTAAACAAAAATTATATAAGAGACTAATAGGTACTCTAGAAGACCATACTCATGGAAGAGTAAAAGATTAAATTTTGTAAGTAGAAGTTAGGTGGCACAACTACATCGTGTAGTTAAGCAAAAAGACTTACTATGAAACTCTGTCCATAACTATAGAGTTAATAGCGACAGGTGTTCTCTACTGTCGTAATATAACTTGTTAGTTATAGATTGTTCTTGTCAGAGATATGGAATATCTCTTTGGTGTCTAACCAACTTCTCCTGTAGTAGTACATCTGATGATCTAGTAGTCTAGCAACCTACAACCTTATTTTGTTAGTTAGTAAGTAAGTAAGTAAGTAAGTAAGTATCTCCATTAGGAATTCTAATAACTCTCTAAGAGTTATTATTTTAAAGATAGTCGTTACCTTAACCTAAGTCTTAAGATTAGACTTATGGTAATTTATTTGAGGTGCACTCACCTCCAAAGATATTGAACACACTAACCATCAGACATGTTTGATAGGTGGTGTATTTGAAAAGAGGTAAAACGAAATCTTACCTTAGTCTAATGTCTGAAATCTTATCTGTAACCAAACAAAATATTAGTGGAAAAAACTGAATTCAAAGATAGTAAAAAAGGTGGTCTACTAACTGAGCTAGCGTGGTCAACTAACTATTTAGACACAGTTAGGATTACCCCAAAAGAATGTAGTAACAAGATCCATTGGAATTGTGGTAACCTGCTTGATATGCTAACTACTAAACATGTTGACTATCGAACATGCGTCTGACATGTCAGACACATATCAAGAAGGTGAAACGAAGTCTTATCTTAGGTCTATTACCGGTAAAGAACTAAACTCTTAATGTCAACCGTTATCATGCTTATCCATTCTATCTCATAAAATAGTAGACAAAAGTTAGGGTTAGCATGAATGGATCGAGGAGGTCGAAATTTAACCTCCTCGATCCGCGCACTCTTGTGTCAGACAAAAAGAACTGTCGCTGAGTAGATTTTTTTTGCAACTTGGAAGAAAAAGTTGGGTGGTGACCTCCCCAAAATTTTCTACAGTTGTGACAAAGTCACAACTTAAGGAGGTCAAAGGTTGAAAAAATTACATAAGGAAATAAATTGGTGACTGAGTGGTCACAGTAGCAATTAGTTAACGATTAGGAATTTGTAACTAGTCAACCAGTAGCACAACTACACTATGTAGTTAGGCAAAGAAGAATTACTATGAAAATTTTTATTGTAACCAGAACTATATACTATAGGGTTTATAGTTATACTTGTAACAAGATAGTTATAACCTTATAACTTTAGGATTTATAGACTATCTAGTATAAAAGTTGTTAGAATATAGGTTATAATCTAGTTAGATTAAAATTTTATACAGTATTAAGAAAAGAGAAGAGAAGAGAAGATATAAGACTATAAGTTATAGTTATAACTATAACTCTTAGAGACTATAGGTTATAGGGCTAATATAACTTTGACTATTTTGCAGACTATAGACTGTAAACTATAAGGGTTGTTAGACTATAAGTTATAGTCTAGTTAGTAAGAATAAAGTTTTGTAGAATGTTAAGAAGAAGAAGAAAGGTTACAGTAGAAAAAGACTCTATTATAAGCTTTGAAATATCTCCTTGGGAGGTACTAACTTGATGTGTACCTTAATCTCTGTCTATGTCAATGTAGTTCAGCTCCTGAAGGTTACTTACGTAAATACTATCCTTATTATGACATACGTAAATTTCCTAACAACTGTCTTACAAAGACTGGTTGCTATTATTGTAGCTACTAGTGTGGCTATAAGTTGCTATTGTCGTCGTTGTCGAAGGCGAGACTAAACAGATCTTGAGAGAATACTGATCCCAAAAAGTACAGATTATATTGTCTGAGAATAAGCTCTGCTGTTGGCAGAAAGTAAAGTTCGAAAAGGAAGTTAATGACGATATTCATGTTGTGTGTAGTCCAATAAGGCAAAAATTAACCTTTGTTACCAGTACGTACCTGTGTCGAATAAAGTTACCTGACGCTGAGTAGATTTTTTTTGCAACTTGGAAGAAAAAGTTGGGTGATGACCTCCCCAAAATTTTCAGGGATTACCAACTAAACAAAAATTATATAAGAGACCAGGAGATATCCTGGGAAATCACACTTATAAACAAGTAATGATTAAAGTTTTATAAGTAGAAGTTAAGTAGCACAACTACACTATGTAGTTAAGCAAGGGAATTTACTATGAAAATTCCATACATATATACATATATATATATATAGTTATGGAATTGGTAGCAATAGATATTTTCTACTACTGTAACATAACTTGTTAGTTATAGATTGATCTTGTTAAGATTATAGATGACCTCCCTAATATCTAACCAACTTCTCCTATAGTAGTATATCTAGTAGTCTAGTAGTCTAGTAGTCTATAACCTTAATCTGTTAATTGGTTAGTATTTCTTATAGGAATTCTAATAACTCTCCAAGAGTTACTATTTTAAGGACAGTTATGACCTTGACCTAAGTCTTAATACTAGACTTGTGGTAATTTACTTTTGAGATATGTACATATGTACATTTGAAGGCTCTGACATAGCAACTACCACAAATCTTTATGCGCGGCCATGTTTGGTAGCTGACACATTGAGAAACTAGTTCGCGACTAAGAAGTCATTATGCCTAGTTTTATCTCAAGTCTAATATCTGAAATCTTGTCTGTAACCGAACGAAAATATTAGTAGGAAAAACTGAATTCAAAGATATTAGAAAAGATAGTCTATTAACTGAGCTAGCTTGATCAACTAACTATTTAAACACTATTAGAGATGTCTTAAAAAAGGATTGTGGTGACAGGCTTTGCTGACAGCAAAAGTAAAAATATTGATGGTAATCACTGTTATGATTGACTACTCTATTTCATAGAATAATAGTCAAAAGTTAGCACTAATATGATTAGACTAAGATAGTGAAGATTGACCCTGATACCCCCACACGTTCTTGTGTCAAGCAAAAACAACTGTCGCTGAGTAGATTTTTTTTTCAACTTGGAAGAAAAAGTTGGGTGGTGACCTCCCCAAAATTTTCTGGGATTACCAACTAAACAAAAATTATATAAGAAAATAAATTGGTGACTGAGTGGTCACAATAGCGATTAGTTAACGACTAAAAGTTCGTAACTAGTCAACCAGTAGCACAACTACACTATGTAGTTAAGCAAAGAAGAATTACTATGAAAATGTTTATTATAACCATAGCTATACACCGTAAGGGTTCACAATAATACCTGTAGTAAGATAATTATAACCTCATAACCTTATAACTTTAGAGTTTATAGACTATCTACTATAAAAGTTGTTAGAGTATAGGTTATAATCTAGTTAGATTAAAAATTTATATGGTAATAAGAAGAAAAGAGAAGATAGTAGGATATAGACTGTAGGGTATACTTAGTTATAACTATAACCCTTAGAGATTATAGATTATAGGTTATAGATTATAAAGTTATTAGAGTGTGACCTATAATCTAATTAGATTAAGACTTGTGGAGCAACAAGGAAGAAAGACTGATCTAGAGATTAAGAGTTCTCTACTATAAGACCTACAATAATTCTCTGAGAGTTATTAATATGATGTCTACTCTATCTTCTATTGGTGCTTCTAACTAGTTGAAACTGTCCACATAAACAGCTGTTCTTGTTATGAGGTTATACTATCTGGAATATAGACTTTCTAGCAACTATCTCGTAAAACTGGCTGTTACTGTCTCTATTTGAAATTAGACAGAGATTGGTTAGGAAACTGAACTTAGATCTAGTATAAAAGATAGTTTACCAACTGAGCCCTGATACCAAGTAACTGTCAAACATAAATTTCACTGTCAATAAATGAAGTTAGTGACGACAGCTGCTACCACACATGAGCTGAGAGGATAAAATTAACCTTGATAGCACTTATATAACTGTGTCGAGAGAAGATAATCGACGCTGAGTAGATTTTTTTTGCAACTTGGAAGAAAAAGTTTGGTGGTGACCTCCCCGAAATTTCGGAGATTACCAAGTAAACAAAAATTATATAAGAGACTAGGATGTACTTTGAGATATCACAGTCATGAACAAGTAATTAATAAAGTTTTGTAAGTAGAAGTTAAGTAGCACAACTACACTGTGTAGTTAGGCAAAGAATTTATTATGAAAATTTCTATTATATCCAGAGTTATACACTGTAAGAATTTACAGTAGTACCTATAATGAGGCAATTATAACCTTATAACTTTTATAGTTTATAGTCCATATATCATAAAAGTTATAAGGTTATAAGCTATAATCTAGTTAGATTAAAAAGTTGTACAGTAATAAGAAGAGAAAATATAGATTGTAGACTATACTTAGCTATATCTATAACTCTTAGAGATTATGGAGTATAAAGCTACTAGACTATAGGGTTACTAGAGTATAAAGCTACTAGACTATAGGGTTACTAGAGTATAAAGCTACTAGACTATAGGGTTACTAGAGTATAAAGCTACTAGACTATAGGGTTACTAGAGTATAAAGCTATTAGAGTATAAACCTGCAGTATAATTAGATTAAGATTTATAATCCATAGCTTGTAGTTTATACTTTATATACTTTTAAGCTTATAACTTGTTAGGGTACATTTAGTAAAGACTACAATTTATAGGTTAAACTATATAGAATATAAGCTATAAAGTATAAACTACAGAACAAAAGAGATAACTCTGAAAGTTACGGCTTACGAAACTTATAGTAGTTCTCAGAGAACTACTTCTGTAACCAAAATTATAATCTTTCTGAGATATGGTACTCTTATAAACCTTATACTATATTAATCTTGTGGTAATTTGTTGAGACATACCAGTTCCCAAACATAACTCTAACATGATAACTCCCAGACACATATATATATATAAACGGGTACACGATGTATATGGTACCCTTCTCCCCTAAAGACACAAACTAGTTCGTATCCAGGAAGACATTAAACTTTGTTTACCTTAGGTCTACTGCTCGCCTGAATATATGGGTTTCATTAAATATACTCTCAGATCCTCAAGCTGCCACTATCTTATTTCCATCTAATGGTTTTAGGTGACTCTTCCCATGATAACCACTGAAATCTTGAAGGAAAGCCAGTTATGACAAACATTCTTGTTATACAGAAACATATGATCAATGAAACTCAGGACTTCCAATGGCTATCTTGTAAAGCTGGTTGTTACTGTCACCATTTGAAATCAGACAAAGATGGTAAAAGAGTGAAGTTAGAGCTGTTATAAAAGATGGCTTTGATGTCAGGCGGCTATCGGATGTAAACTTTATTGTCGATAAATAAAGTTGGTGACTACAGTCGCTACCGCACATGAAATGAGGAGATAAAAATTAACCCTCGCTATCAGCACACACTTGTGTCGAAGGAAATTACTCGACGCTGAGTAGATTTTTTTTACAACTTGGAAGAAAAAGTTTGCCGAAACCTCCCTAAAATTTTCGGAGATTACCAACTAAACAAAAATTATATAAGAGATTAAGACGTAAGTTATACAATCACAATTATGAGTGTATAACTATTAAAAGTTTGTAATTAGTCAACTAGTAGCACAACTACACTATGTAGTTAAGCGGGAAAATTTACTATGAAAATTTTATTATAACCAGAGCAATATAATATAGGGTTTTGTAGTAATACTTGTAATAAGAAAATTATAACCTTATAACTTTAGAGTTTATAGACTATCTACTATAAAAGTTATTGGACTATAGGTTATAATCTAGTTAGGTTATAATCTAGTTAGGTTATAATCTAGTTAGGTTAAATCTGTAAAGTAATAAGAACACGTTCTAAACATTCTCTACTATAAGATTTACAATAACTCTCTGAGAGTTATTGTTATAGTTACTATCCTTATTCTTTATCGATACTTCCAACCCTTAAAATTGTTGATGTAAGTAGTCATAGACTAGTAGGTCAAAGCTGGAGTTATCGAGATTGCCATAATGAAAAGTAACGATAAGTAATGACTACTCATTTAAAGACATGGACTCCTCTCTGTGTGTATATATATATATACTCTGGACTTTCGGGGGTATTACTACCTTATTTTTTATCTAATAGTCTTCATTGACTTCTCATGATAACTACTAAGAGCTGTTAAGATTTTGAAGAGGGTCAGTTATAACAATCACCCTTTGTTATAAGGCAAACTATACTACGAAACTTAAAACTTCCTAGTAATTACTTCGTGAGGCTGATTGATGTCACCACTATTTGAAGTTAGACAGAGATTGGTGAGGAAACTGAACTTAGATCTAGTATAAAAGATAGTTTACCAACTAAACCTCGATATCAGGTGACTGTCGAGGATAAATTTCACTGTCGATAAATAAAGTTGGTGGCGACAGCTGTCACCACACATGAGCTAAGAAGATAAAATTAACCTTGATGGCGCTTACGTCTCTGTGTTGAGAGAGGATGATCGACGCTGAGTAGATTTTTTTTGCAACTTGGAAGAAAAAGTTTGGTGGTGACCCTCCCAAATTTTCCAAGATTATTGGGAAATCATATAAGAGTTTGAGAGCTAAGTTAGATGACCACAGATGTGAACGTGTGGCCATTAAAAGTCTGTAACCAGCTAGCTAGTAGCACAACTACACTATGTAGTTAAGCAAGAACACTTATTATAAAGTCTGTCACAGTTATACTTGTAACTATGGATGTAATAGTTTATAGTTACACCTGCAATAAAATAGTTATAGTCTTATAACTTTAGAGTTTATAGACTATAGACTATAGACTATAGACTATAGACTATAGACTATAGACTATAGACTATAGACTATAGACTATATGTTATAGTCTAGTTAGTAAGAATAAAGTTTTGTAGAGTATTAAGAGAGGAGTAGAGAAGACTAGAATATGGGTTATAACCCAGTTATAATATTCTCTCTTAGGAATTATAAGCTACAAAGTTGCTGGAGTATAAGCTACGGAGTTACGAAGCTACTAAGGTTTAGGTTATAATCTAGTTAAATTAAAGTTTTGTAGAACGTTAAGAAGAAAAAGATTGTAGTAGATACAAAAAAGAACCTAATATAAGCTTTGAAATACCTTACTGGAAGATATTAATTTGACATGCACCTTAACATCTATCTATCTATGTTAGTGCAGTTCAGCAGCTGTTGAAAGTTATTTATGTAAATAGCTATTCTTACTATTAATAGGATACCTCATGATATATAAATTTCCTAACAACTGTCCTACAAAGACTAGTTGTTACTATTATTGTAACTACTAGTGTGGTTATGAATTCTTGTCTTTGTTGTCGAAGGGGAGATTAAACAGATGCCGAGAAAAGTGTGATTTTAAGCGAGATAGGAAAAGTATAGATGTATATCGTTTGAGAATAAGCTCTGCCGTTAACGGAAAGTAAAGTTGGAAAATAAAGTTAATGACAATGTCCATGCTATGTGTAGATCAATAAGGTAGAAAAGTAACCTTTGTTGTTAGTACACATCTGTGTCGGACAAAGAGAACTGTCGCTGAGTAGATTTTTTTTACAACTTGGAAGAAAAAGTCCACCGGAATCTCTCCCAAAATTTCGGAGATTACTAACTAAACAAAAATTATATAAGAGATTAAGAGATAAGGTGGACGAACACAGTCAAGAATAGGTAATGAATAAAGTTTTGTAGGTAGAAGCTAAGTAGCACAACTACATTGTGTAGTTAAGCAAAGAGATCCATTATGAAATTTCTACCATAATCATAGAACTGGTTGCAATAGACATTCCCTAATGCTATAACATAACTTTACTACCTATAGGTTGCTCTTGTTAGGAATATAGACTTCCCTCTTAGCACCCAGTCAACACCTCTTATATTAATACATCTGGTAGTCTAGTAGTTTTACTCTGTTAACTGTTAATATCTCTTGTAAAAATTCTAGTAACTCTCTAAGAGTTACTATTTTAAAATAATTATGGGTTTAAGTCTTAGCAGTAGACTTATGGTAACTTGTTTGAAGTGCACTCTGCCCTAAGGGATCTCTAAAGATAGGCATCAGACACGGCAACCAGTTGCCGTGTTCAATAACATGTCAGCGGTGTATCAATGAGGTAAAAAGAAGTTTTACCTCAAGTCTATCTACTTATGAGTATCAACGACACTTCTGACGGCCACGATCTTTGCGGGATACAACTGTTGCCAACTACTACAATGTTACATTGTAGTTATTAAACACATGGTTTTTGCTATTAGCTAATATCATGGTCATAAGAGCATAAACCGAAGTATATAAGTCTGTCTTTACCATGTTCTCTCTCCCTCTTCGACTCGAAGCGTCTATTGTTATCGGAGAAGACAGATATCAAATGCTTGCCAATACTAATGTCACTGAAGATCAGGTCATCAAGACCCTGCTCTTGTAGGTATACTCTGAAGTTGTCACGGAACTCGTCGGCTAGTTGCCTTTGCTTACTATCCATTAATACTCTCTTCTCCATGAAGCTTGAGAAGACTTGTCTATTGTCCAACTTCTCAAGGATAGATTTGTAGACATGCTTCTTGATAGATTTTGTATCTGGAGCTGAAGCTGGAGGTGGCAACAAAGGTAGCATCGTTGAGATGTCTGAGTTTTGTAAGTAATTGTAACAGTCGTTGGTTGACTGAACTAGGCTAACAAAGAAGGCTTGACTAAAACTGTTGCTACAGACTTCTCTAGAGGCAGACTCTGGAACATCCCTGTCTACATTGACATAGTAGATAAGATTTTTACTGTCGTACTCCCTCAGCAGTGGACTATCTATCTGTGAAAAGTCTCTACACAGTAGTATAAAGCTGGTGTTGAAGAAGTACTGCTTACCTCCGATAAGTCTACGTCTATCCTCTTTGAAATAGGCCTCTAGTGCAGTAGTAGACAGCTCATGTGACAAACGTGGAACATCAAAGACTACGATTCTACGGTCTCTTAACTTGTTGAAATCCTCACTATCAGCAGCTTCTTCTTTGAGCAGCTTTATCTCTGCCTCATAGTACAAGTCACCAAGAGCAGTTGACAGTAGTCGCTTTAGTGTGACCTTGGTATCCTGTGAACAACTTACAATATACAGACAGTTACTAGGAGCTGGTGGACATAACAAAGCTAAACCTAGTAAAGATAGTAGATGCTGTGAGTCAGCAGGATTACTAAACAGACTTGTCATAAACTTATCAACTTCAGTAGTAGAGCAGCCGTCGTACTCCCGTTCACAGGCAGCAGATATGTTATGATCTCTAGTTCTAGGATGAAGTTGCCACGTTGCTAGGTCTAACACCTCGTGCTTAGCAAGACCTATCAGTGAATAAGTGTTGTTGTTGTTCTCTGATACAGAAGGCTCGTTGTAACAAACTGACTCTAATATCTGAGTAACAATCTGATTACGATCGGAAGAGAAACCATTGACTATTCGTCTGGAAAGGTGTTTCAGATCACCAATTAACCTACTGATCGTTGCCTCAAGATCAGGCATCTCACTGATAAAGAAGGATATCTTTGGTTTGAAAATGACATCGTCATTGATGTTGTCGTTGACACTGTCGTTAACATTGTCAGAGGACAAATAGTTATGAGAGCTGATAAGACTGTGAAAGTTATTACAGCTACAGCTACAAATATAGGTCTCTGGATTGTCGAGATCCTCGATCACAAAACGAAGATTGTTAAGTAGTACAGCTTCCCATACTTGTAAGTCGTGCCAAATCTCTTCGGTGACTTCACTGTCCATATTCGTAACTGCCAACAAGTCAGCATCAGCGGGTAAGTCTTCCCGGTCCCAACCTGTAGTCGACAGTAGTCGAATGTACCTCTCTAAAGTCCTGATGTACATCTTCACAATGTTGTTGACAGAAGCTGAAAAGATACTGTAAAGTCTATTTTGGTTATAAACTGTCCACAGTTTACTATCCTCGTCGAAGACAGAAAACTTACCATCTTCCACACCTACGTAAATTTTGTTAGTTAAAAGGAACAGCCTGACTGTACCCTTGAAAAAGTTGTCACTAAATAGCAGTTCTTGGGCTTGCTGCAACAGCCGACTACTGTACCTGAAGCATGCATGACACTTCTGGTCATCAAACTTCTTGGAACCCGTAGATATTGAAACTGCTTGACTAGGTAGTCTTCTAATAACATTGGTGGGTCGTAGCATTTGTTAATGGTTAGCTAACTAATAATATAAGTCAATCTAAACATCATTAGACTTCTGACAATAAGCCTTATCAAATAATAACTTCTCGAGATGGGAGGCTATCTATGACCGCGATCATAGAGGGGGTCTGCTTGACTGTGAGAATGAGCCCTAGATATGTAGGCCTTCATAAAATATCTCAATAGAGATTAGTCGAACACTGTGATGTTTGATGACTAATAGTCTTCTTACAAGAGACGAAAATCACCACAGGTATACTAGTTTCCAGTGGTTCCAAATTAAGTGTCCGTGACACGTTCATACTTGTGTCGGGCGAAAAGGACTGTCGCCGAGTAGATTTTTTTTGCAACTTGGAAGAAAAAGTTGGGTGGTGACCTTCCCAAAATTTTCGGCAAAGATCAAAGGTTGAAAATTTATATAAGAGACAAAACTTTTCCGGGAGACGACCATATCTGTGATGCATGTCATGATAGGATCTTGTAAGTAAGAATTCGGTAGCACAACTACACCATGTAGTTAGGCAAAGAGACTTAGTGTAAAAACTTTATTGCAACCAGAGTTGTATAGTGTAGTGTCTGTCGCACTAATAGTTATAATATTATAACTTATAAGATTTGTAACTTTATAGCTTACCAGTCTTACAACCTGTTAGACTATAGGTTATATAGATTATAGGTTATATAGATTATAGGTTATATAGATTATAGGTTATATAGATTATAGATTATATAGATTATAGATTATATAGATTATATAGATTATAGATTATATAGATTATAGATTATATAGATTATAGATTATATAGATTATAGATTATATAGATTATAGATTATATAGATTACAAGTTATATAGATTACAAGTTATAGGTTACGTTATAAGACAGTATAGGAGATATAGTAAGGTTATCTCTTAAGAGACAGTACTATAACATATAAAGTTTATTATATCTCTTTGAGAGACATAGCTATAATTGGAACTATATCTTGTCTAGTCTGAAGGTATTACTATTTTACAACTTATATCTTATCTACAACTTTATGTTTGAAGTTATTAAGAGAGTTATAAATTAGAGTTATATCTCTATAAGAGATAAATGTACTAATACTGTGTGGTTATAACTTAGAGTTATAATCTACATTCATAACAAGTTCCGCTGATGGTAAACATGGACCCAGTGAAATTCTGTAACTGCTAACTGTGACAAGTAGTGGTCGAAATCTCAGATTACAACGATAGCAACAACAAATAGTATAATAGTACTAACGCAAGGTTTTCGTATCTGTACAGCCTCCATATTTACTAACTATCTGAGTGTGACAAAGAATATTTGCTGCTATAACCTGTTATGACCAAGAGTAATCTCTGTAACATTAACTATATTACACGAAAAATAACTTGCTTGAGTAAAGTAACTACACTATGTAGTTAGTAAGATTTGTGTACACCATCTGCCAGAAATCCTATTTGTTGACCAAAACAACAGCATATGATAGTAAACGATAAAGATAAGAGCCAAGATAACAATTTGATTATAGTAACTCTATCACCTTCAGCTAGAAACTAACCATTTATCATGAAACAACAGTGTAAACAGCTAATTGCAGCTGCCGTAGTGGGCATCTGTCTCGCCATCTCATTCGCTATTGGTATGGGTGTATACTTTGGTGTTTACAACCCTGGTAACCTGCTTAACCTTAGTCTGCTTAACTGTACGGGCACTATCGTTTCCATCAGAGATATTGAGGTCAGATGCGGCCCTGGTGCCTGCTGGCAACATTTTGCTATCTTTGAGTGGCAACCTGATGCCAACTACGTCAATGACACGTCACTGCAACAAGCCGAAGTGCTGCTGTGGCAAGATGCCAACGATGCTCAGAGTATTTACATACCTGGCAGCAAGTGGACCGTCTACTACAATGTCTGCCCACTCACACCGCTACTAGATGCCAACAAGGCTATCTGTCGTATGAGTGATAACATGACGCGGCTGCTACTGCAGCCAGTTGACACTTATATGGCAGGTATTGTGTTAGCAGTCTCGCTGGCTACAGTGATCGGCTGTGTGTTGGCGATGTTCGTGTTTATGTGTGTCACAGTCTCTTTCACTAAGTCATCACAGTCTGCTGCAGCACAAAGAATCTCCTCACTGTCATCCTCAGCCACACTTTCGTCAGTCGTCTAAATTAGCTGGTAGTAATGGTAATGGTAGTAGTTGGATCGAACTCACCAAACCTGTGTAGTTTTAGTTATGTATGTTCAACATACATAAATATCGAAGTTGTTTGTCCTGAACCTATATTTATATATATATATATAACTCTGGTTGTATATCTATGTATGTTCAACATACATAGATATTAGAACTGTTGACTTGAGAATGTAGTCAAGTATACACTATGAGAAATATTAATTGCTAACTCTTATAACAATAAAATATAAGCTACTCTTATAACAATAAAATATAAGCTACTCTTATAACAATAAAATCTGAACTATTAGTTGAACAGTAAAATATTATGTTTGAACACGACATTGGTAGCTGCAGGATAGTCTATGACGAGGTTCTGAATAGGACCGATGTCACCTGTCCTTCAGTTAGTTTCGTGGTCAACACTGGTCCGCTGGCGATGTTGGGTAAGGCTGTGACCGCAACCGTTAAGCAGCCAGCTAATGCTAAGCTAGAACATAAAGCGGTTAATTTGAACACTCTGTATGTTAAGGAGAACGACGAGCATCAGACTACCATCGAGGCCAACATCGATAGCAAAGGTGATATTCTGTCAGTCAGTATCAGGAGTGGTCCGCACGGCTATTCAATGGATAACTGGGGTGTCTTTAGTGCCCTGAGACAAACTGTCTGCGACTTCTCGCCAGCGGCGGCTCCTAATCATTGCCAGCAGATCATGACTCTCAAGGAGTACGTCAAACAGAATAAGGCGCGAGATCAGCTTAAAGCTCAGCTAGGGCTTCCAGCCTAAAACTGTACTGTTTTACCTTATAATAAGGTAAGATAAGATATTAGTAGTTTGGTAAGTTATAGGATAACAAACTTTTGTTTGTGCTTTTGACTGTCTTCTTTATGACACTTACTCATTACAAGTTTAGCTTGTAATAGTTAGTGTAGTTTATTACTTTAAATAGTAACTGATATGATGATCATTAGCTATTGTTAGTGATTACCAACTGCTATCAGTGATCACTGATAGCAGACAGTATTTGAAACAGACGTGTAGTACGCCCTTGAGCACAGGGGCCATTAAGGATATCAGCATACTGTTCTCTGAACAGTAATCTTAAGTCAGTATCATCACGACAGTGGAACCAAACTATTGGTAACAACTCTTCTACCGACAGCTTATTAACGTGATCATAGTTGTTAGCTTTATCCTTCAGTAGCAAGGTTGATACTCTAATCAAGTTAGGTCTCAAATACACAGATCGATCTGTACATTGAAAGTCTGTAATTTGCCTAATACAGACTTCAAATGTGACACTGCTGTCTGGCTTAGTTACCCTATCAATTATCTCTAAGTACTGCTGTCTCCACTTGCCATCATAATCGTGGGTGTTGTTAGTGATGGTCATACTGTCGTTTTCAAGCTCAACATAAAGTTACTGTTGATCTATAACGTAACAATAGGACAAAATAGTATATGACTGACAAGATGGTGTATAGTAATAAGATGACAAGATGGTGTATAGTAATAAGATGACAAGATGACAAAAAGCTGTCGAGTACAACCCCACTTTTAACTGCTATGATTTGAAATCATAGCTCTACTGTATTACTACACATTTGTAACTATTTCTCTACCTTAAAAACAACTATAACAACATACATGTCAGCTGAATTTTTATGGTTGTTCCCGTCAGCCAGTCAACGTAACACGAGGGTGCCACCGGCTGGCCATAGTATGGCGTCAACACCAGAGTACTTACCGCTACCAGCTAAGTCAGCTGCCGATATCATGCAGCCACTACCCTACTTGGACAAGCAACTACCCAGCTACCTTGACTACACCGATATCAGTGTGTTCAACAACTATCTCAAAACCACCGCTACTACCGAGGAAGACTTTGCGGGTCAGATGATGGCCTATCCGGTGATAGCTGGTATCAATGTCCTGTCAGCTGTCAGCTTATCGCTGTTACCCTTACAGGACCTAGTGTTGCCTGAACCACTAGACCGCTTCGCTCTCAGCGACGTCTCACTGCCGCGTGAGCTGCGCTTTTGGGTGTTGTCTCGTGGTGGCCTGCCAGCCGAACTCTACGACAAAGAAGCCTTATTTATCATCTCCCGCTACCCTAATCTCTACCCAGCTTGGAAGTTGGATCCTGATAGGGTTACAGCCTTTATCTCATCAGTTACCTCTAGCTATAGTAAAGAGGATGCAAACAACATCATCTCTAATGTCCCAGAAGAGGCTAGTGCCTACTTCTTTGACCCCAATACTGACTTAGATAAGTTATTACCCGAAGAGGTTATTGTTCCCTATCAAAGGGAACAATTTGCCTCTTGGCAAACTTGGGTGCAGACCAATGAGGATATTCTGAACAGTCAGCGGCTGGCTGAGACTGACCCCGCTTTAGCATCTAAACTCAAAGCAGCCACCCTCTCTATTGTTGATGAGTAGTGATAGTGATGGTGATGTTGGTGATAAGAGTAATAGTATTAACCTAGTTAATACTCAAGAATAACGGTGATAATAATTATCTGTAGTTCATACTACTAGCAGTTAACATAAATCCACTGCATTGTTGAGAAGGTGAATATATTCAGTGATCAATAGCATATTAGATAGTGTATTGTATGCTAGTATTTTTACTTCATGATGAAGTAAAACCCTTAAGCTTAGGGGAGCTTTGTTGGGATAAGCTTTCCCATATCATAGACTTGTTGCTTCTCACGTTGCCCATTCTCATACCAAACTTCCTATAGACCATCTTTCTTGCCATCTTTGTAGTTGATTCGGTACTTAGGCTGTCCATTCTCATACCAACCTTCCTTCAGACTATCTGGCTTGCCATCTTTGTAGTTGCCTCGGTACTGAGCTCGTCCATTCTCATACCAACCTTCCTGCAGACCATCTGGCTTGCCACCTTTGTAGTTGCGTCGGTACATAGCTTGCCCTCCTTGAATGGAGGGATTGGCATACCAACCTTCCTGCAGACCATCTGGCTTGCCATCTTTGTAGTTCCGTCGGTACTGAGCTTGTCCGCTCTCGTACCAGGTTTCTTCATGAGAGAAGCCAATTTTCGTACCGTTGACAGTACAGTAAGTCTTGAATTCTTTAACTTGTCTCTTGGGATAATACTTGACATCTGTATGGTAGACCCTATTACCATTCAATATAACATCCTTATTAGTGTTAATTTGAAGCCATTCCCTGAAAAAGCTTTCTTTATCCATATATCTTTTGGGTACAAGTTCATAAGGGGTGTAAAGATAGACCAACCTCTCATCTGGCAGCAACTTAATATCTGGATAGAACTTATCCCAGATACCATAGGCCTGCTGCATGAGATAGACAAAGAAAGCATTATCCTCAAAGAATGCTTCCATAAAGAAACAAAGAATTAGGGTATCGATATCAATAACAACTAACAAATTGTTAGGATAAAGAACTTCACCCTTCTCGTCGTAAGAGATTTTACTGACGAAGTCAAGGTAGATATCAACAACAGGCCAGTATTCTGGTGGAACAATAATGTCAATGTTTGTTTGTTGTAGATCGCTTATCGCTCCCTTTACTAGTTCGGAAGTCTGGAACAGCGAGTTATCTACTTCTACTCTGCTTTGACCAAGCACCAGTGTGATAGTCATAGCTTTCTTTTCACCCAAAAAGTCAAAACTATTTCAAGTTGACAATTTAACCTACCTATACGACTTAGCATAGCCACCACTTGCTCAATATATGAGAGATTCCGGCCTCGAGTAGTAGTAAAGGGGACTATTATAACTAAACAGATTAGTGTAGTGATCTCATAAATAGATAATAAGTTTGGTATCATGTACATGTCTAACACGTACATATCCAGTATACAGCATTATAGTTATGTCGACAGCTAACTCTAGTGGGTATGTTGAGCAAGCTCTATTTAAGCTGTTTAATATAACAAGCAACACACGGATCCATAATAGTAGCCTATTGCATTACTACTACTACTACTACTACTACTACTACTACTACTACTACTACTACTACTACTACTACTACTACTACTACTACTACTACTACTACTACTACTACTACTACTACT